>Ga0307509_10002010_pt1 | contig 33621 bp, 25 predicted proteins | sample 10_EM_MG_FD_202245 | JGI IMG/M metagenome (GOLD analysis project Ga0307509, IMG submission 202245) | Populus trichocarpa ectomycorrhiza microbial communities from riparian zone in the Pacific Northwest, United States - 10_EM | ecosystem: Host-associated > Plants > Roots > Unclassified | place...
GCCGCTGGCCGAAAATTTTCGGATGCACGAAATTCGTCGCGTCAGTCCCCGCATCGAGACCGAGGCGTTGTGCTGGGAGGTCATCGACGATCGCGAGAACAGCGCGCTCGTCGTCGACCTGTCGAGCCATGGCGCGCGGGTCGAGCGCCCGTACCACGGCGGGCGGATCCTGAAGGAAGTGCCGCTCCAGCTCGAGGTCCCGGCGATCGACGAGGTGATGTGGGCGCGCGGCGACGTCGTGTTCGACACGCTCGTGCCTTCGAAGTTGCCGTCGGCGGGACCGTTCGGCCTGCTGCGCCGCACCGGCTACCGGATCGTGATCGCCGCCCAGCGCGATCTGCGCCTGCTGAAGGACTACGTGTTCGAAATGCACCGGGCGCGCGAGATCGCGAACGAGAACGACGTCTGGGTCCGGATCAACGGCTAGCGGCGTAGAGGTCGAGGTACGCCTCGACCATGCGATCCGAGCTGTACCGCGCGAGCGCGACCTGCCGCGCGTTCGTGCCGAGGCGCTTCGCGAAGTCGCGATCGTCGATCAACCGGCTGAGGGCCTGACCGAACGCGCGCTCGTCGACGGGAACGAGCAGGCCGGTGTGGCCCTCGTCGACGACCGTCGGCAGGCCACCGACCGAGGTGGTCACGATCGGCAACCCCGCCGCCATCGCCTCGGGCACGACGAGCGGTAGGCCCTCGCTCTGCGACGACAGGGCGAACACGTCGAACGCGTGGATCAGCTTCGGCACGTCCATCCGCCGGCCGGTCAGGACGACGCTGCTCGGATCCGCGAGGCGCGCGACCTCGGCCTCGACGTCGGCCCGCGCCGGGCCTTCGCCGATGATCACGAGCCTGACGTCGCGCCCGAGCCGCGGCGCGAGCGCCCGGACGAGCATCGCCTGGTTCTTGTAGGTGTCGATCCGGCCGACGGTGCCGATCACGTACGCGTCGCCGAGCCCGAGCTCCGCGCGCGCCGCTGCCCGGGCCGCGAGATCCGGCGCGTAGCGATCGAGCCGGATGCCGTTCGGGATGACGTGGAGCTTGTGCGGCGGCATGTCGCGCTGCTCGCGCGCCTGCTCGGCCGTGGTCTCCGACACCGCGACGAAAGCGTGGACGAACCGCGCCGCCGCCCGGCGCAGCGCGATCAGCCCGCGCGTCCCCGGGTTCTTGCCGTGCTTGGTGTGGATCGCGCCCGCGCGTACGAGCCGCGCCGCCGGTGCGCCGTAGATCAGCGGCAGCGGATTGTGGGTGTGGACGATGTCGGCGCCGTGGCGGCGCAGCGCCAGGACGAGTCGCGGGATCAGCGTCGGATCGAGCCCGCCGCGCTTCGCGACGCGATCGACCGTGATCCCGTGCTCGCGGAACTCGTCGGCCATCGCCCCATCCGGCGGCGGTGCCAAGGAGATCACCGCGACCCTGTGCCCACGCGCACGCTGGCCGATCGCGAGATCGAGCGCGACGCGCTCCTGCCCGCCGACCCCGTACGAAGAGAGCACGTGGACGATGGACCACACGACGCAAGGGCTACCGCGCCTGGTCGCCGAGTGGCAAGCTCGCCGCGTGGATCCACGCGACTCTTCGCCCGGGCAGCCCCGGGTCACCGAAGAAGACCTGCTCGCGTCGATCGGGATTCATCTCGATCGCGCACAGCTCGGCGAGGTCGAAGCGGCGTGCGCTCGGATCGCGCGGCGGATCCGGGATTCCCGGCTGCGCGTGGTCGGGTTCGTGCCGAGCGACGACAAGGTCGCCGTGCCGCCCCTCATGATCCACCTCGGGCTGGCGCTCTGCCAGCTGACCGGCGCGACGGTCGCCGTCGTCGACGCGAACGTCCGCTACCCTGCGCTCGCGGCGATCGCGCACGGCACGCGGACCGATCACGATGACTCGGTGTTCGCGACGCGATGGCTGCGCGACTCCCTGGCCCTCCTCACCCCGCCGCGGGTCGAGCAGGCCGGGCAAGTCGTCCCGCAGCTCGCGCGCGTCTTGTTGGAAGGAAGTGACTTATTCGCCCATGTGCTCGTCGATCTCACCGGCTTCGAGCTGGTCGGCGAACACGCGAGCGCCGCCGCATGTATGGACGCGGTCGCCGTCGTGGGTCGCGCGCACCGCACGCGGGAGCGCGAGCTGCTCGAGCTGTCGCGCTTGATGCCGCACGGTCGGTTCCTCGGCGTCTTGCTCGTCGGATAGCACTCGTGCTCTTCTTCGGACGATGGCTTCTCTCGAGCAGGAAAAGATCGCAGTTATCGGACTCGGATACGTCGGCCTTCCGGTCGCGATCTCGTTCGGTCGCAAGCTCCCCACCGTCGGATTCGACATTCGCGCGAGCCGCGTCGAAGACCTGAAGCGAGGCCACGACGACACGCTCGAGGTCAGCGATACGGACCTCGCGTCGGCGAAGAAGCTCGACATGACCGCGGATCCGGCGAAGCTCGCGGATTGCACGTTCTTCATCGTCGCGGTGCCGACGCCGATCGACTCGAACAACCGGCCCGACCTCACGCCGATGATCTCGGCGTCGCGCACGATCGGCCCGCACCTCAAGAAGGGCGACATCGTCGTCTATGAATCGACCGTCTATCCCGGCGTGACCGAGGATATCTGCGGGCCGATCCTCGACGAGAAGAGCGGCCTCAAGAACGGCGTCGACTACTTCCTCGGCTACTCGCCAGAGCGGATCAACCCGGGCGACAAGGAGCACACGTTCGAGAAGATCCTCAAGGTCGTCTCGGGCCAGACGCCCGAGGCGCTCGAGCGCGTCGCCGTGGTCTACGGCTCGGTCGTCACGGCCGGCGTCCATCGCGCGCCGTCGATCAAGGTCGCCGAGGCGGCGAAGGTGATCGAGAACACCCAGCGCGATCTCAACATCGCGCTGATGAACGAGCTCGCGCTGATCTTCGATCGCATGGGCATCCGCACCCAGGACGTGCTCGACGCCGCCGGCACCAAGTGGAACTTCCTCAAGTTCACGCCCGGCCTCGTCGGCGGTCACTGCATCGGCGTCGACCCCTACTACCTGACGATGAAGGCCGAGGAGCTCGGCTACTTGCCCGAGGTGATCCTCGCCGGCCGCCGCGTCAACAACAACGTCGCCGCGTTCCTCGCGCAGAAGACCGTGAAGTACCTGACGTCGATGGACGTGCCGCTCAAGAAGGCGAAGGTCGGCATCCTCGGGCTCACGTTCAAGGAGAACGTCCCGGACCTTCGCAACTCGAAGATTCCGGACATCATCAAGGAGCTCGCCGAGTTCGGGATCGACGCGATGGTCCACGACCCGATGGGCGATCCGAAGGAAGCGCACCACGAGTACGGCGTCCACATCACACCGCTCGACAAGTTCCAGGGCCTCGACGCGCTGATCCTCGCGGTCTCGCACCGCGACTACCTGAAGGACATCGACGCGATCTACGCGCGCGTCCGCGACGGTGGCGTCGTGATCGACGTCAAGAGCGTGCTGCCCGTGAAGCAGCCGCCGCGCGGCATCCGCCAGTGGAGCCTCTGAGTTGACGAAGTACGACGACGTCTGCGCCGATCTGGTGAACTCGCCGCGTCGCTGGCTCGTGACCGGTGTGGCCGGCTTCATCGGGTCCGCGCTCCTCGAGCGTCTGCTCGACCTCGGTCAGAGTGTCGTCGGCGTCGACAACTTCATCACCGGCCACAAGCGCAACCTCGACGACGTCCTCTCGATCAACCCCGACGAGAAGCTCCAGTTCAAGTTCATCGAGGGCGACCTTCGCGATCCCGACGTCGCGAACAAGGCGATGAAGAACGTGGACATCGTGTTGCACCAGGCCGCGCTCGGCTCGGTCCCGCGGTCGATCAAGGATCCGATCGCGTCGCACGAGCACAACGTGAACGCGTTTCTCAACGTGCTCAACGCAGCGCGCGAGGCAGGCGTCGGCCGCGTCGTGTTCGCGTCGAGCTCGTCGGTCTACGGCGATCACCCCGGCCTGCCGAAAGTCGAAGATCGGGTCGGCCGGCTGCTGTCGCCGTACGCCGCGACCAAGCGCACCGACGAGATCTACGCGCAGACGTTCCACGAGGCCTACGGGCTCGGCACGATCGGCCTGCGCTACTTCAACGTGTTCGGCCGCCGCCAGGATCCCGATGGCGTCTACGCCGCCGTGATCCCGCGCTGGATCGCCGCGCTCGTCGCCGGCAAGCCGTGCGTGATCTTCGGCGACGGCTCGAATAGCCGCGACTTCTGCTACGTCGACAACATCGTCCAGGCGAACCTCCTCGCGGGTACCGCCGACGCGAGCACGACCGGCACCGTCTACAACTGTGGCTGCAACGGACGGACGGATCTCGTGGAGCTGTTCGCGATGATCCGCGACAACCTCGCGAAGGATCTGCCCGACCTCGCGACCGCCGAGCCCGTGTTCGAGGGGCCGCGCGCGGGCGATATCGCGCACTCGCAGGCCTCGATCGAGAAGATCCAGACCGCGCTCGGTTATGCGCCGACCCACCAGGTCGCCGACGGCATGGCCGAGACCGTTGCGTGGTTCGCGCAGCGCCTCCGCAAGAAGTAGTAAAGTCGGGCCAGCAATGGCCGACGATATCTTGCCGAAGCCCGAGCCGAAGGAGATCGACGAGAAGGAGTCGCTCCGCCTCCAGCACATGATCGAGGACAACGTGCTGAAGGGCGTCCCGTATGGCGACGAGAAGTGCGCCAACTGCCTCTACTACCTCGACACCGACGCGAAGCTCGCCTACTGCTGGCATCCGAAGTTGCGGATCCTCGTCGGCGCCGAGTGGTGGTGCCAGTGGTGGGAGAAGATCGAAGATTGAGGTTCGAGGACAAGGAGGTCGACGGTCCGGAACCGCTTCTGGAGCAGGATCGGCGCGAGAACCACCTCGTCGAGGAAGACGAGCAGGAGGTCCCGCAGCTGCGGATCGCCGAGGTGCTCGAGCAGCAGCGCGAGAGCGCGGTGCTGGCCGCGATGCGCGAGATCCTCGAGGGTCGCCACATCGTGGTCAACGACCTCCGGTTGCCGCAGAAGGAGCTCCGAGCGCTCGCTGCGCTGAAGGCCGCCGTCACCGGCCGCGACGGCGAGCTGAGCCAGTTTGTCTACGCGTCGGATCGCCGCGATCTGCTCGAGCAGGCGCTCACCGTGCTCCAGCCCGAGGTCATGCGCGAGCTGACGAAGCCGTTCCAGGAGCTGGTCGCGCGGATCGGCAATCTCCGCAACGACCTCAAGGATCTCGAGGACGCACAGGACGAGCTCCTCGAGGCAAATCAGAAGGTCGGGCTCGAAGAAGCCGCGGCGGACACCGCGGACAAGCCGAAACCAAAACCGCAAGACGACGACATGTCGCTCGACGGGCCGGAGCGCAAGGTCGCGAAGCCACCGACGTCGCTCACCGGCGAGCGCGCGCCTGCGCCGAAGTTGCCGTCGACGCTCGAAGGTCCGCCGCTTCCGGAACCGCCGACGCCCGAGACCACGGTCGGCTCGAAGCAGGACCTCGCGGAGGCGAAGATCGCCGAGCCGCAGAAGCTGAAGACGGTGCCGTTCTGGAGACGCGGCGATGGCTAGGCAAGCGTGGCTCGACGCGGTGGTCGCCGAGCTCCGGCTGCACGCGGAGGCCGCGTTGTTGCGCCGGCTGAACGCGGGCTCGGGCTTCGCGGATCCACGCTCGCCGGCGCAGATCTATCTCCGCGATCCGGCCGCGCTCGCGCGGATCACCGGCGGCACGCTGCGCCCGCAGGGCACGCATACCAAGGCGGGGGCAGAGGTCGAGGCGGAGATCCAGGAGGCGAGCGCGCGCTCGGCGAAGCTCGTCGCGAGCGCGGACGACTCGCGGATGGCGATCCTGTGCGGCCGGCTCGGGATCGGTGCGGTGCCGAGCGGGCTCGTCGCGCTCGCGCTCGCGTACGCGCTCGATCTCGACACGCGCGAGCTCGTCCACGCGCTCGCGCCGCGCAAGAAGCCGGCGCTCTACCTCGAGGTCTGCGCCGACGTCCTCGATCTCACGCCTGCCGAGCTACTCGCCGCGACGAACCCGGGTGCACCGCTGCGCCGCGGCCGGGTGATCGTCGTCGAGGGCGAGGGCCTCGACATGGCGATCGAGCTCGCCCCTGCGGTGCTCGCGTGGCTGATGGGCGACGACGCGCTCCAGCCGCCGGTCGCCGGGCTATGCGAGCTCGTCCCGGTGTCGGCGGTGTCGACCGTCGTGTTGCCCGCGGCGACGACGAAGGCGATCGACGACCTCGTCGGCCGCGCGAGCGCGACGATCGCGGTGGTCCTCCGCGGACCGCGCGGGAGCGGCCGGCGCGCGGCGGCGCAGCGCCTCGCGAAGGCGTTGCAGCGCCCGCTGCTCGTGATCCCGATCCCGCCGCTGTTGATCGCCGAGAAGCGCGCACAGCGACCGTTACTCGGCGCGGTGCTCGCGGCCGCGCGCCTGCGCGACGCGGTCCCGTTTCTCGGCGACGCCGATGCGCTGTACGACGAGAGCGGCAACATCGCGGCCGAGCACGCCGACGCGATCGCCGGGCTGCCCGGCGTGATCTGCGTGGCGTCGACGGGGCGCGGCGGTCACCTCGAGCTGCGCAGGCCGTCGCTGATCGTCGCGATGCAGCGCACCGATCTCGACGATCGCGCACGCGCGTGGAGCCACGCGCTCGCCCACGCGAAGGGCCCGACCGACGATGCCGCGGAGCTCGCCGCGCGCTACGTGATCGGGCCGGGGGCGATCGCGGATGTCGTCGGCGAGGCCGCGAAGCATGCCGCCGCGGCGCGCGTCGGCTTCGATCGCGAGGTGCTCGAGGCCGCGGTGTCGCGCCGGCTCTCGCTCCGGCTCGGCACGTTCGGCCAGGTCGTGTCGCGCAAGGCGCTGATGAGCGAGCTCGTGCTTCCCGACGATGTCGTCGACACCCTCCGCGACATGATCGCGATGGTCCGCGAGCGCTCGCAGATCCTCGAGCGCTGGGGCTATCAGCGCCATCTCGGGATCTCGCGCGGCGTCGCCGGCCTGTACTCCGGCGAGCCGGGCACCGGCAAGACGATGGCCGCGTCGGTCGTCGCGTCGGAGCTCGGGCTCGAGCTCGTGCGGATCGATCTGTCGGCCGTGGTCTCGAAGTACGTCGGCGAGACCGAGAAGAACCTCGGGAGGATCTTCGACGAGGCGCAGGACGCCCACGCGATGCTGCTGTTCGACGAGGCCGACTCGTTGTTCGGCAAGCGGACCGAGCTCAAGTCGGCCCAGGATCGGTTCGCGAACCTCGAGGTCAACTACATCCTCCAGCGGATGGAGACGTTCGATGGAGTCAGCGTGCTGACGACGAACGCCGAGTCCGCGATCGATCCCGCGCTCCAGCGCCGCCTCAACTTCCGGATCCGGTTCCCCGAGCCCGAGCTCGAGGAGCGCGAGAAACTCTGGCGCCAGCTGCTCCCGCCGGCGACGGGCCTCGCCGAGGTCGACTTCCACGCGCTCGCCGAGCGGTTCGACATGACCGGCGGCTACATCAAGAACGCCGTGGTTCGCGCCGCGGTGATCGCCGCGCGCGCCGGCCGGGCGATGATCGCCGACGATCTGTGGGTCGGCGCACATCACGAGTACGTCGAGATGGGTAAGGTGATGCCCGCGCCATGATGCCGACCGAAGACGCGCCCCGCCACCGGATCTTAGCGATCGCGCTCGCGTTTGCCGCGGCGGCCGCGTTGATCGTCGCCAGCTTCTCGCAGGGCTGGCTCGCGAACGCGACGCCGGACGGTGACGTCACGATCGGCCTGCGCACGACGACCGAGTGCGGCTCGATCGGTCTCACGCTCGCGGAGCCCGATCAGTGCCGGACGAAGTCGAACGCGGCCTACGCGGACGGCTGGGACGATCACACCGGGCGGTTCTATTCGTCGGCGTTCGCGCCCATGGGCTGGGTCGCGCTCGTCGCGTGCCTCGTCGCCGCCCTCGGTCTGCTCGGCGCCGCCGCGCTCGGCCTCGCGACGAAGAAGCCGAGCCCCCCGATCTCGCCGAGCACGATCGCGCTGCTCGGCCTGATGGTCTCGCTGATCACGGGCTGCGTGTTCGTCGCGACCAAGCCCGGCACGCCGGGGTTCGTCGGAAGTGGCATCATCTTCTGGATCTTCGGCGCGGGATGCGTCGTCGGGATCCCCGCATCGATCCTCCTCGCGAAGGTCAACCGCCCGCGCGATCCGGATCTGATGGACGACGCGATGGATCCCGACAGCTTCTAGCTATCGAGACAGCGCCGCACCGCCTCGAGCAGGACCGCCGGCGCGAACGGCTTCTGGACGAAGTTCTCCCCGGTGCGCAGCTCGATGGGCTTGCCCGCGGTCTCCGCGCTGTAGCCACTCGTGTAGATCACCTTGAGCCCGGGCGCCCAGGCGCGCAGCGCGGCCGCGACCTGGTAACCGCTCAGCCCCGGCATCACGAGATCGGTGACGACGAGCGCGGGCTTCTCCGGGAGGCTGTCCCACAGCTGCAGCGCGTCGCGCCCGTTGGCGGCATCGGCGACGCGATACCCCGCGCGCTCGAGCGTGCGCCGCGTGGTCTTGCGCAGCGCCGGATCGTCCTCGACGACGAGCACGAGCTCGTTGCCGCCGCGCGGCGCGAGCTTCGCGGCCGCCGGCGCGACCTCGCCCGTGCCTCGGAGCGGGAGCGTCACGTCGAACGTCGTGCCCCGACCGGGTTGGCTCGTCACGTCGACCGTACCGCGGTGCTGCGTGACGATCCCGAAGACCGTCGCGAGCCCGAGCCCGGTGCCCTTACCGGCCTCCTTCGTCGTGAAGAACGGCTCGAAGATGTGCGGCAGCACGTCCGTCGCGATGCCGAGGCCCGTGTCGCTGACCCGGATCAAAATGGCATCGCCGCGGTTGCGGGTCTCGATCGTGAGCGTGCCGCCCGTCGGCATCGCATCGCGCGCGTTGATCGCGAGGTTCATCAGGAGCTGATCGATCATCCCCGGATCGACGCGGGTGACGAGCGCGTTCGGATCGAGGACGAGCTGGAGCGAGATGCCCTCGCCGATCAGCCGCTGCAACATCTTGCCGAGCGTGCGCACCAGGTCGTTGACATCGACATCGCGCGGCTGCATCAGCTGGCGCCGGCTGAACATGAGGAGCTGGCGCGTGAGCTCGGCGGCGCGCTCGGCCGAGAGCTGGATCTCGGCGATGCCCTCCCTGACCTCGTCGGGCACGCCCGGCACGTTCGCGAGCTCGGTCTGCATCATGATCGCGGCGAGGATGTTGTTGAAGTCGTGGGCGACGCCGCCGGCGAGCTGACCGATCGCCTCCATCTTCTGGGCCTGGCGCAGTTGCTCCTCGAGCTGGCGCGCGTCGGTCAGATCGCGCGAGTTCAGCACGATGTAGCCCTCGCCACCCTCGTCGGGGAGGCTCTGCAGGATCGTCTCGAACAGGCGCCATTTCCCGTCGGCATGCTTGACCCGCTGCTCGACCGTCACCGGCGTGCGGGGCTCCGCGATCGCGCGCTCGATCGCCATCCGCTTCTTCGCGACGTCGGCCGGATGGACGTAATCGAGGCAGACCTTGCCGAGCATCTCCTCGGGCTCGTAGCCGAGCATCCGCTTCGACGCAGGACTCTGGAACCGGAACACGCCGTCGCGGTTGATCACCGTGATCATGTCGGACGCGTTCTCGATCATCCGGCGAAACCGCTCCTCGCTCGCGCGCAGCCTCTCCTCGGCCTGCTTGCGCTCGGTGATGTCGCGGGCGAGCGCGACGAAACGGCGCTCGCCCTCCCAGAACATCCGCATCCGGACCTCGACGGGGAACACCGAGCCGTCCTTGCGGGTGTGGACGGAGTCGAACGTGAACACGTCCTGGTGCTCGAACTTCGCGAGCAGGCCGCCCATGAACGCCGGCGTCGCCTGGACATCGAAGTCAATCGGCGTCCTCCCGAGCAGCTCCTCGCGCGTGTAACCGAGGCTCTCGCACGCGCGCCGGTTGACGTCGATCACGTGCCCGGTCGAGTCGAACAGGAACAGCGCGTCGGTCGCGTGGTCGACGAACGTGCGGAACCGGACCTCGATCTCGCGCTGCGCGGCCTCGGCGAGCCGGCGCTCGGTCACGTCCTGCGCCGTGCCGAACACGCGGTGCGGCCGGCCGTCCGCGTGGAGCAACAGTTGCGCGCGCGCGTGGATCACCCGGAGCGCGCCGTCCGCGCGCAAGACGCGCCCCTCGACGTCGAGCACCTGCCCTGCGAGCAACGTCTCGCGCGCGACCTTCGCGACCCGCGTGCGCTCGTCGGGATGGACGATGTCGCGAAACTGCTCGCCCGTCATGTGCCGCTGGTCGAGCGTGCGGCCGAGGATCCGGCACGACTGCGGCGACAGGGTCACGGTGCGCGTCGTCACGTCCTGCTCCCAGTAGCCGATGTTCGCGAGCTCCTCCGCCGTGACGAGGCGGCGCTCGCTCGCGCGTAGCTCGCGGAACAGGAGCAGCGCATTCAGCGCGACCGCGATCCGCTGCCCGATCTCGACGAGCAGGTCGCACTCGTCCCGCGTCCACGTCCGCGCGCGCGAGCACTGGTGGAGGCCGAACGCGTAGGACTGCATCTGCTTGGGATGGATCGCGACGACCAGCCCCGAGCGCACGCCGAGCGCCGCGCGCAGGCCCGCGGCGACGAGCTCGTCCTCGCCAAATGCGATCGGAACGTCGCTCGCCTGCACCCGCGCATACAGCGCCATCGCCCCCTCGGACGCGACCAGCGGCCTGCCGCTCGCGAGCCCGCCCGGATACTCCGGCCGCGTCCGCTCCGCCGTCGGCATCAGCGCGATCTTGTCGCCCGCCGGCGGCGTCATCAGCCACGCGCGGTCGCAGCCGAAGACGTCGAGCACGACGTCGAGCACGTCCGACATCATCTGCTCGAGCTCGTGCGTGCCCTGGATGGCCCGGTTGACCCGGTCGATCGACTCGAGAAACCACAGGCCTGACTGTGTGTTCTCTCGCATCGAGCCTCCGTCACTTCCAGCATCGCACCGAAGTCGTTCGACGTGTGCCCATTGCACCAGCGTTTGACGTAGTGTCCGCGCATGTCCCTGCGCGGAAAGACCCTCTTCATCACCGGCGCGAGCCGCGGCATCGGCCTCGCGATCGGCAAGCGCGCGGCGCGCGACGGCGCAAACGTCGTGATCGCTGCGAAGACTTCCGACCCCAACCCGAAACTCCCCGGAACGATCTTCACGGCCGCGAAGGAGATCGAGGAGGCCGGCGGCAAGGCGCTCGCGCTCCAGTGCGACATCCGGTTCGAGGACCAGGTCCAGGCCGCCGTCGCGAAGGCAGTCGAGACGTTCGGCGGCATCGACATCCTCGTCAACAACGCGAGCGCGATCAGCCTCACCGGCACAGAGATGACCGAGATGAAGCGCTACGACCTGATGCACGGCATCAACACGCGCGGCACGTTCCTCGTGTCGAAGACGTGCATCCCGCACCTCAAGAAGGCCGCGAACCCGCACGTCCTCAACCTGTCTCCTCCGCTCAACATGGAGACCAAGTGGTTCTCGCCCCACGTCGCCTACACGATGGCGAAGTTCGGCATGAGCATGTGCGTCCTCGGCATGGCCGGCGAATACAAGTCCGCCGGCATCGCGTTCAACGCGCTGTGGCCGCGCACCGTGATCGCGACCGCCGCCGTCCAGAACCTGCTCGGCGGTGACGCCTCGATGAAGGCCTCGCGCAAGCCCGAGATCCTCGCCGACGCCGCGTACATCATCTTCAACAAGCCCGCACGCGAGTGCACCGGCAACTTCTTCATCGACGACGAAGTCATGATCGCGTCGGGCAAGTCCGACCTCTCCGAGTACGCGAGCACGCCCGGCGCGACGAGCTTCCTGCCCGACTTCTTCGTCTAACCAGCGGAGATCGCGGAGCCTGTGACCTCGCGCAGATCCTGACGTGTTCGACCAGCGATCCCGATCCCGAACCACCACGAAGGCGGGGATAGAGACGAAGTCCGGAGGAGCCGACGTTGATGAGCCGGAGGTTTGCGCGTCGCTAGCGGACCGTTTGGCACGACGAGCAACCTGACCCGGCCCGCGTCCAGTCCTCCGCCCACCCACGTCTGCTCCTCCGACCTTCGTCGCTATCCCGCGTTCGTGGTGGTTCGGCCGGCGCCCGGCCCGCGTCCAATCCTCCGCCTCGCCCACGTCTGCTCCTCCGACCTTCGTCGCTATCCCGCCTTCGTGGTGGTTCGGCCGGCCTAGATCTTCAGCTTCGCGACATCGATCTTCTTGTTCGGCTTCGCGCCGAGCGCCTTCGCCGACCTGCTGCGCGCGCCGACGAAGCCGAACACGGCGCCGACCGAGCCGCCGACGAGGTGAGCCATGTGCGAGATGCCATCGTTGCGGAACGAGTGGACGAGCTCGCCGCCCATGTAGATCGCGGCGACCGCGAGGAACGACAGCGGGATCTCGCCGCCGCGCACGTTCGCCATCGATGCGAGCAGGATCATCATGAACGCGACACCGCTGGCGCCGAGGAGCATGTGGCTGCCGATCACGAGGTTCGCGAGGCCCGTGACGAGCGCGGTGACGAGGATCATCACGAGCAGGCCGAGCGAGCCGTGGCGCTCCTCGAGGATCGGGCCGATCAAGAGGATCAGCATGAAGTTGGAGAGCAGGTGCTCCCAGCTGCCGTGGCCGAGGATGTGGGTGAACAGACCGACGTAGCTCTGCGCGGGGCCGAGGCGCGGGTACGACGCGAACCACTGCTGGGCGGACGGCACCAGCTGGGTGATCACGAACACGGCCACCGCGGCGAGCGCGAAGGTCAGGACGACCGGGGCGTTGTACGTGATGCGGAGCTTCACGCCCAAAGGCTAGCACCCGCGCGAGCGACCTGCGCCTCGCGCGAATATTCCCGCTAGTTCCCGCCGTACGCGGGTTGCTGCAAAGTGCCGCAGTTGCCCGCGGCGCAGTCGCAGGTGCCCGTGCAGGCGGGCATCGCCATCCCGGAGCTCCAGAACTGCTTCATCATCGCCTGGAGGGCCGCGCGCCGCCGCGGGTTCTCGTGGGCGTTGTTGTCGAACGAGAAGACCGAGTTGTCGGCGGGGGGCTCCGGCGACGGGTGCTCGTCGACGATCACGTACGCGCGCGTCGGGTCGAACGCCTTGGTGAACCCGTAGGGGGTCACCACCGACGGCGTCATCAGCGCCAGGCCGAGCGAGCGCGCCTGGTAGAAGCCCGCGAGGTTCGGGACCTGCGCGTCGTGGAGCGACGTCATCATCAGGATCGATTTCACCGGCGTGTCCGGGATCTCGATGCCCGCGACGGCGGCTCCATCGGCGGGCTCCATCGCCATCTCGAGGATCTGCTCCATGATATCGGCCTCGAGGAGATCCTTGTACGAGCCCTTGAGCGGCACGCCGTAGACCGACCACTTGTCGGAGCGCTCGAACAGCAGCGACCAGTTCGCCGCACCGACGTGGAGCACGCCGTGGAGGATCGCCGGGTCGTACGCCATGAGGACCGAGCCGAGGATGTGGCCCATCGAGATCCCGAGGAAGAACGTCTGGGTCGTGTCGACGAGCGAGCCGCCGGTGTCCACTAGCACGTGCTCGGCGAGCGGACCGCGCACGAGCCGGCCGAGCACGATGTTGTTGACGACGCCCTGGAAGATCCGCTCGCCGAAGCCCCACGCCTGGTTCAGGTCATTCAGCGCGAGGAGCGCGTTCGGGATGTCGTCCTGGGCCATGCCGGTCCACAGCGTCGCCGCGACGATCCGGCAGCCGTCGGAGGACATGAGGTCGCGCAGGTACTCGGCGTCGCGCGCCTCCTGCAGGCTACCGAAGAAGCCGTGGCCGTAGATCAGCGTCGCCGCCTTGGTCGCGCTCGTCGCGCACGGCGGGACCTCGAGGAACGCGTGCGCGGTCATCGTGCCCGACGCGATCACCGCGCCGCTGCCGTCGCGATGAAAGCCCGCGAGCTTGTCGCCGGTCACCGCGGGAACCTCGAAGTCGAGCTCGATCCGCCGCGCGATCCGCGGGTCGCCGTTCACCGTGCCCGTGTCGGCCGTGATCGTGTAGGGGACACCGCTCGCGGGGATCGCGGCGAGCGCGGCGGCGCGGGCCGCGACGTCGTCGGAGATCGTCGAGGCATCGTCGTTGACCGTGAAGTCCCACGCGAGGAGAAGGTCGCCGCGCACGACGCCGGCGGCCTCGAGCGCGGCGATCGCCTCGCGCAAGCGGGGACGGGCCGCGTCGAGCCGCGCGTGGCCGAAGTCGCGATCGTCGAGCACGGCCTGGAACGCGGCGGTCCGGTCGAGCGGCTTGCCGCCGTTCGCGCGGATCGTGGTCCGGATCGCGACGGCGTAGCGATGGCCACCGATCAAGCGCTGCGCGGGCCGCACGTAGACGGCCTGGCGATCGAGATCCGCGAGCTCGTTCGCGTCGACCTCGGTGAAGTGCGCGACGAGCTGACTCGCGGTCATGTCGAGGAGCACGGTCGAGCTCGCGGGGGTCAGGCTGGTCGAGATCGCGTCCTGACCGGTCAGCGAGGTCGGATCGATGCCGCCCGGTGCCGCCCACAGGATCGTGGTCGCGGGGGACCAGCCGTGACGGCGCGCGAGCGGCGTCGGATCGAAGGCCGCACCGGTCGTCTGGTTCGCCGGGAACGCACCCACCGGAACGTCGAGGTCGACCCCGGTCGGCGAGGCAGGGTCCGCCTTCTCGTAGAGCGACGACGGGAACGGCAGGATGTCGTCCGTCGTCCCGAGCGGGTCGTGCTCGGGCGTGGTCGGATGATCGACCGGGTCATCTCCACACGCGGCGATCGCGAGCACCACCCACAACGCGCGCATCCCGGAATCTTAGATCGTTTCGCATCTTGCCGGCGGCGCATTCAAAGGCCAGCCTTTCACCATGGCAACTGTTGAGATCACCGCGGAGAACTTCAAGGACACGATCGACAAGGGAGGGATCGTGTTGCTCGACTTCTGGGCTGAATGGTGTGGCCCGTGTCGGCAGTTCGCGCCGGTGTTCGAGAAGGCGTCGGCGACGCACGCGGATGTCGTGTTCGGCAAGATCGACACCGAGGCTCAGCAGGAGCTCGCGGGAGCCGCCGGGATCTCCGCGATCCCGACGCTGATGCTGTTCCGCGACGGCGTGCTGTTGTTCCGCGAGTCGGGCGCGCTGCCGCCGTCCGCACTCGAAGAGCTCGTCAGCCAGGCGAAGAAGCTCGACATGGAAAAGGTCAAAGCCGAGGTCGCCGCGCACGAGGCGGAGCACGCACACGAGCACGGCCCCAACTGCAATCACGATCACGGCGACCACGGCCACTCGCACGATCATGGCGACGGCCACTCGCACGATCACGGCGATGGCCACAACCACGACCACTGACCGCTAGCGTGTTACCGTCGCAGCGGTGAGAGCTGCTGCCGCGTGCGCGCTTCTCCTCGCCGGCGCCGGCGAGTCGCGTGCCGACGACGCGAAGCCCGATCCGCGCGCCGTGTTCGGGCTGCGCACGCCGGCGAGCGAGAAGCCACTCGACTGCAGCGACGGGACCGATTTCGGCTGTGCGCGCGCGACCGATCCGATGGCGGATCAGACGCCGTACGCGCTGGCGACCTGGTTACCGGCCGCGTACCTCCTGACCCTGCCCGTCGCGGATTCGACCCACGACGCGCTCGCCGCCTACGCGCTCGGCGCGAGTCGCGACGAGGCCGGCCCTTCGTTCGCCGGTGCGAACGGGCTCGAGAACCGATGGACGATCGACGGCGCACCGAGCGACAATCTCCGCACCGGCGGCGCCGAGACCCGGGTCCCGCTGACGTTCCTCGACGGCATGCTCGTCACCGCGGGTGGCTTTTCGGCGCGCGATCGCACGTCGACCGGCGGCACGATCGACGCGCGCCTCCGCCGTGGCACCGCACATCACGAGCTCGACGCGTACGTGTGGAGCGGGCTCACGGCCGATGCGCGCCACGTCGGGACGATGCCGAACACCTATCAGGTCCGCACCGGCACGCTCGATACCAAGGCCTCGGTCAGCGCGTCGGTCGTCGGCACCGGGCCGATCGGTCACTACTTCGGCGGCACCACGTGGTACGCGGCCGGCATCGCGCCGTCGCTGACGTCGTCGCGGTTCGACTTCCTCGCGAGCCGGCTCGTCGACGCCGACGACAACGGCGTGCCCGATAGCACGGCCGGGATCGTGACCACCCAGGTCATCGAGGCAAATCGCGTCTCGCTGATCAACTACAACGTGCCGGCGATGGCGCGGCTCGGCCTCGATCGCGGACCGCACCACATCGAGCTCACGCTGATCGGCAGCGCCGCGAGCGCGACCCGCTACACGTTCAACTCGACGATCGCGGCCGGGGGCGTCGACGCTACGAACGTCGTCGCCGACGGGATCGCGACCTATCGCGGAGAATGGAAGGACACCCGCGCGCGGCTCCAGCTCGCGTGGCATCGCAGCACGCACCGCGAGCACGCGCGCGATCCGGCCGCCGCCGATCTGCCGCAGCAGCTCTCCGCGTACGTACCGCAGACGCTCGCCGAGGATCCGGTGCTCGCGCTCGAGTGCGCCGACGGCACGATCGGCGATCCGTATCAAAAGATCCCGAACTGCCCGGTGCCGTTCGGCTGGTTTCAGAGCGGCGGCGCCGGCCTCCTCGTCGATCAGACCGCGGATCGGCCGTCGATCACCGCGGATCTCGCGCACCGGTTCGGCAACCACGCGCTGCGGGTCGGCGCGACCGGCGAGGACTCGCGGCTCGTCACCGACTCGCGGTTCACCGGCGGCGAACAGCTGCGCACGCTGTTCGTCGGCGAGCAGAGCGTCCGCCACTTCGTGGCGCAGGATCAGCCGTGCACCGACGACGTCACCGTCCCGTGCACGTACTCGGATGTCTCCGAGCTGACCTACCGCACTCGCTACACCGCCGCGTACGTCGAGGACACCTGGGCGATGGCGCCCGACCTGATGGTCGACGGCGGCGTGCGCTGGGAATTGATGTGGGTCGGTCCGGTGCTCCATTTTTCGAACCAGCTCGCGCCGCGGCTGGGCGTCAGCTGGGATCCGTGGGGCAAGGGCCGCTCGCGCGTGTGGGTGAGCATGGGCCGGAGCTACGCGATGATGGTCGCCGGGGTCGGCAGCACGATCCTCGTCCACGACCGGACCGCCGACGATCTCACGTTCCAGGGCGCGAGCTCGCGCGGGGTCGATCCGGGCACGTCGCTGCTCGTCGCCGACGGCGTCCAGCCGATCACCCAGGACGAGGTCACCGCCGGCGCCGAGGTCGCCGCCCTGCGCCAGGCCCGCGCGCGGATCTGGGCGCAGGGCCGGTGGCTGCGCCGCGGGCTCGAATCGACGCCGACCGGCTTCGATAACCCGGGGCGCGACCCGTCGAGCCTGCCCGCGCTGCGCGACACCGAGCTGGTCGCCGCCGAGGTCGAGACCGACCTGTTTACAAAGACCGTGCTCCGCGTCGGCTACATGTGGGGGCACACGACCGGCTCGTGGACCGGCGCGTACGACCCGCACAACGGCGCGGCGCTCTACAACAGCCCCGACTTCGACGTCGTCTCGGTCAACCAGAACGGCGTCTTGCCGACCGACGCCGGCAGTCGGCTCTACTTCGAGGCGCAGCGCCGCGGCCACCTCGGGCCGGTGGCGCTCGGGGTGTCGACGCGCTTCACGGCCGCGTCGGGACGGCCACGCGACGCGCTCGCGAACGGCGCCGAGGGACTTATTTATCTCATCGACCGCGGCAGCAACGGCCGCGGCCCGCTCCAGACCCAGGCCAACCTCCGGCTCGCCGCCACCTACCGCGGGTTCGACCTCACGCTCGACCTCTTCAACCTGTTCGACCGCCGCGACGAGACGAACGTCGACACGATCTACACCGCCGGCACGATCCATCCGATCCAGGGCGGCACCCCAGAGGATCTCGTGTTCCTGCGAACCGAGGACGACCATCTCGCGCTCCGGCGGACCGCATACCTGACCGGCACCGCGTTCCAGAGCCCGTTCTCGGCGTTCCTCGGTATCCACCGTTCCTTTTAGATCCCGGCCTACTCCGGACGATCTCCGGAGTTCGGGTGTTATGATTTTTTTAGCAGCGTTGCCATGAGGTTCCGCCTAGCGGCGGGGGGATGGCGACGCGGCGCCGAGGATCATAATGGCCGATCTGTCTCAGTTCGCCGAAGCCACTGCTGCCGTCACACATTCACCGCACGCGGTCAGCGCGTGGGAAGAAGCCGAAGGGCTCGCGGCGGATCTCGACAAGCCGGACGACATCGTCAAGCTGTTCGAGGAGACGCTCGCTGGCCAGCTCGAACCCGAGGTCGCCGAGATGATCGGCGAGCGCGCGAGCCGGTTCTGCGACGAATGGTTCGGCGACGACCCGAAGGTGCTCGAGGGCATCTTGTCGCGCGTGCTGGAGCTCGCGCCATCGTCGGAGAGTGCGCTGCAGCGGCTGTCGGTCATCCTCACGGTCGCCGAGCGCTGGGCCGACGTGCTCGCGCTCTACGACCGCGCGATCCTCGCCGCGAAGGACAAGGCCGGACGCGTCCGCCTGTTGCGCGAGGCGTCGCAGCTCGCGAAGGATGTCGCCAACCAGCCCGAGAAGGCGATCGCGTACTACCAGCAGCTGCTGCCGTTCGTCCCCGACGACAACCGGGTCAGTCAGAGCCTCGAGCGCTTGCTCGAGCGCCACGAGCGCTGGGCCGATCTGATCGCGCTGTGGGAGGGCCGGCTCGACGGCATGGCGAAGAAGGATCGCGAGAAGAGCCGCGCGCGGATCACCGCCGTGTGGCTCGACAACCTCGGCGATCCGCAGCGCGCGCTCGCGTCCGTCAAGCCGCTGCTCGACGAGGCCGACGACGACAAGGAGCCGACCTCGCTCCTCGAGCGGATCATCGAGGCGCCGAAGGCGACCAAGGGCGTCCGCGATGCGTCGCTCGACCTCCTGCGCTCGCACTACGACAGCCAGCAGCGCCCTCGCGAGGTGATCCGCGTCCTCGAGAAGATGATCCAGATCGATCCGGCGCACGCGCGCGATCTGCGCGAAGAGGCCGGCCAGCGTCTGGCCGAGCTCGACGACGTGCCGGCCGCGATGGATCACTACGCGGCCCTCCTCGCGCTCGCGCCCGAGTCGCAGGTGACCGAGGAGAAGCTGCGCACGCTCGCCGAGCGCGGCGGTCATCACGACCGCTACGCCGAAGGTGTCGCGAACGCCGCGCGCGCCCGCGCCGACATCGATCCGACCCGCAAGGTCGAGCTGCTCGCCGAGGCCGCGCGCACGCGGCTCGAGCGGATGATGGATACCGACGGCTCGATCGATCTCCTCGTCGAGGCGAGCGCGGTCAGCGGCGCCGCGGAGACCGAGCAGCTCGCGGTCGCACGCCGGCTCGCCGCGCTCTACAACCAGACCAATCGGCCGAAGGAGCGCCTGGGCGTCCTCGAGCGCCAGGCCCACCTCGAGGCGAGCGATGTCGCGCGCGCTTCGATCCTCTCGGAGGCGGCCAAGCTCGCCGAGTCGCTCGGCGACACCGACCGCGCACTCTCGCTGTGGGAGCGTCGCGTCGATTCGGATCCGAGCGATCTGTCGGCGCTCGACGCCCGGATCGGGATCCTCGACAACCAGCAGCGCTGGGACGACCTCGTCACCGCGCTCGAGAGCCGCGCCGCGAAGGTCGGCTCGCCGAACCAGCGCCGCGCCGACCTCGTCCGCGTCGCGCTCGTTCACCAGCAGCAGCGCCAGGATCTCGACAAGGCGATCGATGCGTGGAAGCGGGTCGTCGCCGATCATAAGGATGACGAAGAGGGCATCTCCGCGCTCGCCGACCTGCTCGCCGAGACCGGACGCTGGAAGGAGATGGCCGACCTCCTCGAGGGCGCGTCGGGTCGCGCGACCCAGCGCACGATCGGCCGGCTCGTCCGGCTCGGCGACGCGCTGCGCGAGCACCTGAACGAGCCCGCCCGCGCCCTCGCCGCGTATCGCAACGCGATCGCGATCGACGCATCGTCGAAGCCATCGCGCGCCGGGCTCACCGGGCTGCTCGACGTCGCAGAGACCCGCGCCGCCGCCGCCGACGCGCTCGCGCAGGCGATGCGGACGACGAACGACGTCGCAGGCGTCCTCGAGCTGTTGCCCGCACGCCTGGCCGAGGCGAAGGACGACAAGACCCGGCTCGCGCTGCTGCGCGAGGCCGCGCAGCTCCGGCTCGAGCACAAGCACGACGCGACCGGCGCGCTCGCCGATCTCGCGAGGGCGTTCCCGCTCGCCCCGCGCGACCAGCTGATCGAGAACCAGCTGGCATCGCTCGCGCGCTCGGTCAACGACTACACGACGCTCGGCATCGCGTACCTCGAGGCGATCGCCGCACTCGGCGACGACCAGCGCGAGGCCGCCCGCCTCCGCCTCGCGTACGCCGACCTCGCCGCGGATCGCTTGAACGATCCGCCGCAGGCCGCCGATGCGTACCGCCAGGTCGCCGAGATCGAGCCCGGCAACCGCCGGCCGGTCCAGGCGTTCGCGTCGCTCGGCTCGCGGCTCGGTCAGTGGACCGAGGTCGCGACGGCCGTCGTCCGCTACGCGGACAAGCGCGAGGCCTTCGACGACGAGCTGCTCGCGATCCTCGAGTCGAACGCGGGCATGCAGAGCGCGAACGACCAGCTCGCCGAGGCGCTCCAGGCGGCGCTCGACAAGCACAAGCTCCCCGGCGCGGTCGCCGCGCTGTTCCACTACCGGCTCGCCGCGCTCCACCGCGACCAGCGCCACGACAAGACCGCCGCGATCGCCTCGCTGCGCCGCGCCCTCGAGCTCGGCGGCGAGCGCCTCGCGTGGTTGACCGAGCTCGTCGCGCTCGAGCGCGAGACCGCCGGCAACGCCGGCTCGGCCGCGCTGCTCGATGGCCTGCGCCGGCTCGCCGACGCGGACGGCAAGGACCTCGACGCGCTCGTCGGCTCGGCGGACGTGGCATCGAAGCTCGGCGAGCGCGAGCAGGCGCTCCAGATCCTGTCGGCCGTGCTCGGTCGCGCGACCGCCGCGTGGCGCGGTACCGCCGCGATCCGGTCGGCCCGCTCGGTCGACGCCGTCGCGAAGTGGGCGATCGATGGCCTCGTCGATCTCTATCGGACCGGCGGCCGCGCCCGCGCCGCGGTCGACACGTTGATCGAGGCGGCGCGCCTGCCGTTCGATCAGAGCACGCGCCGCGAGATGCGCCTGCGCGCGGCGCAGCTCGCGACCGTCGAGCTCGGCGACAACGCCGCGGCGATCGACATGTATCGCGGCGTGCTCGTCAGCCAGCCGAACGACCTCGAGGTGATCGAGCGGCTCGCGCACCTGCTCGGCGTCGAGGATCGCGTGCCCGAGCTGCTCACGCTCCGGCAGATCCAGCTCGGCCTCGAGACCAACCAGGACAAGAAGCTCGAGCTCCGCCTCGAGCTCGCGAAGCTGGTCGGCATCGTCGAGGAGCGCGGCGGCCGGCTCGACGCGCTGCGCGCGAACCTCGAGGACCGCCCGGGTCACGAGGCGTCGATCGACGCGGTCGCGAGCCTGTTGGCGTCGAAGGGCCAGCACCGCCAGCTCGCCGACCTCCTCGAGGGTCAGGCGAATCGACTCGAGACCTCGGGCGACATCGCGCGCGCGTCGAAGCTGTGGGCGCGCTACGCCGGCGTCGCCGAGAACGATACGAAGGAGATCGAGCGCGCGATCAGCGGCCACCGCCGCGTCGTCGCGCTCGCGCCGACCTCGGACTCGCTGCGCGCGCTCGCGCGTCTGAACCTCGAGCGCGGTCAGTCGGCCCAGGCCGTGCCGTGGCTCGAGTCGCTGCTCGGGACGGTGACCACCGGCGAGCGGATGATCGTGGTCCAGCAGCTCGCGAAGGCGCACCTGTCGGCGAATCAGCCCGACCGCGCGATCGCCGCGATCGAGACCAACATCGACGAGAAGGCACCGGCGATCGACCTGCGCCGCCTGCTCGCCGACCTCTACCGCAAGGCCGAGCTGTGGGAGCCGCTCGCGCGCCATCTCACCCGCTCGCTGCCGCTGCTCAAGGAAGATGAAAAGCTCGCCCGCGAGTTCGCCCGCGAGGCCGTGATGATCTACCTCCAGAAGTTGAGCTCGCCCGCGCTCGCGATCCCCGCGCTCGAGACCGCGCTCGCACTCGATCCGACCGACAAGGATCTGCGCGGCGCACTCGCGACCGGCCAGCGCGTCGCCGGCAAGCTCGTCGAGGCTCGCGCGCTGCTCAACGAGCTGATCAACGACTTCGGTCGCCGCCGCTCGCCGGAGCGCGCCGCGCTCCACGTCGAGCTCGCACGCGTCGCACAGGCCGAAGGCAAGATCGACGAGGCGATGGCCGAGATGGAGTCTGCGTCGAAGATGGACGCGACGAACGCGGCGATCCAGAAGGAGCTCGCCGAGATGGCGCGCACCGCGGGTCAGCTCGAGAAGGCCGAGCGCACGTACCGCGGGCTCTTGCTCGTCGTGCGCCGCAACCCGCCGGGCGACGACGAGAACGCCGTCGGCGCGGCCGAGGTGCTGTACGAGCTCCACGCGCTCGCGGCATCGCGCGGCGAGGCCGATCAGGCGAAGGAGCTCCTCGAGTCGGCGATGGAGTCGGCGATCCAGTCGGATGCCGGCGTCCGCCGCCTGCGCAAGAGCCTGCTCGCGCACGACGAAGGCCAGCGGCTGCTCGAGGTCCTCGAGAAGCGCCTCGCGACGAACCCCGAGCCGCAGTCACAGGCGCGGATGCTCGGCGACATGGCCGAGACCCTCGACAGCCTGAACCGCCCGGCCGACGCGCAGGAAGCGTTGCTGAAGGCGATCAACGCGGTGCCGTCGCGGCTCGATCTTCACGATCGCGCGCGCGAGCTCGCGAAGCGCAACGGCACGACGAAGAAGTTCGTCGAGTCGATCGAGGCCGTCGTCGACCGGCTCCGCCGCAAGGACGATCCGCCGCTCATCGCGAACATCCTGATGCGCGCCGGCGAGGCGCTCGAGCAGGACGCCGACGATCTGCGCGGTGCCGCGAACCTGTATCGCCGCGTCGAGATCCTCGGCGAGAAGCTCGCCGAGGCGTTCTACGCGCAGGCCCGCGTCGCCGCCGCGCTCGGCGACACCGCCGAGCAGGCCCGCACGCTCGACAAGATGTTCGAGCTCGCCGGCACCGACACCGAGCCGACGCCGCAGCAGGTCGACGCGCTGTACCGCCTCGCCGAGATCTTCATCGGCAGCGACACCCGGCGCAAGCAGGGCATCGAGCTGCTCGAGCGCGCGTTCTCCGCGGAGCCGCGGTGGAGCCAGGCCGGCCGCCTGCTGAAGCTGGCCGCCGCATCCGCGCCGGACGACGACAAGATCCTGACCATGTACGAGCGGGTCGCGCGCCAGGGCGGCGACCAGGAGCTGCTGCTCGACTTCCTCGAGCGCCGCGCCGGGCTGGCCGGAGCGCCGCCGGCGCAGATCCGCGAGGCCGTCGATCTCGCGGTCGAGCTCGGTCACGACGAGCGGGCCGAGGCGCTGCTCGTGCGCGCGGTCGCCGCGGCGCGCGACACCGTCGACGGGCTCGGCTCGGCACCGTGGGCCGTGCTCGCACTCGCGGAACGCCGGCTCGCCGCGAACGACCTCGCCCAGGCGCGCGACCTCACCTACGAGATCGCACCGATCGTCACCGACGAGGAAGCAGTCGCCCAGATCGACGGCCTCGCGATGCGGATCGCGACCCGCGCGCTCGCTCACCGCAAGCTCGACCTCGCCGCCGAGGTCTACGAGTTCCTGCGCGAGCGCAGCCCCGCCGATCGCGCCGTGTGGCAGCCGCTGCTCACGATCTATCGCGAGCTCGGGGATGGCGACCGGCTCGGGAGCGTCGTGTCGTCGACGCTGCCCGCCCTCGTCACGCCCGCGGAGCGCAATGCCCTGCGGATCGAGCACGCGAAGTTCCTGATCGATCACCTGAAGCGTCACCACGACGCGCTCGACGTCCTGCGCGACTCGCTGCACGACGACCCCGATAACCTCGAGGCCGCGCAGCTCTACGAGGACACGCTCCGCCTGCTCGACGATCAGGATGGCATCGCGGAGTTCCTGTGGTCGCGGTTCGAGGACGCGCAGCGGCGCGGTCATCGCGACTCGACCGTCGATGTCGCGCTGCGGCTCGGCGATCTGCTCGAGGTCCAGGAGTCGCCCGACGCCGTCCGCGTGTATCGCGCCGCGCTGATCGTCGCGCCGGATGATCGCGAGATCCTCCGCCGCGTCGTCGCGAAGCTCGGCACCCACGACAACCCGCGCGAGGGTGCGCTGTTGATGGAGCGCCTGCTCGCGGTCGAGAGCCCCGAGCGCGCGCCCGAGCTCGCCGGCAAGCTCGCGACGATGTGGGAGGCGGCCGGTGACTTCAAGGGCGTCCAGCGCACGCTCGAGCTCGCGCACAAGTCCGCGCCCGACGATCGCCACATCCACGCTCGCCTCGAGCAGTGGTACCGCGATCACGAGCAGTGGGCCGAGCTCGCCGACCTCATGACGCACGACGCCGAGCGCCTGCCCGACGAGGCCGGCGTCCAGCGCCTGCGCGAGGCCGCGAGCGTGTACTCCGGCTTCCTCGGTCAGCCGTTGAAGGCCGCCGAGGTGCTGCGCAAGGCCCGGCTCCGCGCGCCGCTCGTCGCGGAGCTCGTCACGGATCATGCCGCGGCGCTGGCCGCCGCCGGCGAGCTCGATGCCGCGCAGCGCGCGATCGGCGAGGCGCTCGCGACCGTCGAAGGTGCGCAGCGCACGTCGCTCTTGATGCTCCGCGCGAGCTTCCGCCAGCAACTCGGCGACGACGCGTCGGCGGTCGCCGACCTCAGCGAGGCGTACGTGCTCGACAAGGAGCGCGCCGGCGAGAACCTGATCAACGGGCTCGAGCGCCTGCGCGCCCGCGCCGAACGCGATGGCGACATGCCGACCGAGCGCCGCGCGACGCTGGAGCTCGCGAAGCTCCTCGTCGCACACGGCGAGCTCGAGCGTGGCCGGTCGTTCCTCGTCAACTGGATCGAGCGCGATGCGCGCGATGCCGAGCCGCTGTACATGCTGTGCGACCTCGACGAATCGATCGAGCACTGGGATGGCGTGAGCGCCGCGGCGACGCGGCTGGCCTACGTCACCGAGGGCGACGAGCAGGTCAAGGCCGCGATGCGCGTCGGCGAGGCCGCACAGAAGGCGGGACGCCCGGGCGACTCCGTGCCGGTGCTCGAGCTGGTCCACCAGCAGCAGCCCGGCGTCGAGATCATCCGCAACAAGCTGCGCGAGATGTACGAAGCGGCCGGCGAGTACCGCCAGCTCGCGGGCATCCTGATCGCCGACGCCGATCACGGCAGCGACCCGACCACGCGCTACCAGAACTACCGTCGCGCCGCCGAGCTGCTCCTGTACCAGCTCGAGGACGCCGCGAACGCGCAGGTCCCGGCGCAGAAGGCGCTCGAGCTCCAGCCCGACGATCACGGCGCGCTGATGCTCAACGTCGACGTGCTGATCACGAGCGGCCAGCTCGAGGACGCGGGCCGCACGCTCGAAGCCGCGATCTCCGCCCAGAAGAAGCGCACGCCCGAGCTCGCGGTCGCACAGCAGCGGATGGGCCGCGTGTGCGCGATGCTGAACGACAAGGACGGCCAGCTCAACTGGCTGAAGAAGGCGTTCGACGTCGATCGCAAGAACGCCGAAGTGGCGGCCGAGCTTGCCCAGCTCGCCACCGAGATCGGCGACTACGAGCTCGCGCTCAAGCCGCTGCGTGCGATCACGCTCATGGACAACCCGTCGCCGGTCACCCGACCGATGGCGCTGCTGTGGGAAGCGAAGATCGAGAACGCGCGCGGCAACCGCGCGAAGGCCGAGCTGTGGGCCAAGAAGGCGCTGCGCGAGGATCCGCAGTTCTCCGACGCGCAGCAGTTCCTCGACGAGCTCGGCGGCTAGCCTAGCGCGCCGGCTTGCAGGCGAAGGCGCGGCCGTTCCACGAGCCCTCCTTGCCAACGGTGTCGAACAGCTCGCAGGTGGTGCGCGGCGGACAGTGCTCGTCGATGTTCGGCGCGCACGCTTCGAGACACACGCCGTCGGCCTTGCCCTCGGCCCAGCACCACGCATGGGGCGCGCACTTGATCTCGTCGGCACCGCCACAGGTCTCGCCGACCTTGGCGACGGGCTTCAGGGTCAGCGCCGCATAGATCAGCAACCCGCCGACGCAGGCGACGATCACGCCGAGGGTCACGAACCGCCGCTTCCAGCGCGCGCGGCGAATCCGCGCGCCGTACTCCTCTGCGCTCTCGTCGTCTCGTGGCAGCGAGTCCATGGCGCGAACCTACCCGAAACGACCGCAGCGGAGCGATCCGCTTGGACCGATCCGCTGGTTCCGGTTGGTTCCGGTTGGGTTCACGCACCCATCACGTCGAACGAGCTCCGCATGCCGCCCTGACCGTAGATCACGATGCTCGTGACGTTGCGGACGTTGCCCGCGAGGTCGATGTCGATGCAGCCGTCCTTGAGGAGGAGCTTGTTCTCCTGGACCAGCTGGGTGCGACCGTTCGCGAACTTGATCGCGACCTGAGTGACGGTCGTCCGGCCAGTCTCGCCCTGGAGCTTGATCGACTGGAGCTTCATCGGGCGAGCGAACGTGAGCTTGTCGGCGCCCCACCGGCTGATCTTGGTGTCGTTCGCGAGCAGCTTCATCGCGGGCTGGCGGATGATCACCGGGGCGTGCTGAACCACCGGGCGATAGAAGTCCGGCTGCTGCTCGGTGCGATGGTCGCGAACCACGGGGGCGTTGCTGACTTGAACGCCACCCTGATAGGCGGGCGCCGCGAGCGCGAGCGACGAAGAACCGATGACGAGAGCAGCAGTGACAATGGCCTTGATGTTCATGACGATTTCTCCTTGCGAACCGGAGATATTGCAGCGCTGATGCCACTACCTAAACTATCGATATCACATGGAAACGTCTAAGTTTCGCCTGCGGCTCCCGCAGCGAGCTGCAGGATCCGCAGTATCGTTCTCGCATGCCCTCGCCCGCCGTCACCTACCACCACCAGGGCGCCATCGGCCTGCTCACGCTGAACCGGCCCGACAACCGCAACAGCATGACGCCCGAGCTGCTCGACGCGTTCGCCACCGCGAGTGCGGAGGCGCGTGCCGACACCCGCGCGCGCTGCGTGGTCGTCACCGGTACCGGCAGCTGCTTCTCCTCCGGCGCCGACTTCAAGGCGGTGATCCAGCGCGCCGATCTGGGAGCGAGCGAGCCGCACGAGCGGTCGTACGCGATGTACGCGCCGTTCCTGTCGCTCCTCGATCTCGAGGTCCCGATCGTCGGCGCGCTCAACGGCCACGCGGTCGGTGGCGGCTTCGGCCTCGCGCTGCTCTGCGATCTACGCGTCGGGAACCGCGACGCGAAGTACGGTGCGAACTTCGCGAAGCTCGGCCTCGCGCCGGGGATGGCGATCAGCTACATGCTGCCGCGGATCGTCGGCCTGTCACACGCGAACGAGATGCTGCTCACCGGCCGGCTCGTCGAGGGCGACGAGGCGGTCCGGATCGGTCTGCTCGATCGCGCGGTCGCCGCCGAGGAGGTCTTGCCGAACGCGCTCGCGCTCGCGCAGACGATCGCCGCGAACGCCCCGTTCGCGGTGCGCGCGACCAAGGCGGCGATCCGGCGCGGCCTCGGCCTCGAGATCCGCGAGGCGGCGCGGGCGGAGTCGGTGGTCCAGGCCCAGTCGATCGCGATGGACGACGCGCGCGAAGGTATCGCTGCGCTGCTCGACAAGCGCGAGCCGACGTTCACGGGGAAGTAGGCGATGCGGGCATCCGGTACGGCGCGACCGTGATCGCGACCGACGGACCGATCGGGATCCGCCGGGTCTCGCGATCGTCGCGCTTCACGACGAGCTCGCCGGGCTCGACCGTCGCGAGGAACGACGCATCGCCGCACAGCATCTCGGTCACCTTCGCGGCCGCGCTGCGAATCGCGCAGGTCTCCGGCGTCGCGGCGACCGAGCCGAGCGGGTTGACCATGCCGTCGACGACGAGCTTGACGTCGACGTGGCCGCCATCGGTCGGCTCGATCCGCCACTCCACCGTCGACACGCTGACATCCATCCCGGCGAGCGGCGACGGCGGCCGCGCGCTACCGCACGCGACGAGCAAGACCAGGAGCTGCCTCATGGCCCACAGGTCGCGAGCGCTTGATCGGTCGGGCCCTGCGCGGCGAACGCGATCGGTCCCCACGGCGTCTCGAGCGTGATCTCCCACCACCCGGCGCTGCGTCCCGACGACAGCACGGCATCGTGATCGGCGAGCAGAAAGCCGATCTGCTCGCCGTGCATTGCCGCGTACAGACACGTGCCGCGCGGCACCTTCGCGTTCGTGACGAGCGGCACCGGTGGTTGTTCGGGTTCGCGAGGGCGATGGACCTGCCCCGGCGGATCGTGGCGCGACGCGTAGCCGCGCACGCGCACGTCCCCGTCGTCGTACGCGATCGCCGACCACGCATCGTCGAGCTGCTGGAGGTTGTCGACGATGTAGCCGAGCGCGACGATCGCGAGCTGATCGGACGCCCACTTCGGCTCGGTCCGGATCACCGTGCCCGGCATCACCATCAGCGTCTGGTGTCCCGACGGTAGGCGGCCGATGTTCTTGTGCCGCTCCGGCGTGCGCCACGCAAGCGCGTCGTCGGGGATCCAGCCGTCGATCTCGAGCGCGCCGTAGTAACGGACCTGCGTCCACTTGCCCTTGCGCCCGAGCACGCGCACGAGTGCACCGCTGCGCAACACCGCATACGGCGCGTCCTGACCGACCCAGCCCCCGCCGATCCGCTCGCTCACGCGCGTCTCGTACTTCACGATCCCGAGCAGGCGCGGCCGCTCGGTCCACAGCGCGAACGCGATGCCATCCGCGCGCACCGCGACGCGCACCATCGCCGATTGTTCGTCGAGCAGCGTGACCGCGACGTCGCCCTGGCCCGCCGGTGCCTCGAGCTGCGGCCCGTCGAGCTCGAGTGCCGCGTGACCGGGCACGACATACGACAGCGGATACGCGTCCGGATCCGCGCCAAAGACGACGAACGGATCCAGCACCGGCGCCGCGGGATCTGCCTTCACCGCGGCGGGCTTTGTCGTCGGCGACGCGGGCGCGGTGGGTGGTGCGACCGCGCCGCCACACGCCGCGATCGCCAACAAGAAAACTCGCACGCTGAAACCATAACGCGCCATTGCGTCGTCATCGTCCCGACGCACTGCCGCGACTGTTATCCACCTGCCCGCGTAACGGGCTACGCGGTTTCGCAGTGTGACCGGTGTCGCACCCCGTGATTCCCGCCGGTTACGCACCGCATCATCACGTCATTTCCTGGGCCCGCTTTTGCTTATGGGTGGGCTCGTGGAAATCGGCGTCATCACGAACCCGAACAGCCGGAAGAACCGGAATCGCCCCCACCGGGCGGAGCGGCTCCAGCGCATCGTCGGTTCGCTCGGCGAAGTCCACGAGACCGAGTCGGTCGAGTCGATCAAGCCCGTCCTGCGCGAGTTCCTCCGCAAGCGGGCTCGTTACTGGGTCGCCGACGGCGGCGATGGCGCGCTCCACTGGATGCTGCGCATGGGCATGGAAGTCCTTCAGGAGGACGAGTTCATCGACCAGAACGTGGCGCTGCCGACGACCCTCCCGACCAAGGGCGGCACGATCGACTTCGTCGCGAACAACGTCGGCATCGAAGGTGACGCCGAGGGCATCCTGGCGATGCTTCGCTCGAACGTCGAGGACGGCAAGCTGATCCAGGAGACCGAGGTCGACTCGATGGTGATCGACGGCATCCAGCTCGTCGATGGCGTCGAGAAGCCGTTCCGGACCTACGGGTTCGCGTCGGCTGCCGGTGGCATCGGCCAGCGGTTCTACTCGAAGTACTACGCGCACGAGGATCCGAACCCGCGCACGATCATGAAGATCGTGACGAACACGGTCGCGTCGGCGCCGATCTCGCTCACGCCGCTCGCGCGGCTCCTGCCGATCGGCAACCTCAACACGTTCGCGAAGGAGATCTTCGCGCCGACCGAGTGCAAGGTCACCCTCGACGGCATGGTCCTGCCGGGCACCAAGTTCACCGGCGTCCACGTCGCGTCGATGTCGATCAACCTCGGCAACGTGCTCCGGTTCTTCGGCAAGGCCGATCAGCCCGGCCTGATGAACGCGATCGTCGGCACCCCGAGCCCGTGGAGCATCATCCGCAACATCCCGCGGATGGCGCGTGGCGAGGAGATGAAGGGCCGCAACATCCTCGACCGGCCGTGCCGCGAGATGACGCTCGAAGCGACGTCGAGCGAGCTGCTCGAGCCGATCATCGACGGCGAGTACTATCGCGACGTCAAGCGCCTCACGTATCACGTCGGCCCGCGCGTGCGCATCCCGAAGGTGATCGCACCCAAGGCCGCGCGGCACGCCGCGTAGCGCATCATTGCCTCCGCGACGGCCTGCGCGCGCGACTCGGGACCGTCGTCGCCGCGCACCAGGCCTGCTTCGGCTACTTCTTGCAGGTGACGGTCGCCGGGCCCGCGCCGGTGAACGCGCAGTGGGTGCCACACCCGGCGGCCTTGCAGGCGTTCGCCTGGGACTTGAAGCACTTGTTGCCGACGAGGTAGCGGCAGTCCTTGCGGTCGCCCTTGAACCGCCAGCCGCCTTTCTTCGCCGGGCCGGTGTCGTCGAGCTCGCCGTTCTTCTTCGCCTCGGCGTACTGCTTCTCGCGCGCGGTCTGGGGCTCGTCGGCTTCGGACGCGCCACCGCCGCACCCGGCGGCGAGCACGAACACCAGAGCGATAGGCGCGAGCCGCAGCGACATGAACGGGATCATGCCATAGTCCCGAGGTGGCCGACGACGATCGGGCGGTGCGAGAGCGAATGGCCGCGCTCGAAGCCGAAGTGAAGGCCGACGCGGACGCGCAGCGCGCTCGCAAAGAAGTCGTGATGCAGAAGATGCGCGCGCAGCAGGCCGAGCAGGTCGAGCTCCGCCGCCGCCAGCAGGAGCTGCACTCGACGCAGAAGAAGCTCCCGGCGCCGAAGCGCGAGGTGCAGCGCGACGACGACGACGATGAGGATCGCGGGCTCGGCGGTGCACTCGAGCTCGCGAGCAAGGCGAACCGGGTCAAGAACGAGCTCCAGAAGGCGCCCAAGCGCGGCGACAAGTCGTGGGTGAAGTCCGGCCTGGCGTCCGCACTGCTCGGCCCCGTCGGCTGGCTGTACGCCGGCTCGTGGCGCGAGGCCGCGCCGGCCGCGCTTGCCTATCTCGTCGTCGGTTCGCTCGCGCTCAAGATCCTGCCGATGTTGCTCCTGTGGCCGGTGTTCATGATCGGGCTGCCGCTGTCGGGCATTGCAGGTGTCGTCTACGCACTTCAGTACAATCGCCACGGCGGGAGGCAGCGCCTGTTCGGGAAAGACAAGCCGAAGGAGCTCAAAAGCGGGGGGCGTGAGGCGTGAGAGAGAGCTAGCCGAGTGGCCGAAGACTCGCAGTAGTCTAGAATCAGTGACGAAGATGAGCCGTCTGGGGAGCCTTCTGTGCGTCGTCGCTCTCGCGAGCGCCGCGCATGCCGATGCCACGAAAGGACCGCGCGTCGCGATCGTGCCGATCGCCGCGGTCAACCTCGACTCGCAGCGCGTCGACGCGCTCGCGCAGGACCTCGCCGAGGGGCTGAACGCCGAGCTCGAGGTCGAAGCGGTCGGTGGCCTCGACGTGCGCCGCGTCCTGCGCGCGGATCTACCGGCCGACTGCGCCACGATGCCGAGCTGCGCCGCCGAGATCGCGCGCGGCACCGGCGCGTCGCAGATCCTGTTCGTCGTGATGGTCGACGCCGGCGGTACGGGCTCGCTCCAGGTCGACTCGACGTGGGTCGATCCGATCACCGGCAAGCGAGAGAACCGGCCGAGCGTGTCGCTGACCTCGACGATCGATGCCGACGCGAAGGCGCGGTTCCGCGAGGCCGCGACGAAGCTCCTGCCCGAGGCGACCGTGCGTCCGAAGGCCAAGCTCGGCAGTGCGGTCTCCCTCGACGGCAAGCTCGTCGATGGCAAGCCGCGCCACATCACGTTGCCCGCGATCCTGACCGCCGGCGGTGCGGTCCTCGGCCTCGGCGTCGGGCTCGGCTTCGGATTCTCGGCGCGCAGCAAGTACAACACCTGCCAGCTCAACAAGAACACCTGCACCGACGCCCAGAAGGACACGATCCGCCATCACGACCTCTACGCCGACCTCGGCTGGGTCACCGCGATCGGCGCCGCCGTCGCCACCGGCGTGATCTTCGCGACCTCGGCGGAGGCGCCCCACGTCGTCGCCGCGCCCGCCGAGATCGGTGCGGGCGCGAGCGTGTCGTATGTCGGGAGGTTCTGATTGAACAAGTCCGACTCGATCCGCGCCGAGCTGGCGCGCCAGGATTCGCAGCGCGTCGACAAGTTGATCGGCGAGGTGCTCGCGAATCGCTACCAGATCGAGTCGCGTCTCGGCGAAGGTGCGATGGGCTCGGTGTACAAGGCGCGCCACGTCAAGGTGGGCCGGCCGTTCGCGGTCAAGGTGCTCCATCCGCGCCTGCTCGAGGATACGAAGACGCTGCAGCGGTTCGAGCGCGAGGCCGAGCTCGCCGGGCGGCTCCACCATCCGAACGTGATCGGCGTCGTCGACGTCGGCGAGACCAACGACGGCCTGCGCTATATGGTCATGGACTTCGCCGAGGGACACGACCTCGCGGCGCTCCTGGCCGAGGCGCCGATGCCGCCGGAGCGCGTCATCAATCTCACGCGCCAGATGCTCGAGGGCCTGTACCACGCGCACGAGGCCGGCCTCATCCATCGCGACTTCAAGCCCGAGAACGTGATCGTCGAGAAGGACACGCACGGCGACGAGGTCCCGCGCATCGTCGACTTCGGGATCGCGATCCTGCGGGAGGGCGGCACCTCGTCGGACGGCACCGGCCGGCTCACCACGAACGGGCTCGTGCTCGGCACGCCGCACTACATGGCGCCGGAGCAGGCGGTGAACGACCCGATCGATCACCGGATCGATCTGTTCGCGCTCGGCATCATGATCTACGAGATGCTGTGCGGGAAGCTGCCGTTCGACGGCCACGGCGCGGAGGTGGCCCGCGCGAACCTCCTCCTCGATCCGCCGCTGATCGCCGATCGCGTGCCGTACCTCGAGGTCGACCCGCTGCTCGAAGCGCTGTCGCGCCGGATGATGGCGAAGAAGCGCGACGCGCGCCCCGCGACTGCGAAGGCCGCGCTCGGGATCCTCACGTTGATCGAGACCGACCGCAACGCCGCCGCCGCGCAGCTCAACGTGCCGCTCGCCGCCGCCGCACGCGCGCCGCGCTCGACCGAGCCCGTCCATCCGCGCCACCAGGTCGGCGACTATCCGGGCACGTTCCCGCCGCCGTTCCGCGAGGCCGAGACGCCGAAGCAGGCGCCGACGATGAACGCGCCGGTCGCGGTGCGCACCAGGACGCCGGCGAAAGGCGTCGAGATCTCGAATGACACGGTCGTGGCGGATCCGCTGCCGTTCCTCAGCGACGAGCAGCCCCCGGTCCACGCTCCGCGCCGCAGGATGGGCCTGATCGCGGCCGCGATCGCCGCGCTGCTCCTCGGCGGCCTCGGGATCGCGATCCTCGCGAGCGGCGGCGACAAGAAGCCGGCGCCCGAGAAGTTGCCGGCGCCGCTC
>Ga0307509_10002011_pt1 | contig 33609 bp, 39 predicted proteins | sample 10_EM_MG_FD_202245 | JGI IMG/M metagenome (GOLD analysis project Ga0307509, IMG submission 202245) | Populus trichocarpa ectomycorrhiza microbial communities from riparian zone in the Pacific Northwest, United States - 10_EM | ecosystem: Host-associated > Plants > Roots > Unclassified | place...
TTGTATAGACGAAACTACCACTGGGCCAGTGAGTCCACCACCTAGGTATTGACTCCGGTTGTTGTCATAACAGTTAGCCACTGGTATGACTTCGATAGGAAGAGTTTTTCCACCTGCTGTTGTATTGGAGATGCATTGCAGAAACTCATATCCTATTGACGGAGTTAAGTGTACCCGAGTTGGTCCGACACTTCCAGCAGGATAATTCCTGATGGAGGGTAGACCTCGGACAAACCCTGAGCAGGACAGGGTGCTCGCACAAGGTCGGAGTAGTGGTGAATGTTAAAGGCTTAAATCTGATATCTACTTAAGTTTAAGCGTCTCGCATTCTACTTCGATAACCAACTTTCCTCGAGAGAACTTATTGAGTGAAGCTTTCAGCTTAACGATATTAAGTTTAACCGTTTTATTCTTGGTGAATTATTTACTCTATCTTTATCTTCTACTTTGAGTTTGGTGCGGTCGCAACCTTACAGTTCACCTCTCTATAGGGTGCCCCCGTTACAGTTGTTAAGGTGCAACAGGTAACAACTCTCTTACATTTGTTCTCAGGCTATCTTATAGCCTATCTGCTAATAGGACTGAGGTATATCCTTCCTTGATTGTTAGAACTATCCTATAGCGTTTTCGTTTAAGTAAGATAATTGTATATTGAGAGGAGGTAAAGACTATCCTATAGTCTTTGGTATGATATCCCATTAACTTATGATAGAGAGAGGTGTGGAAATACTATTGTAGAACTAGGTTGCTTGCATACAAGTGAGAAGTAGCGGTAAAGAATTCATATTGAAAGTATAGGGTAAGAAAAGTACTTAGATAGTTGTATAAAGAACTCTAACTACTGGGTCCAAGACCTTCCTTAAATAGACTCCTTCCCACAACTCTAACCCTAGTGACTTATACCCTATGAGTCACCCAATCCTAGGACCAGTGTGTGAGTCATACCAGAAATCCATCATCTTGCTACTTAAGATACCACCATAAGGCCATCACTGCCATGGCCAACATGGCTGCTCCCGTCGTTCGGGACATTGCTACCTTGCCCCTCATCTCCCTTCATCTGACAGACAACCTTCCCACAGTCCCCCCCCCGGGTCACTCCCTCCTATGAGTGACTCAGGATCCGGGCAAAACAACACCTCCTGACTGACTGGGCCTCCCCCCCTGCCCCCCTGTACTACCCCTACCCCCCCTTGGTCCACCCTCATCCCTTCCTGGGTCTTGGGAAATTCGTCGCGGGGAGGATCTATCAAATGCACTCTGGGAAGAGGTATCTAGCAGCACACCACTCATGGGACAACCCTGAGCCCGACACGACCTGCCCCTGCTGCTCTCACGACCCACACTTCTTTGAGCCTGCCATCCTCTCTTGCCCCTTGACCGCCCATCAGAGATCCCGTCTGCTCCAAGGAGTCTCTGACCTGGGCCGTGAGGCTCCCCTCTGGTCTGACCAGCAAATACTCATAAACTTGGCTGAGTTCATCTACACAACTGCTACGTGCTTCCCTCTGGGCATGCCCCTACTCGCTCCATTTCTTCATCCTCCCCCTCCCAACCCCATTCTTTGCTCTACTCTCCTCCCTGCCCCTGGCCCTCGAGACTAGCCGGAAGCCCTATACGTTTCTTTCCTTAGCTCTAGCTGCTCTGTGACACATATTGGTCACGTTGGGGAAATTGGTCATGAATATTTCTTTTGTTGATTGTTATTTGATTTTCAGTTTTGTTTTGGCCATATCGTTAAGATGCATGTCATTTCTTATACCTTGGGAACAATGAATATATGATTTAAAAAAAAGAAAAGAAAAAGAAAAAGAAAAAATGTCACAGTAGTTAGACCACGCTTCCACTCCCCTCTTCCCCCCCCCCCCCTACATTTCTCAACACTAAATTTCTCTAAGCATGATCCTCTCTCCCATATCTTTCATTTCTAGCGCTTGGGCTTCGTGTTCCCGAACCAACCCCCGATCATGGCCTTCCACCAACATTTGAAGGGCGGCCCCCCCAGAATCTTCACTCTGGGGCCTCTCTTGCACCACCCTTCTACTGCCAACCTCGACCACTTGGTTACTCTCTTCCGTGAAATAGCAGCCAATATGGGCCTCCTGGCTGAAGGTTTCCCTCTAATCACTCCCGCCAATATCTCCTCCACCCTCTCTATAGGAGAGCAGATGCTTCTCCCCCTTCTTTGCACCTCCATCAAGATCAGGGTTCATATCGCTGCTGCTCTGGAAACCCTTTCTACACAAGTCCATGACCTCTTCTCGTGTGTAGCAAACTACGACCTCTCTCCCTAGCCCCCCAACCTCGCCCCACTCCAGGCATCCCTCCGTGACATTGCCTCTCAGCTTCTGTCAGTAGCTCAGGCCCGCGTGCTACCCCAGCACACCAGTATGGCACCACCCCCTCCCCACCAGTCCGGCTCCTTCTGTGCTGTTCCTTCCAGTAACACCAACACCCCCCAAGAGGGTAAGGGGAAAGGAAGCGCTCCACCAGCACTGCCTCTGGCCCCACCTCCCCCCACGAACATGATCTGGCTCTGCCCCCAATCTGACCCGGACCTTCCAAGATATAACACATCGACCTCCTCCTCAACCGACTACTGCAACCCCGAGGGGTTTGCCAACAAATACCCCCACACCTGGGAAGCCGAGGAGTTCAAGAGAGGGAAATAGCCTCCTAGCTCCACATGGATCCGAGATTATCTGGACCCCTCCTGGAGGCCCCCTTCCACCACAACCCTCAAAACCACTCACACCTACACCCAGGCTGGTGCCCCTCCCACTAAGAGAGAGAAGGGCCGACAGGCTAATCCCCTTTTCTCAGCTCCCTCCGTTGCGGTCACATTGGGTGAGGTTGTTATAAAACCACCCCCTCCCCTCCCCTGAGGTGAATGCAGGTTCTTCACCTCTAGGATCACCTTCGAACCCCACCGGTCAGGTACTAAGATTGCGGCCCACCTCCCAGACATCACCGCCTCTGTCCTTAGAGAGGTAAAATGCCCCCTCCCCCTCTCCTCCTCCTGCATGGTGAATGACAGAGGTTCGGTGACCCTACTAGGGGCAGACCTCCTCACGCCTACCTCAGCCTAAGCGCCATACTTCGCTCCTCTCACATCAAGACTTAACAAAGCCTTCCCTCTAGGAAACTCCCCCTTGGAACAATTTAAACCAGCCCCCAATGAGACTCAGCTCTCGATCCACTCCATCCCACTTGCCTTCCTCCCTATAAACGATGACGATCTCTTTCCCTTCCTCCATGAATCGATCCGCAATGCCAGGGAGATCTCAATACTCTCGGCCTGCTACCTTAACCCCGACCCTGAGTCCCGAGCTCAGTAGCGCACTACTTCTGTGGTCATCATGGCGGCCCCACCCTATGCCGACAAGCTCTTCCCCTCAATCAACCTCTTCTCAAGAAACCACACAGTGGAAAACATGTTCTCCACCTCCAACTCCTTCCAATACACTAAATGCTGGAAGTTTGGCCACCCCTTCCATCGATTTCCTAGCTACTATCCAGTTTGTCAGCTGTGTTCCCTTGCCCAAATCAAGGCCGAGCACTGGTGCCCTAACCCTTCCTGCCCTAAGGGTGGCAATCTCAAACCCATCCTGAGCTGCTGCCTATGCTCGGTACCGTGCTGTCCTAACTGCCAGGAGGAGTACTATGAGCGCAGCAGGGTTTGCCCCGCCCACCCAAGCACCACTCCGGATTGATCCAAGGTGTCCGCTAGACAGAAGCAGGACCATAAGGACCTTGCTGATGACCAGGTGGGCCTGTCGGCACCCAAGAATCCCACCCCAAATGCCCCCCTCCAAACCCCAAGAGCCTCTATACTCTTCTGCAATACTGCAATACTCGGCCACCTAGGCCGAGACCCTAACACGTCATCACCGACCTCCTCCCAACAGTGGCCGGAGAAGACTCCCTTGACTCTGACTCCTTAGAGGGCTCCGCCCATTAATGGAGGGTATTTTTATGAACTACACTGACAGAAAGGCTGTCTTCCCATCCTTTCCTATAGTTCAACGTAACTGCCTTGGGAGCTGGGAAGTTTTTCTTTCATTTTTTCATAGTTTCACTATGCTACCAGACCCTGCTTTGGTTGTTGCAATCCAAGACCCCCCTCCTCTTGCTCGACACTTGCAACCTGTCCAGGTTTTATTTCCTTCGCCCCTCCATCTCCTGGTCAGCCAGAAGTCGCCATTTATATTTCCTGTTTACTTTACATGCATTTGGCATGTTCCACTGTCTTCCACAGCTCTTCAGAAATGCTTTCGGTTGATATTTTTTCCCTAGAAGGCCTCTTTGGGTCCTCACATCGTGCCCTCAGGATCACGTCAGTATACCTGGTTCACACCAACCACCCTCCCTACCGCTCAATACCCTGCAACCGAGTTTTTTCCCCTCCACCTCACCTCCATCTGATCCTAGCTGATTTCAACCTCCACCACCCTCTGGCAGACCCACTTTGCTCTTTTACTGACAGAGAATACACCCTCTCAGCCACCTATCTCGATGCTGCTTTCCACACAGCCTATTACTTCCTCAACACTCCTGGGGTTTACACCCATTTCCCCTTCGACACTATCTCCAGACCATCAGTACTGGATCTTGCTTTTGCAAACACCCCTCTCTCCCTTTTTGTCTCTTCCTGGGACACCCCCCTCTCCTCCATGTGTTCAGACGACTTACCCATTGTCGTCACTCTCCAGTCTCCTGTGATGATGCTTCCCCCCACCATGCCACCCTTGGCCCTTTTAGACTGGCTCTCTGTAAGGGAAGCTTTGTTAGATTGTTCCTTCTTGCCCTGCCCCGCCCTTGTCGCTGCCAATGCCCTCGTGAGATATTTCGACATCTCCTCCACCCGCTTGGCTACACTTCTAACCTCTCATACACCGACGGGACGGCCCTCCCCCCGCTCCAAGCAGTGGTGGTCCCAACGCCGTTCCTCCCTTAGAAGAGAATACCACAGGATGTCCAGGCTTTCACGCCAGGATCAGTCACCTACCAACTGGGACAACATGAAAGACGCCAGGAGAGTGTACTTCAAGGCCATTGCCTTGGCCAAAAAGGCCCATTGGTGAGATTTTCTGTCTTCCACCATACCCCACTCCGTCTGGATGGCCAAGTGGTTCGCATTTGGCCGTTCTCCCCAAAGATTCCCGGACCCTCCTGAAGCCAACAATCTGACTCAAGGAGTAGAAACACTCCTAGCCCACCTCTTCCCCCAGAGGCCCCCCCCTTCCCCCCTCCTCAGTCTGTCTTACTATGAGGCCTATACCCCCCTCACGGCGGAGCAGCTGGCTAGGGCGCTGGCCCGCTCCTCGAACACATCGGCCCCCTGACAGGACCATATCCCATACTCTGTTTGGAAGGCCCTGCCCCATGCCAAACCCTCCCTCTTCCCGTCCCTCCTCCACCCTCTATTGGCTCCTGGCTTCCATCCCCCTTCGCTCAAAAAGGCCCTAGGGATCGTCCTAGACAAGCCTGGCAAACCCTCCTATGACTCCCCGTCCTCATTTAGGGTTGTCGTTCTGCTGCGCACTCTTTCCAATATCCTGGAGAGAGTTGCTACTTCGCATCTATCGGTTCAGGCAGTCACCTGCTCCCTCATCCACACCTTCAGTGTGGCTCCCTTCCTAGAAGAAGAACAGTTGATGCCACACTAGTGCTGCAACAGCATGTTGAGTCCCTCTATCGCCTCCGCCACAAAGTTTCCACCCTGTTCCTGGACATTAAAGGGGGCTTTGACAATGTGGAGTCGCCAGACCTCCTCATCATTCTCCAACGAAAAGGGGTAAGTCTGTATCTTGCACAATGGATCGGGTCTTTCCTCCGGGACTGTACCTGCCGACTCACCTTTCAAGGCTCTCCCTGCACTTTTGCACCGGTCTCAGTAGGAGTCTCTCAAGGTTCTCCCATCTTGCCACTTCTTTTCGTCATATTTGTGGCCTCTCTCCACACCCAAATACCCAAGGGTCTCATCATATCCTATGTGGACGACTTTGCTGTCACGGTAATATCCCCTTCCTACAGGACCAATGTTCACCTTCTTCAAAATGCCCTCTCCCTCCTCAAAGGCAGAGCTTCACAACATCTTCTTCTCCTTTCCAAAGACCGAACTTATCCATTGGAGGACTCCCAGGGAGAATGAGGCTGCCTGCCCCCTCCCCGTTCACCTGGAAGAGCACGTCTTTTACCCTCAGCCTTGTCTGAGATGGCTCGGCTTCCTCTTTACCCTTTCCTTCGACTCCAGGGCTCATTTCTCTCAAAGATTCGCCGTGGCCAATGTCGCCTTTGTCACCATCAGATGCCTCTCCCCCTTGGTGTTGGCCTCCCTCTACACCTGTGCCTCAGACTGGCACACTCATTGCTGGCACCCATTCTCTTATATGGCTCAGTGGTCAGGTACCCCTCTCCCTCCATCATGGACCTGATATCGGTGTTTTGGTGTCGGGTCTGCTGGTGGATTACGAATTGTTTCTCAACCACCAACTCAGTCTGCCTTTAGAGATAAGCATGCCTCTCTGCCCTTGGGTGTCTAGTTAGTTACCAGCGCCGCATTGCCAGCCTAAGGCTAATATGCTCCCCTCCAGAGATTAATCCAGCCACTGCCTGCCTGCCAAAGACGGTCTTCACTTTTTCTCCTCATGGTGCACAGTTGGCCGTCTCAAGGAAAATCACTAGCCGAGGGTACATTTGCTTTAACCTCAACTGGACTGCCCCCCGACAAGGCCCACAACCTGAGATATCGCCATAACGCCCTCACCGCCCTCACCACCCTTCCCTTTATGCATCCTTCATATTACGGAAGCCGTGACCATGCCTCCCATCTCCCTCCATCGAACGAACTATCTCCCCTCCATCCCCTCAGTCGACTCTTCATATAAGAGACTTAAGGCTTGGGCCAAACAATACCTCCTGTTGGACTGGGCAGAGGACCCGGCACCCAATTACTACCCATACCCACCATCAACACGCCCTCACCCCTTCATGGGTCTAAGTAACTTCATAGCTGGTTGGCTCCACCCGATGTGATCTTGAAAAAGCTACTTGGCGGCACCTGACTCCCGGGACAACCCTGATCCCGACACAACCTGCCCTCTCTGCTCTGCTGCCCACCAGTCCTTTGAGCGCGCCATCCTCTCCTCTTCCTGAATGACCCCAGAAAGATCCTGCCCTCTCCAACAGCTCTTGGACTTGGGCCCCAAGGCCCCACCCTGGTCTGACCAGCACATGCTTATTGGTCTAGCTGAGTTTATTCATGTCACTGCTACTGGCTTTCCGTCTAGGATGCCACCCCTTGCCCTATCAATACTCCCTCCTCCTCCCAATCCCCTCCTGGCCTCCACTTTCTCCCCTGCCCTGCATCCTTGAGACTAGCCCATAGTTTGTACTTTCCTTTGTTAGCTAAGGCAGATGTGCGACACATATTGGTCGCGTTAGGGGAACTGGTGACAAATATTTCCTTTATTGATTGTGGTTTGATTTTTGGTTTTGTTTTGGCCATATCGATAAGATGCATGTCATTTCTTGTACCATAGGAACAATGCATATATGATTTAAAAAACAAAAAAGAAAAAAAATGTCACAGTAGTTAGACCACAAACCATCTCCTTTACACCTCCTGCAATTGAAATCTCAACACCATGGGATATCATTGTGTGATCTATCCGCTCCCCTCTCCCCTCTTCTGATCGCCTCTGTTGCCTAGGAGGGTGTATGGCTCTATGCCCCACCCTCTCTTCCCTTCTGATGTCCACGCCAATGGGAAAGGCCTGGTCTATGGGGTTGATGGCTAACTCCTCCCTCCTCGCCTCCACCTCGCTTCGCCTCTTCGCTTAGCGAATCCCACAGTCGGCAACCCCTCTCGCTTCACTCAGTGTTGGCGCTGCTGTTGTCCAAGCTCTTTGTAAAGTACTTCACCGTTTGATTATTTCCGCCCTGTCAGGGAACTCTTCAGTTATTAACATCACGGCCTCATCCCCTGTTCTGCTGTCTAAAAGGTATCGGCCGCAGTTACTCTAGTCGGTTGTTTCTAGCATTTGGGCCTACTCCACCTCTATCCTTCTTTCTTGTCTTCGTCCCATTACTCTGTTACAGCGACACCCACTCTCTCAGATGGCACCTTACTGCCCCCTTGGCTGGCATGCTACTGCCCCATCCATACCCTGGTTACACACTGCTGCTGCCCCTCCTCCCGTAGTCGACCTTTGGTCGCTATACAAAAACACGCCTTGGTTACCCCCGTTCTTTTGGCAGTCACTAATGCCTCTTTGCCTCACCCTCTGGGAACCACTGTTTCATGTCCCCTCCATCAACTGTTCCTAACTTGCCACCGGGCATCGCTTTGTTCCCTGGTAGAGTCCTGGCATGCAGGCCTATCCTCTCACTTCCTGGCTCTGGCTGATCTCCGACAAATATTGCTTGTCATTTTCCTTAGTCAGGAGTTCCTTCATTCCCTTTGTGCACACTTTGCAGATGTTTCTGAGGGTTCTCCTCTCCTTCCTGCTTGCTTCTTTCCTTTCTTTTTCATTATGTGCAAGTATGTTCGTAGGATTTAGTTGGGCAATAGGCGAGATGTGCTGTTGGTCTCATACCAGAGGGACTTGGAGGTTTGGATGTTTCCTGGGGTGAGGAGGAAAAGGATTTTGTTTGCCATAGCCTCGTGCTGCATGCTGTCTTTATACCTTAACAAATGCATATGATAATCAAAATAAAAAAGTTAAAAATTAAAAGTCACAGTAGTTAGATAAATGAACTTTCTCCCCTTCACCTCCCATGATTGAAATCACAACAGCATGAGAAATCATCACAGATGGTCCCTCTCCCCTTCCTGCATGGCATAGTTGCCTAGAAGCATAAGACTACCTCCCTCCACCTCTTCCCTCTGATTCCCTCGTGATGACATTGTCTACTGGCAGTCTTTGTCTAGAGGTTTCACAGTTAGTCTCTCCCCTTTCTCTGCACTGTGTTTTGCTGCCCTCGCTAAGCACTTTTCCACTGTCGGCAACCCCCTTACCTCTTCAACCAGTCGGTTGCAGTCTCGTGTTATCAGTGAAGTAGTGGCCCTAGTGGCTCTGCTCTCTGGTATTGCACTATCTCCTGAGAGTCCTGTCCGGTACAGTCTGCATCGTTGAAAAATTGTGATCTCACTTCGGTCGCCTTCCCTCGTACTTCTCAGTTTAGGTCTACCCCTCCGCCCTCCGCTCCTACAGTTTTGTTGGCTCGCACCCTGCTGCCTACTTTCACTGGCAGGCACCCTACTGCTCTCTCCACTTGGCCTCTGTTCCCTGATTATTGTCTTGAGTTGGGATTGGGCATGGTTGCGTGCAGGCTGGGGAAATTGTGTTGTTCCTAGGGGTTTAATTCTGCTGCCTCTGTCTCTTGCGGGACAAACACTCCCTCCGGTCCAGTTTCTGGTAGGCCTATAGTCTTTACTCTGTCCTGCCACATGCTTCCGATGTGTTGGTTTGTATTTGGATCGCCCTGTGGGGTTCGCTTGCCCCTTTGGCTGGGCTATGTGCCCTATCTATTTTGGCTCTTGTTTGTACTGTCGAGTCCATGACTTTGTCCTGCTGGCACATTGTTGCCTCCCCTATTTCATCAGAATAGGGTCTATCGCTGGGCTAAGGGTGGGTTATCTATGGGTTTTGGGTTCTGGGTGTTCCTTTCAAGATCAGCTTGAGGTTTCCTTTCAATTCCTTGATCGTTCGCTGTTGGGGTTGGGTGTTTTCTTATGGGCTGCACGTCTGGAGATGTTTTGGGTTCGATGTTTTCAGGCTAGTATTTGATCTTGTAGTTTTCTACCCATAGCACTGGACACTTCCTTAGCCACGAGGGTGTTGAGCAGCTTAACAGGACTTTTAGCAGGAGGGATTCGGGATGGACTCTTGTAGTAGGTTGTCGGCTGCATACCGCGAGGTGATCTCTAGCCCTTGTACCTAGTTAACTTCTTACCTTAATGACCAAGTTCAGATTGGAACAAAAAAGAAGAACAAAAAAGAAAGAAATCACAGTAGTTACAAATCCTGGGTCTCTGATACACCTCTGGCGAATAACATCTCAACACCATGGGAAATCATTGTCACCTCTATCTACCCCCCTCTCCCAGTCATGCCAAATTGCCTCTGGCTGGTGAAGCTACCCCTATCTCCTCTTCCTTTCCCCTCTGAACGTCAGGCCTGGCAAGCTTGTTCCTAGGGGTTGGTTCAGTTTGCCTTCTACCCCACTCTCTTGGCTCACTTATGCAGCTCTCTATGGTCAGCAACCACTCACCCATCAATGGTCAGTCTTTAGTCTCGAGTGATTGGTAGATAATGAATGTTTAATCATGCACCGCTAGTCCTAGGACATGAGAAGGGAAAAGAGGTCTGAGTTTGGGCGTAGAGCCACAAGCAGTAGGGTGCCAGCCGATCCAAAGGTCAGGGAAGAGGGGAGTGGAGGGCTAACCGACACGAGAAGTACAAAGAAGGCCGATGGAAATGAGGTCAGTATGTTTCGAGAGGGTTCGACCATACCAGCAGAGCACGAAGGAGATAGTGCGATATCAGAGAGGTGAGTCTGGTTTCTCAAGGTAGCCGACCGGATCTTCCTCCAACTGCCACAAGCCTTCCTGCTTTGAGTGCCACTTCCCTCCAACTCGGTTGCTCTTCCTAACCCTCAGCTGGCTTGGCTATATTCTCCCGGGAAATCCTTCCCCTTTGTGTGTCCCTGAGACCCAACCTACACGAGTACCTATTCCTTTGGGAGCAGGGAAAGACCCTGTAGGCTTTTACTACGGTTTTGCTTATAGGTGGTTTGACTTGGTGAAGTAGGTTTGGTTTCCATTGTTGTTGGTGTCAACTATCGGTTAGGGATGTTTTTCTTTTATGCTAGGCTCTCGCGGGCTCTTTGGTTCATGGCTCTCAGGCCTGTTTTCTTATCTCCTTGTAGTTTCTACCCATAGTACTAGGCTGAGGTGTCTTTGTTGGGTAGGGTAAGAGGGGTTTAGCTTGGAGATAGAGGGATGGACTGTTGTTGAAGGTTTTGGACTACATGGCCCATGCTTGGTCGAAAGTCCCTTGTACCTAACACTCTGGGATGAGCACAGTTGTTTGCTTACCCCCATAGAAACAATGAATAATCAAGATTAAAAATAAGAAAAAAGTAAAAAATAAATAAAAAAAAGTCATAGTAGCTAGAGCCCCTTATGAAAACCATCTAAGTACTTTCTTCCACTATAATTTCAATACAAAACTCTTTACCTTTACCTCTCCCTTGTATGCAAGCAACCTACCTCTTAGCATCAGAGTAACTATGACTTTGTAAGACTAGAACCCTCACCACCTCTCACCAATAAGATATTGGTGTGAGATATGACAGAATATAAGATAGTCTAAATATGAATGAAGAACTATAAGATAGTCTCATAAGAAGACACTCCTACATCTTTATCCCAGGAAAGAAAAAGATCCCGAACGAAGACTATAAGATAGTCAGAAGACTAAAGTAATTCAGTTGTTACCTGTTGCACATTAACCTCTATCAGGTAGGATTGTTACAATGAGCTTTAGTGTAGCATGAGTACCTGAAATAGAAAAGGTTTATCAATAAAAAAGTACTCATACAATACAGGGATCATTTTGGTGATAAACCACCACTGTCTTATACAAAAACATTCAGGCAAACCTTTTCAATACTATGTACTTGGCAGCAAACCTTTCAGATACCATTAGCGGGGAAATATATCAAAAGAGTAAAACCTTTGGCGTATTTAAAAACAGACTCTCCATCTAGAGAAAATCCAATCAAGGTTCTATACAACCTGTGCAAGCCTCTATGGATCCCTCCCATCAAGACTCTTTCCAGCCTACCTGGTTACATTAGCCTCCCTTGGGTGTTTAATTGACAGCAAGTTGTAAAATAACTCAAATAGCGACCTGGGTACCAGCTGCTGCATCATTCAAGCAGGTTTCTCCTACAGGCACTACTACTGAAGTAGGGTTCTCAACTGTAGGAAAGACTGTGTGGTTCGTAAATCATGTTGAAGGGCTCGCATCCTGTAGATATGGGAGTAACTAGGGCTATTGACAAGGATGTCTCACCAGATGTTATCGCACCCTCAAATACTTCGGGGGCATTCAGGTTTCTCAACAAGAAAGGCAGCAAATCAACAATTTCGGAAACTGATGCCCTGTGTGAGACAAGCTGTAGTAGTAGTTAGACTATCCAAATCCCATTCCAAGCAACTGCCAAACTGCAATTGTAGCCACTAGCCACAGAGGCACCCCAAGTATAAAGAATATTACTCTTATAGCAACGCAACAACGTAAATATCACTGCAAACTCTTGTCCAATATGCTTATATCATCAACCAATTACAAAATACCTCCACAGGGCCTAATTGACCGCATTGCAGCACAATTGCGTTGAAATATCACTAACACAATTCTTATCCTGTGAGATGAAGGGCAAGATTATCAGCCCTAGCGTAGAGCAGTAGTCAGGGATCTACTTCACTGCAGTAGACTCGCGGGTGGCACAGTCAAAAAGTGGTTTTAGGCAAAACCACAGAGCCCTCAATATCTCATGCAAGCATAGTACTGTACTCATATTGAAAAGCCCAATAAGAGCGACGCAATCGACTTCTAAGCTTTGAGTCCCTCCTTCAAACTGGGTGAGGGTGGAGAAAGGGAAATATGCTAGTACAGGAACCTCTTTAACAAAGTTCCAGAGCTTTCCACTCTCGAAAGGTTGAACTCTGATGCAATCAGAAGATGTTGCAATATCGAGTGATGTCTTTGTGAGCCTTCCCCCTGGCAGATTCTACATGGGAATAGGTTAAGCACTAAGGCAAGGTATGCACATTTTTGATTCATGATTTGTGATATTTGACAAGCCCTTCTCTACTTCCCACTAGTTGTCAATGTCTTCCTAGTTCACAAACCCAGGGTGAAGTCCCACACGGCTCTTTTTGCGAAGTACTTTTCCATCTCAGTTATGTGGTCCTGTCGGAGAACACTTCGGTTCATAACTTCAGCACTTGATCTTCGTTTGCCATTCAGAAAAGCATTGGCCGCGGTTACTCTAGTCGGTCGTCTCAAGTGTTTGGACTAGTCCTTCCTCCTCCCCTCCTCCTTCCTTCCTCCACCCTCTTGGTCTCTGTCCCGTTGCTCGGTTACAGCTACACCCAACCCCCTTCTTCCCACCCCCTCAGCTGGCACCCTACTCCCCCCCTCCCACAGTCGATCTTCGGTCGCTATACAAAAACCCGCCTGGGTTACGCCCATCCTTTTGGCTGTCGCTAATGCCGTTTTGGCACACCCACCGGGGACCCCTCATCAGAGTCTGCTCCAGCCACCTTCCCATCCTGCCATCGGGCACGACTGCGTTCCCTGGCACTGCTCCGGCGTGCAGGTCTACACTCTCACTTCCTAGCTCAGGCTGATACACGTCACTTATCAGACGTAATTTTCCTTTGTCAGGGGTTCATACATTTCCTTTGTTCACCTTTGTGGTTTTCGTAGATGTCGCTGAGGTTTCGCCTCTCCTTCCTGCTTGTTTCTTTCCTTTCTACTTCCTTCGTATGTACGAGTCTGTTCATGGGATTTGGTTGGGGGATAGGCGAGATGTGTGGTTGGTCACATATCAGAGGGACTTGGGGGTTTGGAGGTTTCCTGGGGTGAGGAGGATACGTTTTTTGTTGGCCATAGCGTTAAAGCTGAATGCTGTCTTTTTATGCTTTTTTCTTTTTTTTGTTGTCTCTTTTTTTTTTTTGAATCATATGCATTTGTTTAAGATACAAAGACAACATCCTCTGGCTCCTCTACACACCCGGCGATTGAAATCTCAACACCACGAGATTATCAGCACTTTTCTACGTTCCACCCCCCGCCATGAGCTCGGTCTAGGGGGTGGAGTCATACCTCCTCTACTCTCCCCCACCTTGAGGTTCATCCCTTTGGGTTTTCTTCTCTCTGGGTTGATGGATTTCATCTTCTTTTTATGGTGTTTCCTCTCCCTACCTTGCTTTTGCTCTACCTCGCTTCGAGCATCTGCACGGTCAGCAACACTCTCCTCAATGCCCATGTTACAGACGGCCGGGAACACGGTTTGCAGAAAGAGAAAACAATTCAACAGGGCACGGTTAATTTCTCTCTTGTCTCTTCTCTTTGTGAGGCGGCCTTGTGAGACATGAACGCGGTTACCGATAGTTTCCACAGTATAGAGTAGGGTCTACCCCTCATTCTTCTCTTCTCCTCACGGGCAGATGGGCTGGCACCCTACTGCTTGGGTCTTTGGCTGGCACCCTACTGCTTCTACACCCTGGGCCTCTGTTCCCTTCTGATCTCTGGGCTTGGGTGATTGTCATGGATGTGTGCGTTGCATTTGCCTGGGCTTGTGGTAGGGGTTTCATGCCTGCCGCCTCTGTTGCCCGTGGGTGAGATGCACTCTCTCCCGGTCATGTTTCAGGTGGGCCTACGGTCGCTACTTCGCCCTGCCACAGGCTTCCGCTGTATTAATTTCGGTTACCTATCTTGCTCTTGGTAGTCTTGTCTGCCCTTCGCCCTGGGATGTAAGAGCCCCAGCTACGTTTACCTCTTTGTGTACGGGTGTTTGGCCTACGGCATTGTCCTGCTGGCTCCTTGGTCCCTCCCCTGCTGGGGCAGAATGTGGTCAGTCGTTGGGCTATGGGTGGGTTGCTTATGGGTTTGGCTGGGACTTTTCTTCCGTGAGTTTGTTGGGATTTCTGTACTTTCCTTGGTTGTGCACTGTTGGTGTGGGGAGTTTTCTTATGGGCTGGACGTCTGTGGTGGTTTTTGGTTCGTTGTATTCAGGCCTGTACACTCTTCTGTAGTTTCTACCCATAGTACCGGGCGCTTCGGGGTCGGGCAGGGTCAGAGGGCTTTAGCACAAGGGATGCGGGATGGACTCTAGGTGCAGGTTTTTTCCTGTCTTAGAGAGTTCTGCATACGTGTTTTGTACCTTAAACAATATTAAAATAATTCAAAAAAATGAAAAAAAACAGAAAAAAAGAGGTACAAAGACAACATCCTCTGTCTCCACTACACAGCCGGCGATTGAAATCTCTACCCCATGAGATTATCACCACTTTTCCAAACTCCACCCCCCGCAATGGGTTCGCCCTAGGGGGTGGAGTGCATCTCCCCTCATCTTCTCCTGCCCTCAGGTTTTTATCCCTTTGGGCTCTCTTCTCTCTTGGTTGATGGATTTCGTCTTCTTTTGATGATGTTTCCTCTTCCTACCCCGCTTTTGCTCTGCCTCGCTTAGAGCATTTGCACGGTCGGCAACACTCTCCTCACCGCCCATGTTACTGACGGCTGGGTACACGGTTTGCAGTAAGAGAAAACCTTTTAACAGTCTACGGTCGATTTCTCTACTCGCTTTATGTTTAAGAGGCTGCCTAGTAAAGACACGAACGCGCTTTCCGATGGTTTCTACAGTACAGAGTTGGGTCTACCCCTCTTTCTCCTCCTCCTCCTACCGTCGGATCGGCTGGCACCCTACTGCTTCTCCACCTTTTTGGCTGGTACCCACAACTACCTGGCAGGTATCGATAACTACTTCTACACCTTCGGACTATGACCACGGTCCATCACGGCTTGCCTCTGGGAGGATCATATTGCACTATCTCCTTCTTCTTTGTGAGTATTTTGCCAACACCGTTGGCCCCTTCCGGCCTCCCCAGGACTTCGATCATGCCGAGCCTGGCCCCCCCCTCGCTGTGTCTGCGGAAAGCTTTTGGTGGTCTGCGCTACGTTTGCTTTTTGTTTTTTCTTTGTTCAGATGATCGTGCCATGGGTTTTCCTGACTCTTCCTGCTTGTTCTTTGATTTGATTCCCTTCGTCTATGTTCTGCGCTAGTCAAGGGTTTCTTGTTGGGGGCGAGATGTGTGGTTGGTTTCACACCAGAGGGACTTGGGGGGTTGGCTATTTCCCAGGGGTAGTTGGGGGTTTTTTTATGCCATAGCCTAAGCTGCATGCACGATTTTGTATCTTATAACAATAATTATATGATTCAACAAAAAAAAACAATTTAACAAGAGAAAAAAGAAGAAAAAGAAAAAAGGTACAAAGACAACCATCCTCCGTCTCCTCTACTTGCGTTTTGCAAAAGTATCCGGATGCCACCGTTGGGCTTGGCGCCAAGAATTCCATGGGGCCTGCAGGACTCCGGGCACTGGGACGGTTATTACCAAAAAAGGTGGGAATAATTTTCAAGCTTGCTGCTTCTCCTTCTACTTCTTCTCCTAGATTCTCACTCTCTCTGATGAGGCTTAATTTAATCAAGAATATGACCGACACCCGCATTAAAGGCCGACTCAGCACCCACCGGGTCCGGGCCTTGGCGCCAAGCCAATTGACGACATCCGGATACTTTTGAAAAACGCAAGTACACACCCGGTGATACCAATCTCAACACCACCCGATTATCACCACTTTTCCCAACTCCACCCCCCGGTATGGGTTCGCCCTAGGGCCTGGAGTGCATCTCCTCTCATCTTTTCCCGCACTTAGGCTTATCCCTTTGGGCTCTCCTCTCCCTGGGTTGATGGATTTCGTCTTCTTTTGATGATGTTTCCCCTTCAGATGTAGTGTTTGCTTTGAGCCTTGCTCAGAGCATCTGCATAGTGGGAAACACTCTTCTCAACGCCCATATTACAGACGGCCGGGTACCCAGTTTGCAGTAAGAGAAAACATTTCAACAGGCCACAGTCAATTTCTCTACTCTCTTTCTCTTTAAGTGGCTGCCTAGTCAAGATACGAACATGTTTTCCGATAGTTTCTACGGCACAGAGTTGGGTCTACCCCGCTTTCTTCTCCTCCTCACATGGTCGGATCGGCTGGCACCCTACTGCTTCTTCACCTTCTTGGCTGGTACCCACAACCGCCTGGCTGGGATCAATAACTACCTCTTCACTTTCAGGACTATGACCATGGTCCATCGCGGCTTGCCTCTGGGAGGATGTTATTGCACTATCTCCTTCCTCTGTTCCAGTGTTTTGCCAAACACAGCAGGCGATGCAGGCCCCCCCAGGTCTCTCTTTACGCGAGCCTGGCCACCCTCGCGCTGATTGTGCAGGTACTTCTCAAGTGGTTACTGCTTTGTTTGATTCTTGTTTTTTCTTTTTGTCCAGATGAGTATGCCATGGGTTTTCCTGACTCTTCCTGCTTGTTCTTTGATTTGATTCCTTTCGTCTATATTCTTAGCTAGTCAAGGGTTTCTTGTTGGGGGCAAGATATGCCGTTCGTTCCACACCAGAGGGACTTGGATGGTTGCTTTTTTCCCAGGGGTATTGGAGGTTTTTTTATGCCATAGCGCGAGCTGCATGCAAGATTTTGTACCTTAAAACAATAATCATATGATTCAAAAACAAAAAAGGGTCATAGTAGTTAGACACGAACCATCTCCTCTACACCTGCTGCGATTGAAATCTCAACACCAGAGAACTCATTGTCAACTCCCCCCACACCCCCACACCTCCCCTTTGATGGCTTCTGCCTATGGGAGTGATGCCATCACCACTCTTCTCCCTCAAGGGGCCTTCCGCCCCTCCCTCCATGGGGTTCTTGTTCTCATTCATCTTTGACTCCACTCATGAAGTTCCGTTCATCCCCCTGACCACGTACTTCCTTTGATCCTCGCTTCGGCTTGTAACTTCACGACCTTATTCTTGTTTCGCATTAGGAAAAGACTCGGCCGTGGTTACTCTAGTCGGTCGTCTCAAGAGTTTGGACAAGTCCTTCCTTCATCCACTTCTCTTTTCTTCCTTCCATTACTTGGTTACAACTACACTATCCCCACCCAGCTGGCACCGTACTGCCCCCCCTTGGCTAGCACCCTACTGCCCATTCCTCACCTGGCTGGCACCCTACTGCTGTCGCTCCTGAGCGGTCGACCTTCGGTCGCTATACAAAAAACACGCCTGGGTTACACGCGTCCTTCCTGCCGTCGCTAATGCGGTGTGGCTCTCCTACCGGGGACCCCTCTCTGATGTCCTCTCCACACCCGGTCTCAACCTCCCCCCGAGCACCGCTACGTTCCCCGGCAACGCTTTGTTGAGCAGGCCCATACTTTTCTTTCCTAACCTTTGGCTGATTTGTGTCACTTATCAGACGTATATTTCCTTGGTCAGGGGTCTATACTTTCTTTTGTTTACCTTTTGGTTTTGCAGATGTCGCTAAGGGTTCTCCTCTCCTTCCTGCTTGCTTCTTTCCTTTCTACTTCCTCCGTATGTAGGTGTATGTTCGTAGGATTTGGTTGGGCGATAGGTGAGATGTGGGGTTGGTCTCATACCAGAGGGACTTGGGTGTTTGGATCTTTCCTGAGGTGAGGAGGAATAGGGTTTTGGTTGGCCATAGCGATAACCTGCATGCTGTCTTTGTACCTTAACCAATCAAATGCATATGATTTAAAAAAGGAAAAAGAAAAAAAAAGGTCCCAGTAGTTAGAGCTGTTCACGCAACCATCTAAGTAATACACCACTCAGATACTGGGGCACAGGCCATGCCCATTGACAGTGACCTACCATAGGTGCAATATATCCGGTACCTTTACTCTCCTTACCTTCCTAATATCATACTCGAATGCGAGTACTCTATGCCTATAACGATAGGACTCTCTACAAGCACAACACTTACCACGAATGAAAGATGTTAGTCTATAATGATAGAGAAGTAGGCCATGAAGATTATGTCGATAATCTATCATAGTCAAGATAGTCGTTTCTGGTTACCAACACCTTATGCAAGGAGCGTTTGTTACATTTAGTTGCGTCCTCATCAAAACGGCAAACGACTACACAGACAAAGGAGCCAATGACCGGAACTCTTAATTGCGACATTCTGGGAACGAAGACCAAGGGGCAACATTCAAAACGAACAAAGACCTAATGCGTGAAGATCAACCAGAACAAAGACCTAATGGGCAAAGATCAACAAGAATGAAGACCTAAGGGGCGAAGACCAAAGAGAACAAAGACCTAAGGGGCGAAGACCTATGAGAACAACAAATGATTTAAGGAAAGAAATGAGGAAAAAGTGGAAAAATAGCTGAATTTTGTTAAGGGGCATGTAAGGGCTGAGGAAGAGCCCTAATCCTTAAAAAGAGGTTCCTCATAGGACGAGATTGACAAAGGGAATCGTTAGCGAACACGAATGAAGTCGATGCGAGATCAACAAGCGAAGCGAAGATGAACGAAGTGAATGAGGAATCTAAAATGACAATTAGATAGGTTTCTCATAAGACAAGTTCGACAAGCGATTGATAAGCGAAGACGAACGAAGTCGATAGGAGATCGACAAGTGAAGCGCAGACAAACAATGTATAAGAGAAACCTAACTATAAGAAAGAAACAAGAAAAATAACCTTTGGAAATAGTGATTCTTTTCAAAACTAAAAGCCTTGTGGGACCAAGGCTTGAGGGGAAGGGGAGCTAAAAAGTTAAAAGTATGAAGAACGACAAGAGAAACTTACTGGATGAAAGGTGAACCTTGCTCAATAGGGCTAGTCACCTATAGAGCAAAGGGTTTTTATGAGCCAAGTTACCTATCAAAGAGTATCAATAAGCAACATAGAAAAATTATGACCTGCCAGAAGGTATTGTTTCAAAAACGAACGAAAAAGAAAGGGCTATGAGATTACTCGACCAGTTGTAATGACAGCTGAGAGAGGAGCCAAATGCAGGAAGAAGAAAAGGGCTATGAGATTACTCAACCAGTTGTAACGACAGCTGAGATAGGAGCCAAACGAACGAGAACTATAAGTTGATTCAAAAAGAAGAAACAAGACGCTGGATCAGTTGCAACGGCAACTGTGAAAGTAATGATAACGAAAGACAAGCACTTGTGAGAGAGGAGCTTAAACAAGAAATGATGAAGACAGCCACGGAGAAGGAGAGCCAAATTGATGAGGAAAAATCAAGTTCTCAGACGATAGTACTTATGGCAAACCACCATCACGAATTGGTCAACACACCCTGCAATGCAAAAAGAAGAAGTGACCGAATGATTACGACATAATTCTTTTGATAAGAATTAGCTGATACAAGAAGGTCATATGACGACGCAAGTAATCGGAGAACTTCAAGAAGAAAGTTGATTAAGATGACTTGACGCATGAACAAGAAGAAGCGACCGAATGGTTTTGACATAATTCTGTTAATAAGAATTAACCTATACATCATACGACAAAAAGAATCATACGACGAATGACAAGTGACTGGAGAACTTAATCAAAAGAGTTGATTAAGAGCACAAGATAATATTAAACAATTCTCTTAGAGTACTTGATACAAGGATTGTACGAACAGAAAGAAGCGCGATCAAGAGTGACTGTACGAATATTGCACAATCCTTTTGATAAGGATTATACAATAAAATAAGCATGGAAAGAGGAAGAAAGGAGCAATGAAGCAAGACCAAAGCCACGGGATGGACAGAAAGATCAAGGACCAAGAAGAGATTTATAAAGGAGCCATTGGAGCAACGAAAGGGAGGACATCACTCCACATGAAGCATCCACAAAGACAATGAATACGAAGACGACAAACAACCACACACCCATACCGAATACTCTTTATTCTTCTCCTGATTCTACTACGAGACCAAAGACAAATCCAGCTACCACCATCCCGAACACACAAATGAAGATGCCATCAAACAGAGAAGCCTTCACCACCACCTATGCGGCCATGCACTGGAGTGCGTGCTACGAAGACAGATGCAATGTGCATCTGAGAGACAAAGAAGTGGCCGGTTGGTGACCCAAGCAACCCTGACAACACCAACCCCAACAAGCTGCGAAGAAGGTACACTGGGGTGAGCCAGTGGTACCAGAAGAGCAACACAACGAGGCTGGGAAGTTGGTGGACGATCTCCAGCAGGAGATGTTGAGGATTGCCAAAGAGATTGGCCACCTCAAGGAAGAAAACAGAGGACTAAAGAAGCTAGTATTCCTCGCGGAAGACACTGCCCTGCCCATAAGGCGGGTATCGAAGCCCGACAACGGGCATACGAGAAGGTCGAACTCTGAAAAAGGCAAAGACAAGGGATGGCGGAAACAAGAGCCTTGGTCAAGGAGATTGATTGAGACGACGAATACAGGGTGGTGGTAGGATTACCGCCAAAAGAAAGAACACTAAGCGGATCCCCACCGAATGGGCATAATGAAACGAGCATCCAAGATGAATGGGATGAGGCCTTAGGCAAAGGCAAAGAACCTGAGAAGACGAACGGTACCTCAGGATGGTGAGAGATATGTTTTGTTTCCCTATGTTAATGTTTTAAAAATTGTTTATTTGATTTTAAGTTTTGTGTTAAAAATGTTAGAGAAAGTTCCAAGGGTCTCGAGCTAGAGGGAGAGAGGAGCTAATGTCACAAATCGTGACTAATCAAGCCAGATTTCACATGACTAATAGTTATTAGTCATAAGACATGTTTACGTTTCACGCTATGCAGTCAGTTGACTGATACTTCTCACATGACTCGCAGTTGCGTGTCATGGTTATGTTATGATTGGTAGATATTTCTATGACTCACGATGGTGAGTCGTAATGATGTAATGACTTTTGCGCGTGACTCAAGTTATGAGTCACCAGGGTTAGGGTAGTTGGTGTGAAGAGTCTATATAAGGGAAGACTCGGCCACAGTAGTTAGACACGCTTCCGCTCCCCTCTTTCCCCCCCCCTACATTTCTCAACACCACGTCATTCTGGGCACGATCCCCTCTCACACACACTTCGTCCACATTGCTGGGCCTCGCGTCCCCACCCTCACCTCCAAACATGGCCTCCCACCAGGGTGGCCCCTCGAGAAACGCCACTGCAGCTCCTCTCTCTCCCCTTTCCACCACCGGAAACCTTGACCATCTGGTCTCAATTTTCCACCAGACTGCCGCTGACCGAGGGCTCCCCGCCGCAGGTTTCCCCCCCATTACTCCAGCAAACATTTCCACCCTCTCCATTGGGGAACAAATGCTCCTCCCTTTACACTGCTCCTCGCTTCAATCCAGCGTCCATATCGCAACTGCTCTCGAGAGCCTCTTGACCGAAATCCCAGACCTGTCTTCTTGGGTTGCTAACCTGGACCCCTCGCTGCAACCCCCAAACCTCGCCCCTCTCCAGGCATCCCTCCGTGACATTGCCTCCCGTCTCCCGTCAGCCGCTCAGGCCTCTTTTCCCCCCCAACGTCCTAGTGTCTCACAACAGGCCACTCACTCCCCTAGTGGGTCTCGTCCCGCCCCCTCCAGCAACACCAACCCCGCTCGCCAAGAGAAAGGGAAAGAAAGAGCTCCTCCGGCTCCACCCCCACCACCACCTAACACAGTCTGGCCCTCCCCCTCAGGTAACCCGGATCTCCCGAGATACGACATGTCAACTTCCCCTCCCACACTATATGGCCACCCTGAGGCCTTTGCCAAGAAATACCCCCATCACCTGGGAGGCGGAGGAATTCGCCAAAGGGAAATACCCCCCCAGTCCCGCTTGGACCCCCGGTCATCTGGAACCCGACTGGCGACCCCCCACCACCATGGTCTCCAAAGCCACCCCCACCTATGCCCAAGCTGCCGAACCCCCTGCTAAAGGGAAGAGGGTCGTCAGGGGAAAGGTCCTGTCTCGGCTTCCTCCGTTGCGGTTGCGTCTGGTGAGGCTTTTACGAAATCTCCCCCTCCTCTCCCCCACGCTGTCCGCAGATTCTTCGCCTCCAGAACCACCTTCAAACCCTACCCAGAAGCGCTGAAAATAGCAGCCCATTTCCCGGACATCGCTGCCTCTGTTCTCATAGAGGCCAACTGCTCCCTTCCCCTTTCCTTCATCTGCACGGTCAATGATAAGGGCTCAGTGTCACTGCTCGGCACCCATCTCCACAGCCCCGCCTCCGCTTACACCCCTTATTTCGCTCCCCTTACTACGAGGTTGAACAAGGCCTTCCCGGTAGGAAACTCCCCTTGGGATCTTTTGAAACCCGCGCCGAATGAAACACAACTTTTGGTTCACTCCATCCCCCTCGCTTTCCTCCCCTCAGACGATGACCAACTCTTCCCCTGTCTTTATGAGTCCATCCGCAATGCCAGGGGAGTCTCCATTCAGTCAGCACGTTACCTGAACCCGGACCCGGAATCTCGTGAACCGAAGAGGGCCACCTCCGTGGTTGTTTCTGTGGCCCCGCCCGACGCTTTCGCCCTCCTCCCCTCCTTCAACCTCTTCTCTCGAAACCGGAGAGTTGAACAAATGTTTTCCTCCTCCAAGAACTCCCAGTGTAAGAAATGCGGGAAGTTCGGTCTCATCTCCAACCCCTGTCCCAGGTCACTGCCCGTCTGTCCCTTCTGCTCGCTTACCTATACAAAGGCAGAGCATCGCTGCCCTAACCCTTCCGGCCCTAAGGGTGGCAATCTCCAACCGATCCTTGCCTGCTGCCCGTCCTCGGTGGCATGCTGCCCTAACTGCCAAGAAGAGCACTCTGCGCGCAGCAGGGATTGTCCGTCCCGCCCAAAAGCCACCCCAGATGGACCAAAAGTGCTATCTCGACAGACGCAGGATAGCATCGATCTCGCTGAAGACTAGGCTGGCCCTTCCACGGTCCTTGGTTCAGCACCAGGTGCCCCTCCTCATACCTCGAGTGCCCCTGTACTCCCCTGAGATGCTCCTCCACTAGGGCAAAGGGCTCACCGCACCATCACCAATCTTGCCCCAAGAGAAAGAGGTGATGAATCCCTTGACTCCGACTCCTCCGAGGGCTCTGCCCAATAATGCAGAATTTCTTTACTCGGTACATGGACAGCAGGGCTGTCTTCCCGTCCTTTCCAATCGTTCAACATAACTGCCTTGGGAGCTGGGATGTTTTTCTTTCACTTTTTCACAGCTTTACCATGCAGCTTCACCCTCCTTTACTTGTTGTTATTCAAGATCCCCCCTCTAGACGGTCGGTTTTCCCAACATTTCTGGGATTTCTGTCCTTCGCTCACCCGCCTCCTGGCCGCCCTCGGGTAGCCATTTATGTTTCTCGAACTTTGAACCAGCACCTGTCCTGCTCCACTGTCTTTCACGACTCCTCAGAGATGCTTTCAGTGGACGTTGTTTCTGCAGAAGGTCTTTTTGGATCCCCCCACCGTTCCCTCAGGGTCACCTCAGTGTATCTTCTTCATACAAACCGTCCTCCTTCCCACTCCATACCTCCTGAACAGTGTTTTTCTTTTCTTCCTTACCCTCATTTAATTTTAGGTGATTTTAACCTCCGGCATCCTTTGGCAGATCCTTGCCGCTCCCTTTCCGAAAGGGAGTTTACTATTTCTGCACGCTGCCTAGATGTTGCTTTTGACATCCCGTACCATCTTCTCAATACCCCCGGAGTTAATACTCGGTTCCCTTTCAATACAATTTCGTGACCATCTGTTTTGGACCTGGCCTTCGCGAATACCGCTCTCTCCCCCCTGGTCGCCTCTTGGGACACCCCCCTCCCCTCCACCAGTTCAGACCACGTTCCGCATGTAATAACACTAAAACCACCCGCGATCATGTTGCCCCCCCCTACTCCACAATGGGCCCTCCTTGACCTGGGTGCAGTAGGAGAGGCACTGAATGACTTCACCGTATTACCGTGCCAAGCAAGGCCCACGCCCAACTCTGTGAGTAGATGGTTCGACATCTCCACTACCCGCATTACCTCCCTCCTGACCTCACATGCCCCGAGCAAATGCCAGTGCCCCCGCTCGAAGTCATGGTGGTCCCCTCGCCTATCGTCTCTGAGAAGGGAATATCACAAGTTTGCAAGGATATCCCGCCTCGACCCGTCCTCCCTCAACTTGAGCAATGTGAAGAGCTCGAGGAGAACATATTTTACGGCCATCGGCTTGGCCAAAAAAGCACACTGGTCGGACTTTTTGTCCTCTGCCACACCACACTCCCTCTGGACGGCCAAGAGGTTCGCATTTGGTCGCCCACCACAAAGGTTCCCGGACTTGCCCGGGGCCTCCGATCCAGCTGAGGCAGCAGAGACGCTCCTTCACGACTTCTTTCCCCCCAAACCCCCACCTCCCCCGCTCCTCCGCATCGCGCACTATGAGGACTATACCCCCCTCACCTCCGAAGAGATATCTAGGGCCCTTTCCAAATCCTCGAACACCTCCACCCCTGGCCCCGACCACATCCCGTACTCTGTGTTGAAATCTGTACACCGCCTCAAACCCTCCCTTCTCCCTTCCCTCCTGGACCCCTTGCTAGCCCACGGTTTCCACCCTCCCTCCCTCAAGAAGGCACTTGGTATCGTCCTCGACAAGCCGGGTAAACCCTCATACAATTCACACTCCTCCTTCAGGGTTATCCTCCTCCTTCGAACACTCTCTAAAATCCTTGACACAGTGGTAGCCTCTCCCCTCTCAGCCCAGGCCACGATCTGCTCCCTCATCAACCCCCTTCAGTGCGGGTCCCTCCCTGGGAGATCCACCGCCGATGCCGCCCTCATCCTACAACACAATGTTGAGTCCTTCCACCGCCTCCGCTACAAAGTCTCCACTCTTTTCCTTGATGTGAAGGGAGGCTTTGACAACGTGGAGTGTCCCTCACTCCTCTCTCTCCTCCGCAGGAAAGGGGTCAGCCCATACCTGGTCCAATGGGTCGGCTCTTCCCTCAGGAACCGCACCTGCCGCCTGAGATTCCAGGAGTCCCCTCGCCTTTTCGCTCCCGTTTCGGTCGGGGTCCCGCAAGGATCTCCCATCTCCCCCGTGCTGTTTGTCATATACATCTCCTCCCTCCACCTGGAAATCCCCAGGTTACTTATTATCTCCTACGTCGATGATTTTGCTGTTACCGTGGCCTCGCCCTCCAATAGAACCAACGTTCGCCTCCTTCAAAAATCCTTCTCGGCGCTCAAGAGAGAAGCCTCCCCAATCAACATCTCCTTCTCCGTTCCGAAAACCAAACTGATCCACTGGAGGACTGCCAGGAGCAATGAGCCGCCGTGCTCCCTCCCGGTACAGCTGGAGGATCAGCTCTTCTTTCCACTGACCCGCCTGAAGTGGGTGGGCTTTATCTTCACTCCCTCCTTTGAACAAAGGTCCCACTTTTCCAGGAGGTACGCCCTTGCTAATGCTGCCCTAGCCATGATTCGCCGCCTCTCCCCCCCCGGGATGGGCCTTCCACCCTACCTTTGTCTCTCCCTGGCGCGTTCGCTTCTAGCTCCAATTCTTCTATACGGGTCCGCTGTCTGGAACCCTCCCCCGTCTGTCATGAGACCGATGTCCTTTTTCTGGCATCGGGTCTGTAGGTGGATCACTAACTGTTTTTCCACCACCAACACAACATGTTTGCACAGAGAAGCCTGTCTCCCTCTACAACCTGCACTTATACGCCACCAGCGCCACCTTGCTGGCCTAAGGCTCATCTGCTCCCCCCCGGAGATAAACCCTGTCACGGTACGCCTCCCTAAGTCCGTTCCCACCCTCTCACCCCACAGTGCTCCCTTGCGGGCGCGTGGGAAGATTACCTCCCAACCCTATCTCTTTTTCAACCGCGACTGGCGTTCTGCCCTGGACAAGGCCAAGAACCCAAGATACTGACACAATGCCATCACGGCTTTGGCAAATGCAGCTGTCCCCCTCGTACACGACATCTTGACGATGCCGCCCATCTCCCTCCACTTGACGGACTACCTGCCCCCGACTCTGGGGGTGGTCCCATCCAATGCGCGCCTCAAACTAAGGGCTAAACAACTCCTCCTTTCTGACTGGTCCGCCACCCCGGCCCCCCCATACTACCCCTATCCGCCCTCAACATGCCCCCCTCCCTTCATGGGCTTGGGCAAATTTGTTGCGGGAAGAATACACCAGATGCGCTCTGGGAAAGGTTATCTCACGGCTCACCCCTCATAGGACAACCCTGATGCTGACACATGCTGCCCGCTATGCTTGGAGGCCCCACAGACCTTTGAACATGCCATCCTGTCCTGCCCCTCGTTCGCCCATCAGAGATCTCACCTCCTCCAAGGGTCTCGGACTTGGCACCTGAGGCCCCGATCTGGTGCGACCAACAGCTGCTCCTTGTGCTGGCTGAGCTCCTTCGTACCACAGCCACTGGTTTCCCTCCTGGAAAGCCCCTGCTTGCCCCCTCCCTCCACACTCCCCGGCCAAACCCACTCCTCCCCTCTACTACCCTACCTGCCCCTGGCCCTCGAGACTAGTTAGAAGTTATACTTTCTTTAATTTTAGCTACTGCTGCCTTGCGACGCTTATTGGTCGTGTTGGGGGAACTGGTTACGTTTGTTTCTGTTGTTGAGTGTTAGTTTGATTTTCGGTTTTGTTTTGGTCATATCATTAAAGATGCATGTCATTTCTTGTACCGTAGAAACAATGAACATATGATTTAAAAAAAAAAAAAAAAAAAGGCCACAGTAGTTAGACACGAACCATCTCCTCTACACCTCCGGCGATTGAAATCTCAATACCAGAGAAATCATTGTCAACTCCACCACCCCCCCCTCTCCTCCCCTTTGATGACTTTTGCCAAGAGGAGTGATACCATCCCCTCTTCTCCCTCAGGGACCCGCCCCCCCTCCCTCCACGGGGTTCTTGTTCTCCTTCATTGTTGACTCCTGCTCATGAAGTTTGGTTCTCCCCCTTACGCCGCACTTCGTGCACACCTCGCTTAGGTTTTGCACGGTCGGCATTCCGCCCCCTTCGCTCTTGCCTGGCGCTGAGCTTTCCAAGCCCTTTGTGAAGTACCTTTCTCTCCTGATTACGTGGTCGTGTTGGAGAACACTTCGGTTAGTAACTTCACGGCCTCGTCTTCGTTTTGCATTAGGAAAAGCATCGTCTGCGGTCACTCTAGTTGGTCATTTCAAGTGTTTGGACTAGTCCTTCCTTCTTCCCCTCCCTGGTTTTCGTCCTGTTGCTCGGTTACAGCTACACTACACTCTCCTAGCTGGCACCTCACTGCCTCCCCCCCATTTGGCTGGCACCCTACTGCCCTACCCACCCCTGGCTAGCACCCTACTGCCACCCCATCCGAGCAGTCCACCTTCGGTCGCTATACAAAAACACAGCTCAGTTATGCCTGTCCTCTCCGCCATTGCTACTGCCATCAGGCACTCCCACCAGGGACCCCTCTTTGATGTCCTCTCCGTTCTCCGTTCCTACCCTGCCCCAGGGCACCGTTTCGCTCCCCGGCACCACTTCGTCGGGCAGGTCTATACTTTCCTTTCCTAAGCTTTGACTGATTTGCATCACTTATCAGACCTATATTTCCTTTGTCAGGGGTCCATACTTTCTTTTGTTGACCTTTTGGTTTTGCTGATGTCACTTAGGTTCTCCTCCCCTTCCTGCTTGCTTCTTTCCTTTCTGTTGCCTTCATATATACAAGTATGTCCGTAGGATTTGGTTAGGCGAAAGGTGAGATGTGTGGTTGGTCTCATACCAGAGGGACTTGGGGGTTTGGATGTTTCCTGGGGTGAGGAGGGTAGGGTTTTTGTCGGCCATATCAATAAGATGCATGTTGTCTTTTGACCTTAATAAAACAAACACACTTGATGAAAAAAACAAAAAAAAACAGTCCCAGTAGTTAGAGCTCTTCACGCAACCATCTAAGTAATACACCACTCAGATACTGGGGCATGGGCCAAGACCATTGACAGTGACCTTCCATAGGTGCCATATATCCGATACCTTTACTCTCCTTACCTCCCTAATATCATACTCGAATGTGAGTCCTCTATTCCTATAATGATAGGTCTCTCTACAAGCATGACACTTACCACAAATGAAAGATCTTAGTCTATAATGATAGACCAAGTAGGCAACGAAGATTATGTCGATAATCTATGATAGTCAAGACAGTCATTTCCCCTTACGAACACCTTATGGAAGGACTGTTTGTTACACCTGTAACAATCTCTCCTTTTATATAGATATTTCCTGTGAACAACCCTAACCCCAGTGACTCATAATATGTCTCAAATGGTTCCACGACTCATAAGGAATCATAGCGTAAAAACATATCATCGCTATGACCAATAAGTATCAGTCATGTGAAATCTGCCTTGCTTAGTCACAATTTGTGACATTACCACAAAAAAATTGCTTTTACTCTAAGATATTATATTAGAGAAAATTCATAATATTATAAACTCTCCTTATAACTACTGAAAACAGTAAGGACTTCATTTTCTATATTCAAATTTCTATTTAATTCTCAACTTCTCAAAAGTGGTATCATATGCAGTTGAACTTTCAAATTCTGTCAAAATGCAGTTTTCCCTCCAAAAATCATGGTCTTGGCATAATTTTGAGGAAAGCTTTGTTCTTATTGCTACCACTCTTCAGATAATTTAAAACCATTAAAGGTCACAATGGAAGTTAAGTCCTAGTAGTCTACATATTTTCTTAGCATTCTATGAACTTACTCTATCTTTAATTCGAGTATTGGTAGTGGAATAGGAGTGCAAAATTTGCCATTTTTGATGTAAAATCGCTTGTGCCCACTGACCTTTTGTCCCCCACCTGTACGTGCAGCTCCATTTCTCTATTCAGGTCCACAGGGACTGAGTTAATTTAAACATCGAGCCCGCACCGTGCTCCAGCTTAAACGAATCTGGGCCTCTGTACCCGAGCACAACTGGAGAAAAAGGAAGCCAGGCCCGGGTTGGTTAGCTGTAGATGCAATACTGTACAGTACTGGCGCACTACAGAAGTTTTCGGAAATGTGGACTTTGGCTTGGTGCTAGCTTAGCTGTTGCCGCCACCAAAGTCCCATGCCAAGTCTCCACATTGCCGGAAACTTCTGCCACGCGCAAGTACTTGTATCATACTCTACTCGAGTAACGTTAGTGCTTCTACCACAGCACCAGTACTAGTAGTATATAGTAACCTCAGTGATATCTTTTTCCAGCGCGTAAATTTAGGACAGCTATAGTTGCCCCCATTGAGGCACAAGGTGGCGGTGCTTGGTGCTTGGGTCAGCTCTAGTTGCTGGTTTATGGGCTGGCCGAGAGAGAGAGGTGCTGGAGCTGAAGCTGCAAGGAAGAGGAAAGGGTAATGGTTTGACAGCAAGGTACTGTATGGTACTCGTATATTGTATGCCTTGATGGGTCATAGCATTGATTGCACTGCTGGTCCTAGTACTTGTATCATACTGTATGTACACTCCCGTTCGCAAAGTCCTTGCTCAATGAAAAGTACCATGGCAAGGTCTTGGCAGCCACCAATGTACTAGTACAAGTATTTGGATTTGGATTCAGCGATTACACGAAGCTTCCCCTCGCCTATTTTCCTCAGAAGTGCCAATTGCACTTTTTCAACACCACATAACTATCTCGAATTTTCCACATAACGTGACCTGTCAGGTTACACGAATATGATAAACGCTCCCACCAACACCAACAGAAAATGGCTTCATCTGTTAAGGTGGAAATGCAAGACTGGTCTGGCTCACCAGACACCACGACGAAAAAGGGTAAGGGCAGACAGATCGACACTGAAGAGGAAGACAGCATCCTTGGTTTCTCCTTGATCCAGAAACAGGTGTTGGAAAGCATTAAAGCCTCAAGGCTAGCGAACAAAACCCAAATTGTGGAAGCGACTTTGGAAACTGACGAAGGAGACTTCTCCAGTGAGTCAGTGGTCACTATGGCTCTTCTCATTAAACAGGCCAACCAGATCAGAACCCTTACGGCGATGGTACAAAACCTTACGACCTCCGTTCAGGAGCTTAAGGTGACCGTGGCCGAAAAAAGACAAGAGAAGAAGACCCCCGAGCCGACAGAGAAGAAGGAGAAGACGTATGCCGAGGCGGCCTCCGCTCAGGTCAAGAAGTCAGACCCTGAAACCCCGGACGGTAAAGGATGAAAGTAAAACAAAGGCAAACGGAAGGCGGAAGAAGGGCCTACACCCCCAAAAGCACTACCTCAGAAGAAGAACCTTAAGGAAGGAAAAGAAGAGGTGGAACATGAAGGTAAAGAGTGGATGAAGGTTAATAAAAGCGGCCCGAAGAAAGAACAGGATGTGACGAAAAGGAAACTCTTCGCCACCAGAACCACAGCGAAACCCCTAAAGAACCCAGCAATTGACAAGGCCAGGATCTCGATAGCAATTGCGAGGGCGCTTGTGTGTTGCATGTGCAAAGAGCCAACCACCCTGCAGGTTTCCTCCAACAGATTCAATGGTACGGTGACAGTGACAGTACCAAACATGCCCAATTCAGGGCAATACACCAAATACCCGAAGAGATGACGAAGGCCCTAAATGAGGCCGTACCTGGGGATGAACCGGATTTCCTGCACTTTAGGCGAGTGCCCACGGACTTGAATGTGCTGATTCACGGCATACTACTTGGGCCAATCCCCAAGACCCCTACTGAACTCGATGGTATGATAAAAGAATACTTCAAATACTTCCACCGGATTGATGTCGCATCGGCGAAGTTCCTCAAAGCAAAGCATGAAACAAGTGAGGACAAGAGAGCAACCTCCATTGTAGTACGACTGCCGGAAGCTGACGCCGCCAAAGTCACTCCCAACGTTGTCTTTATGGGCAAGAGAAAGTAGTCGAGGATCATGTGGCATGCCACGCTGACGACACAATGCACTAGATGCTGGAAGTTTGGGCATCCCAAGGTTGAATGCAGAGACACTGACCTGTGCCCCCAGTGCTCAAAGGCCCACGCAGAAAAGGACCACAAATGCGATCAACCTAGTTGTGAAGGGTATAGGCGTATAAAGGATGGATGCTGCCAACTAACCTCGACAAAGTGCCCCGCTTGCGGTAGACCACGCTCGGCCAAGGAAAAGGACTGTCCCGTCCGGATCCAAGTCAAGGAGCAGGAAAGAGCAAGATATGACCAACGGATGGCTTCCCTGGCCGAAGTTGGCATGTCCGACACCAACCAATAAGGCCTTAGGGCCCTATGGCGGGTGATCGCTATGAAAATATGACAGGAGTGAGGTTAAGTTTTGCATAACATAATTGTAGTGGGAGCAATGATGTTTTTATTTCGTTATTTCACATAGTTAAAGGTTATAATGTTTCATTTGTAGGTGTTCAGGATCCACCTTTGTACATGGGTGCTCCTCCGAGGGCCACTGGGTATGAATGTATGTTTGAGAATGGCCCTAAGGTCAGAGTAGTGATTTATGTTTCTTTACGTATTCTAGTGGGGATTTCCTTTGTATTGGTTCCTACCATTGAAGATGTTTTGTATTTGCGAATTTTTGCCCCAGAAGGGAGCCTGATTGGTAACAGTCGGTCACTTGGATTGGTAAATGTGTATAAGAGGCTGGCGGATGGGGGAAACACGGTCCCTCCGGGAACCGTCTTTACAGAAACGAACGAGCCCACCTTGGTCGTGGGGGATTTGAATGGTCACACCCCATTCACAGAACTACTCCAGGATCTCAGTCATGGAAAGGCCGGAGTGGAGAATTGTACATGTGTACAGCCACACTGCACGGTTACAGCATACTGAACACACCGGGGATCTATACGCGCTTCCGGGATAACCCTGAGCTACATTGTCCATACACCATTGATTACACCATGGCGAATGCTACTTTACTGCCTAGAGTAATAAGGTGGCGGGATATATACCAAAGAACCGGATCGGACCACATCGTGATCATCACCAAGATCAACAGCGAGGAGCTGGAGCTTGCCATGCCTTCCCCCAACTGGGAGAAGATTGTTTGGCGGACTGAGAAAGGGCAGCCAAATCCCATGGTAGAGGAAGCCCTAAAGGAATACCGATGTGGAGGTGCCGGATATAAACCGATAGACGAAGCCCGCAATGCAATAGAAAACTTCCAGACTAGTTTGTATAGCATCAGCAAAAAAACTAGCTTGCGTCCTGTGCATCCTGTGCGTCTGGCGGACCTGACACAGAGAACATCAATCGCGAATCAGGACGCCACATCGATCCGACGTTGCGTCCTGATTTCCCTTTGTTTCCACCCTGACTCCTGACGCCACCCGGGCATAGACCTCTTCGCCCTATGCGTCCTGACAGCGTCTGGTGCCCTGCCGCTGCGTTGTGACAGCGTCAGGTGCCCTGCCGCCGCGTCCTGATAGCGTCTGGTGCTCAGGGCTGTTGTCCTGGCGACCCATGATCACCCCTACATAATTCCCACGTCGTCTGATACTGTCCTCTTGCGTCCTGATGCCGGATCTCTCTCCCCCGTAGTCAGGGCTTCTTTCATCTGGCCACGTCCCGTCCAGATATCTCTGCTCTGTGGTCCTGCGTCAGCATCTCACGCTCCTGATCCATCATCTCCAGATGCGTGATGACTTCTTCCAGATTTTACTCCAAATACGGTGCGTCCCCTGATTCTTACACATGACATGTTCAGACTCTCTCTCTCGGCTGCGATATCCTGACTCTGGTATGGGTATGGTGTTCTGGCGCCCGATAAACTACTTCTGATGATATCGCAACGTCTCCCGGAATGCATTTTCTTTCGTACCTCACGCTCTGGCGATGAGCTCTACTATTTCCACTTTTGGTTCTTTCTTCTTAGGAATACAAATAATTATTACTATATCTTACTCTACAAACACACCATTTCCTATGTACCCTCTCATACGCTTGCCCCATTTCCCTCCTCCTCCGTTCCTGGGTCACTATGAACTGTT
>Ga0307509_10002012_pt1 | contig 33597 bp, 29 predicted proteins | sample 10_EM_MG_FD_202245 | JGI IMG/M metagenome (GOLD analysis project Ga0307509, IMG submission 202245) | Populus trichocarpa ectomycorrhiza microbial communities from riparian zone in the Pacific Northwest, United States - 10_EM | ecosystem: Host-associated > Plants > Roots > Unclassified | place...
TTTCAGAAAATACTCACGTGGCCTAGGAACGTGTCTACTACCTTGGAGATGATAACAAAATTGTTGAGGTATTTCACCCCCAGCAGGTCCAAGATCCCATTCACACAACTAACCAGTATCCCCCATCAGCGCTGCTACAGCGGAGGCAAAAGCGGCTGGTACGACGGTGAACTTACAGGAAAGTTTACTGCCGCCCACTACTCCAACCTTGCTGCCATGACCTTCGTAGCCAATGGCGCCCGGCAGATCCGTGTCATCTACCAGCACCCAGACAATACCATTCGTATATACACCAGAGAAGGTGAGAAGGCCTGGATCCCTGGTCTCACCGTCGGAACCGGCATCCAGGGCAGCAGCATCGCTTGTTCGTACGTCCCCGGTGGAACCTGGACTCGATTCGTCTACTTCCAGAAGCCGGATACTACGTTCGTTGAGTATATTTCTAAAGACCTCACGGGGTGGACTCTGGGTGGGTCATTCATGTTCCGAAAAACCATAGCTTTGGCCCCTTTGCTAAATCTTACTTCACATCAAAGGTGGCTTCAAGTCCCAGCTCGTGTATGACCCAAGTGCATACATTGCCGTCGCCTCGTACCCCAATGTCAACCATCGTGTCTTCACTATCGATCGTAATAACAAACTTTGCGTGACCGAATTCGACTCCAAGACCTGGGGCCAGACAAAACAGCTCACCGGCACTATCGTGTCCTCCCCTCTCGCTGCTACTCTAGTTGCCGGCTCCACCCGGATCAGGATGTACCTACAGAACGCCCCCTTCAAGATTACTGAATGGGGTACCAACGATGGAACGACCTACAGCCAGATGCAGAGCTCTCTCCCGACTAATTAAGTTCAGATACGGGTTTATCCTAAGTCATCAGTTAAAGACTGATTTTTAGCCTTAGGCACCAAGCTCATTTCTTTTTTCTTTTTTTTTTTTGGCAAGGAAAAAGGTTGGGTTGGCAACAGAGAGATTGAGGTTTCTGGGTAGGAATCGGCCACTAGTGCCAGTGTCTTTCTCTAAAGTGTCTGCAATTTCTTCGCGATGAATGAATATGATTTTGATGAAAAACGTTTGGTTCACGTATTTAGTAATCGAGTGACAGAACATGATGTAGCACTTCCCCCAATTCCGCCGCCCGCCGGGATGTGTTGAGAATTGAAATCCCCCCCCAATTTCGCAGTGAACCATGACCCCCGAAATAAGAGCCATTTATCTTCTATAATTATCTAGGTTTTCGCACGCCCACTTTATTCTGAATATGTTTGCAGAATGTGCGTGGGTGCGCTCATTCCATGGTCAGAGTCTCAGGACAACCACGTGCAGCGCGAAGAGATGGGCATCTTACATGATTACTACAGATTAAGAATGTCGCCAAGAGATTCGGATACTCTTGGACAATCTCCTGCTCGAGCCTTACGGTGTAGTGTCTTCGACCTTGGAAAAAAGGATACAGGGATCCAGCTTCGTCTTTCTCCACTTCCTATTCGGCCACCAAAGTACCCCCTGATGGAGGTCGTGGCACGATTCGTGTTCGAGTGTGTTTGACGGAGGAGATGCTTGGAGTTGTATTCGCTATGGTGGTTGCTAGCTACGGTTCACCTCTAGTAGGTAAAACTCTGCTCTTACATGTGATAGCCATATGTCTCCGCATAGGCCCTAATCATCCGTGCTTGCCCTAGAACGTTCACCCGTCCACACTTCTGTGTTCCTCCGTACATGCCCACGCTGCCCATCAGCCTGCGCTATCTCTGCTCCTATTGCGGTGCTCTACTACTGGGATAATAATACCATCACCCCCAACAAAGTCTCCACCTACCACGCCTTCTATTAACCTATTGTCTCTTACTCGTCGGGCTGTAATAGTTTGCACGACTGTATTGTTGCTCATTTGATTTATTTCAAAGGAGACTATAACGTCCCATTTTAATCACTTTCATTGGCCTTGGCGAGATATCGGGGTAAAGCCTGGCGATACCCCGGGGTGCGTTTGCAGCGGTTTCGGCTGAAATGCATCGCCAAGCCTCCAGTCTCTGGGTGGCTGCCGTTTACAGTACTTGGATGTGATGGAGATGAAGGAATTGATCACCCGTGACGACGGTCGGAGATGTGTGCTCTCTCTCTTGAAGGTTACAAGTACTAGCTAACGGTTACTCAATAAGGGGAAACCCCACATGCATAACCCCATACGTCAGTTCATACCCGAGTACGCCCGCACACGTCCAGACTTCTGTGCTCCCTCATACGTGCTCTCCCCGGTATCGGCGCTCCCTCAACGCTTCTAATAGAATATTTAGATAGGCTTCCGTTCCTACTCCGCAGTTCTCAACAAAACACGAGGGGGACCGAGTGCCCGGGGAACCTGTCCGGCTCAGCCGGTGATCCGGGGGAGCTGGGTGGGTTTGACGTGAAGAAATTCTGAATCCCCTCAAACCTATGCCGTGATGGAGAAGCCCAATCGTAATATGTTAGGTTAGGATATACTGATGGGAGTGGGACTGTCACCATGTCGAGCATGACTGATTTTTCCTGTGTTTGTGTGATAGTGGGTCCACTATGCGAGTGACCACCATAAACCGTACCCAATCCTAGTTGCGTTCTTTTTCTCTTTACAGTACATCATGCATCTACATCGAACGAAGACACTTTAGTTTTCCTATCACACTCTTTGCTCCCGGCCTCTCACAATGTTGGCCTCACGGCAGCTTCATAGCTGTGCTTGTACGGCGGCAGTTTTCCCTGCGCTAGATCAGACCTCCATCATACCGGACAGCGAGGTAATCGGGATTATCGAGACCTAGGGTAGCGGGATGTGAGTGTACTCGAGTATCGCTTTGCACTACTTGAGCAAAGGTAGGACGCGAGTTCCCAGCCAAAGTCCTTCCAATCCACCCTCGAACGGAATGGAACGGAACCAGTCTGTGGTGTACCGGTAGTCACCTTTTTCGATCTAGCTTCAACTCGAGTTTGTGTGTAAGGAGGTATAACTCCTAAGTTTTGTATGTTCCACAGGGTGTAAGAGCAGCAAACCTCGCTTGTGGAACATACAAAACTTAGGCGCTGTACCTCCGTACTAAAACAGCACCACACCCCGGAAGGGTATTTCCCCACCTTGAGTGAATGTGGGGTAACCGTTCACCAGCGGGCCGCACAGAAGCGAGCGCCACATTTGCGAATTAACGCTAATCGGGGCCGAGCTTTTCCGCTAACCAACACCCCCGTACTGTCGAGTAGCTCAATAGTCTCCCCTCTTTCCAAAGCGATGAACCGAAATCTAGCCCTCAAGTAAATCTGCCTCCCTCTCTCCAGTCCATGATGTGTTGCCGGAAACCAAATCTACCTTTTCGCATCACAGCGGATCTTACAGCAAATGTCGGTGCCCTTAGATATTATTCTGCCGAGTGGAACCTACCGTGATACGGTAGTCTCGATGGGGCAAATACTGAAAGCATGATAAACGAACGAATCTAAGTAGTGGAAATATGTACCGGCAGTTACACCAAAGTCAAACTCTCCTCCAGGAAGCAGCCGGCTACTCGTTCCCTTCATTACCTACCGTGCAGGGTGCAGGAGATCTCCAGTCATTCCCGGTGATTGCCGGAGACCGAGGCCAGAACGTGCCGGGATTGATGATCTTGCTTTCTTTTTCCTTTGATCGCTCGAGATTCAACGAGCGTTATTGAAAAAAATTACAAAAGGAAACCGGAAGAATACGAGTACATTACCCTAAGGCATTAGCATCCAACCAACTTTCCAGATCCCTCCGAATAACCAGGACGGAGTGGCGATCAACCCTCCCTGTGGCCCAGGTGCATGGCAACCGATCTCGACTAAGGTATCCTAAATAGACTAGCCCCCCAGCTTCTGTAGTTCCTGGACAAAAGTTATCGTTAGTGGGCGCAGGCACAGACTGGGACACACTACTAGTAAAGTACGGTAGCTGAACCCTAGGCTTAGAGTAATCGGCATCCGCACCCCCCATATCTTCATCAATTAAGATGGAAAATATGCCGATAGATAGCCAAAGGAGGTAGGGTTTCCAAAATTCAGATTTTTTTCATAACAAATTCGTTTGTTCTCTAGGGGGTGCTGGCAAATTGGCGCAACTGGTTGCAGAACACGATTTAAGTGAGTTCTCATATTATGCAGGGCTATGGATTTGGAAAATCGCGAGATTTGCACCTACGAATAGTGTTCGTCACGGTGCCCCGTTTCGAGAGCGGGGCGAAAATTACCCCCGTGTTACCTCGCTTAACTCAGAAAAAACAACGCGTTTTTTTCTCGGTTAAGCGAAACAGCCCCTATTATTTCCTCCCCCGTTCCCATGAAACGGGGCCGTAACGAACTCTATTTACACCACCGCCATTCATGCAACCTTGCTGTATGCATTCCAAAAAATTCCGTGTAATAATATCATAGTTAGAACACCTAAACTTATCACTTTAGAAAGGATTAATTTGTTCATAGAGTCGGTGGTTGAATTTGGGCTTCGCAAAAAAACAGCATTTTTGGTGTGAAAATGCGCACCAACAATGTCGTTTGCCACCCAACTCTACAGTACGGTACTCGTACGGTACATAGAGCAAATGGAAATCTGCAAAACGTCATACCGGTACTACGTATTGCAGGCATTAGATATTTTTCCAAAGTTTCTCTAGAGCGCACTACAGCAGAATACACACAATAGCCCTCACTCGAAAACCACATTTTTCTCTTCTTCCGCTCTTTGCCCTTTTTTAAGCCAAGCCGGCTTCAAGTGGGGTTACGAGTGACCTGCCGCCTTGAGTCTTGCGTCGAGTTCCTCCGGGCGGGCCTCGGCCGCGGTTCCACATACATGCGCAGCCTCTTAATATAATCCTCCGGCTAAATCAGTATATCATCACGTGCCAAGCGAGTAGGGAATAGAAGTTGGCGATTCTAATAAGAGACCAACCATCTGCATGATGGGAAGGAAGGATACCCATCCCTCGTAGCCCTATGCTTTAGACGGGGTACCGTCCTTCGATAATTGCCGTATCACGCCGCTGCCCTTGGTACCGGCGTTAGGCACCTAAGATCCTGCAGGTTATGGCCCTTTGTTCCAGTGAACTATCGACATTGTCGGCAGTTACGGCTTCGTATTCAACACCGCATTTCGAGGAAGTATCAACGTCTTCTCTTCCCTCACGAAAGGGGCAATGGGATAACAAGCAGGAAACTATAGTAGGAGCCGTTTGTTCAGGGAACCTAAGGGATTATCCTCGAGAGCAGAAGGATTTACATCAGGCACCAAAAGCTGGTAAGAATTATGATACTTTCATAAATTCACCGGATGTGATACCCGGGCTATACATCTCCCCTAGAAAGCCTTCTTGACACTGGGTTTCGGGGCACTCAGCGAGCTGAATTCTGGCTTTAGGCAACGAGTAACCAGCAACAGGCTAGGGTTCACACCTCACTTCAGAGGCAGAGTACTACGTGCTTAAAGTTCGTGTATGATACCAGCAAGGTAAGGGTGCGGGTCGCGAATTCTCTTGGTATGGTAAAAATACTATCTTGCCTTGACCCACTTTCTAGCAAGTGGAAACACTGGGAATTCTTCAATAATCTGGGAAACTCCTATTTTTCAAGTTCGCTTATTGGGAAAGTAAACACAGTTGGTACAGAGCAAGCTATCCCTAACAACCCGTTGCGTGACCCCTCTACCCGGCGATGCCCTGCTTGCCTAAAGGACCATGGTACCAATATCACAAGGCCGGCGGCGGCGAAGCATGAAATTGGGGGGCGAGCTTTGGTGGCAAATCCGAGAAGATCAAGCAAAGTACGAGTACGGTACCAGTAACGGGAGGTACTCGTTTGAGCGACCAGAATGGCCAGCAACCCATGACTCCGGCTGCTCCCCGTTTCTACTCCCTACTCACGGCAATAAACCACCTACAGGGGAGATATTGACCCAAGCAATAGCCCTTGATGGCGTCCATTTTTGGAGATCTAAGTGTGGGGAAAGGTTTAACCCTAACCCACTGATACCCTCCGGGGGGAGAATTTATAACCTACGAAATCGGACGAATTAGCAACCAAGATACACGAGTGCAGTGTAACAATTAAATTTTTGAAAATAATTATAGTACCATTCATCGATTATTATCCCGTAAAGGAAACTGCTTACTTTCCTGGTTGAGGAAGAGCAATAGTTTAAGAGGGAGCATGTTTGCTTGCTAGCGCGGTAAGTTATGGTATTTGTCTATTTTCTAGGCATCCATATAGAAGCATTTTACAATCAGAATTTCTTCCCACCTTAGCTAACTAGCAAAGGGGTCCTTTCAAATTTCGCCACAGCTATACCACTCAGGCTCTTCCCCCCCGCATCTCCAATCCTCCTTCCATGCAGCAATGTGAATCCAGTTTGGTTGAATCGGTCAACCCTCCCCCGAAAGGTTCACCTCCGCATCCTCCTTTCCCCCGAATTTCCTGCCTCGAGATTTTCGACTTCCGACCCTCGCGTTGCTGCGCCCCTCTTTACCCTTTTTAGTGTTTCTTGCATCTACCGCGTCCGCCGGATTGAAACCTCACCCTCTCAGCTGGAGTCTCCCAATTTCATATGAGATTCGAGTTAGGGAAATAGAAGGAGCTCCAGGTTGAGATTTCGTCGGAAAAACTGTATATAAAGGCCGGATCTCCCCAAGCTCTTTCCTCATCAACTCGCCATCGATCAACTCCAATCAAGACAAAGACTCTACATTTTAAACTCCTTCGTTCAGTACACTACATTCATCATAGCCACTATGCTCGACCGTTCTCCCCTCGCTTCCTACAGCTTCACTTCCTCCAAAGGAGTCAATATTCATGTCTGCTACCAAGACCCATCTGGCAACATTAAACAAACCTTTTACGATGGCCAGTCTGGTTGGCACAATAGCCCCAACGGAGTAGTTGGTAGGGCCGGTCTCAACAATGGACTGGCAATCACCGGTTGGGATAGTGGGAATCAGGTATATGAGCTATCCACCGTCTGTAGTTTCAGAAAATACTCACGTGGCCTAGGAACGTGTCTACTACCTTGGAGATGATAACAAAATTGTTGAGGTATTTCACCCCCAGCAGGTCCAAGATCCCATTCACACAACTAACCAGTATCTCCCATCAGCGCTGCTACAGCGGAGGCAAAAGCGGCTGGTACGACGGTGAACTTACAGGAAAGTTTACTGCCGCCCACTACTCTAACCTTGCTGTCATGACCTTCGTATCCAATGGCACCCGACACATCCGTGTCATCTACCAGCACCCAGACAATACCATTCGTATATACACCAGAGAAGGTGAGAAGGCCTGGATCCCTGGTCTCACTGTCGGCGCCGGCATTCAGGGCAGCAGCATCGCTTGTTCGTACGTCCCCGGTGGAACCTGGACTCGATTCATCTACTTCCAGAAGCCGGATACTGCGTTCGTTGAGTATATTGCTGGTGACTTCACTGGATGGACTGTGGGTGAGTCATCCATGTTCCGAAAAACAATAGCTTTGGCCCCTTTGCTAAATCTTACTTCACATCAAAGGTGGTTTCAAGTCCCAGCTCGTGTATGACCCATCTGCCTACATTGCCGTCGCCTCGTACCCCAATGTCAACCATCGTGTCTTCACTATCGATCGTCATAACAAACTTTGCGTGACCGAATTCGACTCCAAGACCTGGGGCCAGACAAAGCAGCTCACCGGCACTATCGTGTCCTCCCCTATCGCCGCTACTCTAGTTGCCGGCTCCAACCGGATCAGGATGTATCTACAGAACACTCCCTTCCAGATTACTGAATGGGGTACCGACAATGGAACGACCTACAGCCAGATGCAAAACCCCCTCCCGACTAATTAAGTCCGGATACGGGTTTATCCTAAGTCATCGGTTAAGGACTGATTTTCGGGTTTTGGCATCACACTCTTTGCTTTTTGTTCTCTTGTCGCGAAGAAATTGTTAGTCAGCAATAGCGGGGGTTAGGGTTTCTGGTTGAGAACCAGTTCCTAGTGCCTGTGTCAGTGTTTTTAAAATCTCTACAATTTCTTCGGGACGAATCAATATGATTTTTGATGTCAACTTTTGGTCCACGTGTTTTGTAATCGAGTGACAGAAGATGATGTTGTACTTCATCCAATTCCGTCCGCCGAGATGTGTTGAGAATTGAAAAAAAAAATACCCCTTCCAGTTTCGCAGTGAACTATCATCTCTCAAATTGGCCATTTAGCTTCAGCAATTTGTCTGGGTTTTTGCATTCCCACTTTATTCACCGGATGTGCATGGATGCGTTCATTCGGTGGCCATAGTCTCGGGACGACCACGTGCAACGCCAAGAGACGAGCATCTGATATGATTAGTACAGATTAAGGGGGTCACCCGGAGAGATCCGAATAATCTTGGGCAATCTCCCGCTAGAGCCGCAGTGTCTTCTGCCTTGAAAGAAAAAAAAACCGATATCCTACGATCATCCCACTTTCTCCACTTCCTGTCCGGCAGCCAAAGTCGCCCGAATAAAGTCTCCACCTACCACGCCTTATATTAACCAATTTTCTCTTACTCGTCGGGCTCCAATAGTTTGTGCGATGGGTTCGTTGCTCATTCGATTTGTTTCAAGGGTGGATATGGGCGATGACGCCTCATCTCAATCACTTCCAGCTATTAGATATCGGGGGGAGGCCTGGTAATACCGTAGGGGCACGTTGCCGGTGTTTTCGACTAATGTTTACCGTGAAACCGTCGAGCGGCTGCCGTTCGCTTGGATATGATGGAGGTGCAAAGATCGGTTGGTTGTGATGCCGGTCGGAGATGTAAAGGTGTTCGTCTCTATTGGAAGTTGCCGGCTAACAGCTCTTAACAAGAGAAAACTTCTACATATAACCCCATAAATCCGTTCATGCCCGAATGTGCTCACACCGTCCAGACTCCTGTGCTCTCCCGTCTACTCTCCCCGGTATCGGCGCTCCCTCAACGCTTATGATGGCATGGTTCGATACGTTTCTACTTCGCGGTTCTCAAAAGAAAAAGGCGAGGGGAGCCGAGTGCCCACCTGCGCCCTGCTACCTCGGACGGCAAATACCTAAAGAACCTGTCTGGCTCAGCGGGCGACCCCGGGCGACAGAGCAAGTTCTGGTGTGGAGAAACTCGGAAGTCACCCAAATTCATGCCTGACAGCAAGGTATCCGGATTATCCAGGGCAGCGGGATGTGGGTGTACTTGTACTCGAGTAGAGTATCGTTTTGTGCTACCTGAGCAAAGGTAGGAGGCGAGCTCCTAGTCGAAGTCATTCCAAGCTCCAGGAAAGCAGAACCAGTCGGCAATGTATAACAGTCGCTCTCTCGGTTCTCAGCCTCAACCCACGAGGGTTTGATAACAGCATCGCACCCCGGAAGGGCACCTCCCCACCTCTTGTGAACGTAGAGTACCGGTAACCGATTCCCAGCGAGCGGCATAGAAGCGAGCACCACATGTCCAAATTAATGCTAATCGAGGCCGGGCTTTGCCACAACCGATATCCCTACCGTATACGTCTAGCGCTCAACAGCCTTTCCTCTTTCCAAAGAGATAGACCGAACGCTAATAACTTAGGAGAATCTGCCTCCCTCTTTCCAACCTATGATGCACTACCGGGAGGGGGGGGACCAAACTTACCCCACGACGGCCTGCTTAGATTGGGCTTTTTGCATTACTGCGGATGTTACGGGTGATTTCAATGCTCTTAAATGTTCCAGTGAGTAGAATTTAATAATCCTGAGTAGAATCTAATAATCCTGATGGGGCTAATACTAAGAACATAAACGAATCCAAGTGGGATATATAGTTACGCTAAAGTCAAACCCTCTTTCAGGAAGCAGCTAGCTCCTTGCTCCCTTTATATACTACTATGCGAGGTGCAGGAGATCCACCGGGGGTTATCGGAGACGGAGGTTAAAACACGTCACAAGTAATGGTTTTTTTTCCTCCCTTTTTTTTGATCGCCCGGGACACAATAGCGTTATTGAGAAGTAAAAGGAAACCAAATAATAGATCACCCTAAGGTAAAGTATAACATTCCAAATTCCTCCGAAGAACCGAGTGGCGATCAGCCCTCACTGTAGCCCATTGGTACAGTGCCTCCCAAGACTGGCGGTTTTTTTTATGCAAGAGATACCGTACTGTACATCCCAACCGGCCTCGACCATTCTAAATATCTCTCACCCCCCCGTAGTTCCTGGATAAAGATATCGTTAGTGGGCGTAAATACCGACTGGGGCACATCAAAGTGGCCGAAGCTTGGGCTCTAAGAAATCGACATTCACACCCCCATCTCCTCAATAGTTAAGACGGAGGGTAACATGACAATAGACAACACAACCAAGGAGTTAAGGTTTCAAAATACTTATTATCATAACTCCTCCCGTTCCCTCGGCAGTGCCGTCCAATTGGCGCAACTAGTTGCAAAGCTCGATTCAAGTGGTGGGGGTGCCCACGCAAAAAGATATAGATTCGGAAAGTCGCGAGTCTCGCATCACCGTCATTCTTTCGACATTACTGTATACATTTCAAAATTTCCATGTAGTAGTTAGAATACCTGAAGCTGCTAGTGTAGAAATAATTAATTTGTAGAGTAGCTAGCTGGTCGAGCTCTAGCTTCGCAAAAGCATCATTTTTGGAACGAAAATGCACACTACGAATGATATTTACTACCCAACTGCACAGTAGTATATGGAGCAGATGAAATGGGCAAACATCGTACGATGTATTTTAGGCAGTTAACTGTTTTCCAAAGTTTCTCTACGAGTAGAGCGCACTGCAGCAGCACACACACAATAGCCCTAATTCGAAAACCACATTGTTCGCATGTTTTCCCAGTTGCCCCCTACCAAACAACACTTACTTCAGGTGCCACACGAGTGACCTTTGGTGACGCACCCCCATCTACCCAGTTCCTGTCAGTCGCAGTAATCGCTTGAGTTGCCGGTCTCTGCAAGACACTGGCTTTGCCTCTTGGCCAGCTGCGTCTCACCGCTTGCAATTGGGCGGCGTTTGTGGAGACGGCTACTATTGCCTGCCGTAGAATTTCAGCTTGTTTTCTTATTATTCGATAACGGTTATGTCCGCAAACCTCCTTCGATGAGGGGTATGTTCCCCGAATGTCCGGGTCTTGCGCCAAATTCTCTCACGCGAGCGTGGGACACAGCTCCCCAGACATACGCCACCGGTTGGCATAATTCCCCGGCCCAATCATCATACCACGTGTTGAATACCTAGGCAGTAGGAGCCGGCGATTCTAATGGGAGTCCAACTATGGTATCTTCATGGCGGGAAGGAACTATCCGCATCCTCCATAGTTTTTTCTACTTTGGATCGGGTGTCGTCCTTCAACAATTGCCGCATAATGCCGACAATTCTGCCCCCAGTATTCGTGTTAGACACCCAAGATATGGGTTATCAGTTTCTATTCTCCTGAATTTTCGGTAGTCACGACTTCGTATTCAGCACCTTAATTCAAGAAAGCAGCGGGTATCTACTTTTTCTCATGCATCACGAAAGGGGCGCTGGGATAAGAGGTAAGTTAGGGAAATATTATGAGCCCATGTTGCGAATTGTATCGCAGAAAGCGACGATGTTGTATTGCTAAGAGATCAAGAAGGAAAGAAGGAAAGACATGAAAACAACATAGAAAGGCAAACACAAGGAAACCATCCAACTGCAGAAAAGCGTACGCAGCACCACCACCACCCGGTACATGTTCTACGCCCATCTGCTGTAACAGCCCTGATTCTGGAAGCGACATCTGAAGATCGGCTATGGCGAAGCAAGACATTAAGCACTGGCCAGCATTGATTGCAAATCTAAGAAATCGACGAAAATACAATGAGGCATCATATGATACTCACTCGAGCAACCAGGATGGAGGGTATGATGGTGGACCCCTGAGCTCCAATGAATAACAAGTTAGTTGTGCATCTATCCTAGGTTATCCTAGTAATATCTGAAGAACGCATGAACCTAGCGGCTGTTGGAATATTTTTGGGCTGCTCATGACATACATATTTTCCCATCCACCACAAACACGGAACACCACCACCTCCACCCGCGACACACTATTCCTTATGAACCGTTTCACTACCATTAGGTTCATACTTGTTCAAACACCAACCCTGCATATCTAATGCGACAACACGAAACACTGGTTCACCTACAACAGAACACGAATATCTCAGATGCCGAATAACCACCATACCCTCGGTCGACTGCAGAAGAAGGACCTCGGGCATTCGGTTCTCACCTCGGAACTTATGCAGAATAACCGGAGATACAGTACTTGGGTGGACGAATCTCATGTGAGATTTGGCATGCGCAGGAAGCATGCTGCGGAAGTGGGCTTTCTCTTAAGGAGGATATAAGGTCATTGGTTCTTCCGCTTGTTCATTTGTTATCTATCTCGTTCATTATCACACATTCGTTCCATCTCCCTACTCAGCTGCCAAATTGTTGTCGCATCTTTTCATCGTCATCTTTTTATTTAGTTACACCTTCTTTCTATATTCTTGTTCGTACAATAAAAGTTCTTTGTCGTCCGGCAAACCAGAAGTGCAATCCACTGCGAGCTTCCAGCCTGTTGTTGAATAGCGGCTCCCCGTTTCTTCTTCTCCTTACCCATGGTAATAAAACATCTGCATGGGAAATAGACTCGTTGATAGGGTGCCGAGAATGATAAGGCAGAGAGAAGTGTCGCTGAGTTCAGCATTGCTAGACATATTATTTGTTATTTTACTCTGGAATAGCTGAGGTATGATATGATATCATAAGCAGGAGTTCTCGCTGCCCTATCACTCTCGGCACCCTATCACCGAGTCTATTGATCCAAGATATAGGCCTTGATTCCCCGCATTTTTGGAGATGCTGGAATTTAATGTCGAGGGACATTTAACCCTGACTCTCGGATACCCTGTCAGAAGAATTTATGATCTATCATTCAAGGTATGAGATCATGAATTAGCAACCAACATATGCGAGTGGAGCATGGGCTATTAAGTTACAGCTCGTGCCAGGAAGGAAATTGCTTGCCCTACTAGGTAAGAAAGAGCAACCGTTCAAATGGGAGCATTTTTATCTCTCTAATGCTGTAATGCTGTAAGTCATGGTGCATTTGTGCTGCCTGCCGTGCTTCGGCAAAAGAAAAGGGGGGGGGGGTCACACCCTATTTATCCGTATCATCAATTCCTCTCGGGTGACATCCGCTCGCATCTATAGCGCACCCAGTGGATCCTGAGACGAAATTAGACATTTTCTTCAATTTCCTGATTTCGAACCACTTGGAAAAATCTTGTTGTGGGGTCATTACTATTAAACTTTTGTGTATAATACTATACCGTACATGCAGGAATTCAAAGTGGTACTGTTGCGGATAAATTTTGTCTTTCCTTAGTTGGAATCTTTTTTAGCTAGCGGGCGGATCATTCAGCGGAGGATGGATGATCGTGGATGATTGCTCTCTGCTTAACTTAGGAGAGAAAAGAGGCGGTGCTTGTCCATACTTGTATACCATGCTATAAATTATCAGCTATTTGGACCCAGATTTCTCATGTCGGCCATCCAATCCTCCTTGATCCCAGCTAGTTCTCCCTCATTCAAATGGCTATTGACTTTAGTCTTACTGGTAGCTGGACCAACGGGTCTCGGCACTATTAATCATGGCCCGCTGTGGGGTGCTATGACGCCCCACTTTGTCAGAAGGAGTAAATATGGGGAGTGCGTCCCCCTCAACTTTAACTGTTTTTTTCTATAGTGCTCTCAACTGGAGCGAGAGTCCATCAGTCCTAAAGGTGGACTACGGCAGAAGACACTATGTCGTCTTGTGGGATTCTTGTGCAAACTTTGCCCTGCAATTTTCCGTCAAGGACAAAGGCCCCACCTCTCCCCAATGGAAATATCTTTTACTAGGTCTTCCTGTTGTCCCTTTAGTCCCGTTGAGTCTCCGGTGTTAAAAGCCACCCGGGATCACCCATCCATTTCCAATCTTTTTTAGATTCATTACTTTTATTATGCATCTATCTGTATTATGTCTACTACCGTATTGTTTCCTTTTCCTTTGCTCCTCTTCCTTCTAGGTCACTTTTTTTCTTCCTCTCCTGTACCGTAACTCGGTTCCAATTGACGGAGACAGAGATGAAAATGCAACATTGCGGTTACTACAGTTGCAATGGTTGTAGCATCACAATTGATTGTGCGAAAGGCCTATATAGCATCTTGTGCACAAGACGCCATGAGGAGTCATGGGGAAAGATTTCGCGCTCCAAGGTTATTCTTAGGGTCTGCCATATTTTCAATATATTTTTGACTTCTGCCAATTACAGGATATTGGCCGGGGCACTATTTATCTAAGGTTCCATTCCCCCCAGTTCTTAGAGTAGAGTAAGACACTATTATTTTACTTGTACACATATCTCTAATTCTGCTTGGCACATGAAATTATTGAATGGCACAAAACCTCTGCCCGGTGGTCCCCTACCCTATTTTCTCTTACATTGGAGGTGATATTTTCCAATCACGGGTTTCTCGCTAAAGCGCTTGGGCTATAATTGAGGGTGGTTTCTGCACGGCAACACGGTCGCCACGCCACAGGAGTCATAATGGGGCAGATCACGAAGACTCACCAGGCCTACTCTCGGATCATAGGCTCTAAGCGGTCAGTCAAACCACGATCGGCTCAATCTAGTGGATTGAGTGAGGGATGCTGATGTGGATGTGGAGCTGCTGCAAGCATTGCAGGTGCTGTGGGTAGAGATGAAAGGGCTGCGATGACGGCGACTTGCAAACTTCTCGCAAGAGAAGATGAAGGCAGTGTTATTTTTGATGTTGGAGTTGTAGTTGGAAATGTTATTGAGGTTGTCGAGGTGTTGATGTTGTGGAAACAAATAGCTACCTCTCACGGACAAGCTTAGTTCTTTTAGTGTAAAATCGGGTAAGTGCGGTTTGGTGCACCGTACTCGAGTAAAAGTCCTTGTCGTTACCGTATTCCACACCATAGCGAACCATGTTTAAATCCGGGCTGAGGTTCAGCCAATCACATGGCTTCAACTTGCAGATTGCCCACTATGCCAGACGCTCGATATGGGGTGGAATACGGTTGCTGTCTCTGGAAACAGAGAGAAAGGTCTTTAAAAGGGTTTGAAGTTTTTACCGAAGTGTCGCGCAGAGGAGGCGTGATAAGGGGGGCATGGACGCGGACATCACGTTATCGCTTAACCGATCAACATGCAAGCGTAATGAAACGGTACCTACCCGCATGTCTCACAGCGGCCAAGGCTGGTGTCAGTGCGGTTGTTCCCGCACCAGGCCGGTCGGGCAAGCATTTGCACAGTCCAGATTTAGAATAGGGCTGAAGGGGGACAATACCATAAAAACTAGGATAATTGAATCACGCAAGGGTGTTGGAGTTGCCTTTGATGGTAAGGCAGCACACTTTTTTTCTTCCCGCCTCAAGTTCGGGGCTCAACCGGTCAAGCGGTCTGTTTTCATTCTGGTTTTGCCCCAGGTCCAAGAGGGAGGGAATTTTGGACCTTTTGGCACGAGGCTCAATTAATCTAGCGCCTGTGGTAGGAGCCGGCGTGCGGCAGTGTATTTCCTTAGTTTGAGAAGGATAGGTATGATATGGTACTTGAGCGAATGAACCACCGCGTTTTCTGGTTAAGCTCGTTTTCACGCTAAGATGTCGGAATATGGTGTGAGTCAGCATTTTTCACAAAGTAACCCTTCCCGGCCAGTTGGTTCCTCTAAATCGACGGCAAAAGTCTCAAAAATGGCGCCCCACAGTAAATATCATTTGAGAATCCTACCCCTAAAGGAAACTCTCTGCTCAAAGAAGCTCGGGTATTTTGCCACACTTTCTTTTGACCTCTTAGCGTGTTGCGGTATCATAGTAAGGAGGTGTGGTTTACAAGGATTACTGTTAGGCAGGGTAAGCTCACTTGAAATGAGGCTCTGAATGTTTTTGTGTCAGCCTGTTGAATTGGGTCAAGCTTGTCACAAGTTAGCCGGGTTTAATGAGGGGCAACTATGGCCAAGCCCTACTATAAATGGAACGTGAGTGGCAATCCTTGCAATCCAGGCAACCTTCTCAACCGTTCCTCAATCTGTGAATACTCGGGGGGTATATTAAAAATCGGAAACTACCCGTGCTGAATCAGGGCCGAAGAGATCTGGCGATCACAATGTCTGGAAAGAGAGACAGTGCTATGGGACATCTTAAAACTATACTTGTTGCACCATGTGATGAGCAAAGCACCAGTCCCCTCATGGTCATATTTCCCCAAGACCAGATTTCTGATTCCTTGAGATGGAAACACCATTCCTTGAGGAGGGATCATCGTTCCTTATTATCCACCCATCATAGGTTTATTTTTACTTTTTCATCATACAGTCGCACCTCGCTATAATGGAAATTCTTATAAGGGAACCTCGCTGTTACGAATGAACCCTCTAGGAATTTATACCCCTGCTCCCATACAAACAGACCTCGTTATAAGGAATTTCCTGAATTTTCTTCCAAAACCTCGCTATAACGAAAGAAAAATCCTGAACTCTTGGCGTTCGTTATAACGAGGTGCGACTGTACTGGTTTATCAAGAGCTGATCCCTGTTGCTACTTTCCAAGTTTTCGTGAGTTTTGGTTGCTAAGTTATCGAAGCAGGGATACCCCCCTTTCCGGTATTTCATGACCCCCCCGAGTACGGTAGGCTAAGACGCCGACCGAGCTGTCAACAGGCCTCGGGAATTATCGTAGTGGTGCTGCCTCGACATACAAGTAGAGAGCAGCCCAGACAACCGCTTGAGCCTCACCGCCCTTGTGGAAGAAGAACAAGGTGCGCGGCCAATTGAACCCTAAGCTTACTAACTCGCATCTCTTGCCTGAGTGATATTACTCGTGTGTGCTAAACGTTTTATTATAAGAACTAACTTACGCAAGGTACTCGAGTACTTCATCATAGAACATCTCTCACACTATGGTCCTGTGTTGCATTCCGCCTTTAAGGCACCGCGTCACTCGCCTAGCTACTCAACCTATCTTGCCATAGCAACCCCAGCAACAATTAAGTTATTGGATCTTCCGAGCAGCATCACTAAAGGGAGTGAATCTACCGTGCCCCCCCCAAAAAAAACTAACTTTCGCAGTCCATTCATCTGACTCTCCAACAGTGGGATCCCTTCCAGCATCCCTGGACACCGTCGCCTTGCGTATTTCCTCCTCTCACCACTGTCGAATGGGGCGGATGTATACGAAATCTCTACAAAAAGGACTTGGACAATCTGTGTCTACCCGAAGATCTTATTGTGCGTATGCCCGAGCTTCGTTATCAGGGCGAAGCTAATGATCAGGAACTTTCACGTGAGGTTTACATTGTCTTTCCTGGGCTGAGAGGACCCCCGCTATCTAGGCACCTAACGCCCGTCGGAGGATGCGCCCCACGCGGGTTAGGGCTCCGCAGCGGCGGCGGTTCTCCTTTGTGCCGTCTTTTATGGGCCAAGGCTTTTCTAGCCAGTTTTCGGGAATGGAAGGGGAGGGGAAGCGGGTGTTTGCCTTCCCGAGGGCCGGGGGCATGGCGCTGGCTAGGGTACGGAATTTCGGGTCTAGGAGATGGGCGGGAGGGTTGTGACGGTATACCTCGTTGTGGGATCTCGCGCTGTGCTAAGGAGGTGGACTGCATTCATCCGGGAATGAGCTAGCGGTGCCCACTACCGCTGTGTAGTAGAATAGACTGGCCTGCGGGTAGCGGGGTAGCCATACCGGGAAACTAATGCCAGGCGGTCTCGGAATGGGTTGGATGGGGGACCGGGAGGTTAATCTTGCAATGCTCAAACCGTTTCAGGTGCTGCGGGTCGGAAGTCAGAAAGGGCTTCCATTCTCATGTTTCCCGAGCCCCCCGCTGGAGAAGGATGGAGGTAGAGCTATTTTTGCTATCGGTGTTTATATTTAGGAAGGCCATTCCTGTAGCCGGGGTTGTTGGTGCTGTGACTCTTTCTCCTATCATAGGAGCATCGAGGAGTTATGGTAGGCTTTAGCACGTAAATGTTTATTCTCCCCTCACCATCGCCCCTACTAAGATGCGTTCCTCTTGGTGCCAGCGCTCCTAAGTTTGTACGCACAAAAGAATACTCTGCAAATATTGTACTTTGATAAATCTGTGACCTGAACATCACTAATTTTTTTAATGAAAATTTTGCCGGTGTCTTAACTTTACCATACCAGATCAAGTATCTTTTGAGCCCCGCTTGAGCAGTACAAGTAACACACAATTCTCGGGTAATCTATGGAATGGCGGGGAGGCATTCAAACGGGTTTCGGACGGCGTTGCGGGCATGGGTTTCTCAAAATTCTACTGGTGTGGAATTTATCAAGCAAAAGGAATGGGGTGATGATGTGTTCAAACAAGGCTCATAAGCTGGTGGGAGCTAGCTCATAACTTTTGAGATAAACAGCCCTCGGGCCTTTGTGTAACAATTTCTGGGTTGGAATGTTACTTGTATCAGCAAGGCGCAAAGCTTTCCCATCAACCCCGCTTTTCCTCAATTTCAAGTAATTGCCTTAACGCTCTAATCTAACCAACGCTCCGCTCTCAACAACTTCCATAGCGGCGAAAATCGAAAAATGTCGCAAGGTTTCAGCAATAACTATAACTGTTTCAACACCACAAATACCTTTAACTACCTCACCCCCGATGACGAGTCTAAAATATTGTCCTGGCTGTCTCCGCTAGAGTCAGGGGCACGGCATCGAGAAATCGGAGCCCAGCGGCTGGGCAATATAGGAGCCTGGCTACTGGAAACCCAGGAATTCAGACGCTGGCATGGTGGAAATCGGGAGGATGGATCTTATCATCCCACCTTATTTGGCCACGGAAATCCAGGGGCGGGAAAGAGCTTCATTGTGTAAGAGAGAGCCTAGCACTGCCGGAACTCAAATAATGGTATTTCTAACAGACTGGGGTGACAGCTCACTAGTGATAGACAAGTTGTGCGATGAGGCGGTAGAGGAAGATAGTGGCGTTGCCTGCTTCTACTTCGATTTTGCCGCCAGAAATGAGCAGTCACCAGTAAATATGCTTGGCTCCCTACTACGACAGCTTGTCAGTGGATTAGAGGGAATTCCTGAAGGGGTAGTCCGGTCATTTCGAAACCAGAAAAAGGTTATTGGGGGCAGGGGACTACAAGTGTCAGAAATTCTGAAGATGTTCCGGACGGTCACAGCCTCGAAACGAACGTTTATATGCGTTGACGCACTTGACGAATGTGTGCCGGAGCATCGAATGGTAATCCTTGAATCACTAGGACAGATAGTGCGGGAGTCGCTCGATACCCGCATATTCGCGACTGGAAGATCACACGTCCGAAGTGAGGTGGAAAGGAAATTGGGTGGATCAGCAGATTTTGTATTGATAGAGCCTACGGGGGATGGTATGATTGGGTATCTACGTGAGAAGCTCAGGAGCGACACTACCCCGGAAATGATGACCAGCACATTGGAGGCAGATATTTTGGAAAGCATTTCCCGGATAAGCTCGGAAACGTATGCAGAACTCATAAAAGAGCAGAGCTACTTCAGACTAGCTAACATATCCGAATCTAGATTCCTACTGGCTTCTCTGCACATCGAGGCAATTTTGCGAGAAACTACCATCGCGCAGCGAGGAAAAAGGCTCAAGGCAGTGAAAGAAGGGGTAGGGTTAGGGGATGCATATAGTGCAACCCTGGAGCGGATAAAGGCACAGGGTGGGGGAAAGACAAAACTTGCAATGGCCACTCTCATGTGGATCTGTCATGCGGAACGGCCATTAAAGGTAGATGAACTGCGTCATGCACTCGCAGTGGAGGTAGGATCGGCTGTTTTCGATAGCGAAAATGCTCCTTCGATAGGTGCATTGCTGGGTTGCTGTCAAGGACTCATCACAGTTGACAAGGAATCTTCGACTGTCCGGTTAATCCACTTTACAGTCCAGGAGTTTCTCTGTGCTCATCCAGACCGCTTTAACCATCCACACTCAGTAATCGCAAAAGCATGCTTGACCTATCTGAACTCGAGACAGGTCAAGAACCTCCCATCCTACCCTCCCCCAGGCAACCAAGTCCTGCCATTCCTCAAATATTGTTCCAGATATTGGGGAAAACATGCGAATAGGGAGTTCTCTGTTCACGTGGGGGCCCTGGCGTTACAGCTCTTAAGTTCGTACGAAGACCACCCATCAGCCGTATCAGTTTTGGAGCAAGTGCTGCCTGCCGGATATCCACTGAACCCCAGTTCCCCCCACCGCTTCTCTGGAGTACATTGCGCGTCTTTCTTTGGGATTCATGAACTTGTGGCCGCACTAATCGACGGAAAAGGTTATGAGATTAATCAAGCTGATTGCGCCGGAAATACACCACTCTTATGGGCGGCCCGGAATGGGCATGATGGTGTGGTCAAGCTCCTACTAGAACGGCAGGATGTCGATCCCAACACGCCAGATACCCACATCAATACACCACTCGTGTGGGCTGCTCATAACGGACATGAAGGGGTTGTCAAACTACTACTTGATCGGGAAGACGTTGAACCCAATAAGCCAGATAACGAAGCTTGTACGCCACTCTTTTGGGCAGCCAATAACGGACATGAAGGGGTTGTGAAGCTACTACTTGACTGCAAGGATGTTGACCCTAATCGCCCCGAGGATAATGGTCAAACACCACTCCGGGCTGCTGCATTGGAGGGACATGAGGGAGTGGTCAAGCTACTGCTAGGACGGGAAGACGTCAAGCCTAACCAGCCGGGTTTGGATGGTGCAACACCACTCGGGTGTGCTGCTGAAAAGGGGCATGAACGGGCTGTTAAGCTACTACTTGGTCGAGAAGATGTCGAGCCCAATAGGCCAGATGACGCGGGTGGTACACCACTTTCGTGGGCTGCTCATAACGGACATGAAGGAGTGGTCGAGCTACTACTAGGTCGAGAAGATGTCGAACCCAATAGGCCAGATGACGTAGGTGGTACACCACTCTTTTGGGCAGCAAATAACGGACATGAAGAGGCTGTGAAGCTACTACTCGACCGCAAGGATGTTGACCCTAATCGCCCCGAGGATAATGGTCGAACACCACTCCGGGCTGCTGCATTTGAGGGACATGAGGGAGTGGTCAAGCTACTGCTAGGACGGGAAGACGTCAAGCCTAACCAGCCGGGTTTGGAAGGTGCAACACCACTCGGATGTGCTGCTGCAAAGGGGCATGAACGGGCTGTCAAGCTACTACTTGGTCGAGAAGATGTCGAACCCAATAAGCCAAATAACGCAGGCTGTACACCACTTTCGCGGGCTGCTCATAACGGACATGAAGGAGTGGTCGAGCTACTACTAGGTCGAGAAGATGTCGAACCCAACACGCCAGATACCCAAGCCAATACACCACTCATGTGGGCTGCTTATAACGGACATGAAGGGGTTGTCAAACTACTACTTGATCGGGAAGACGTTAAACCCAATAAGCCAGATAACGAAGCTTGTACACCACTCTATTGGGCTGCTTATAACGGACATAAAGGGGTTGTGAAGCTACTACTTGACCACAAGGATGTTGACCCCAATCGCCCCACGGGTAATGGTCGAACACCACTCCGGGCTGCTGCATTTGAGGGACATGAGGCAGTGGTCAAGCTGCTGCTAGGACGGAAAGACGTCAAGCCTAGCCAGCCGGGTTTGGATGGTGCAACACCACTCGGGTGTGCTGCTGAAAACGGACATGAAGGGGCTGTCAAGCTACTACTCGATCGAGAAGATGTCGACCCCAATCAACTAAATGATAATGATCGAACACCACTCGCATGTGCTGCTGTCGAGGGACATGAAGGTGTTGTCAAGCTACTACTAGACCGGAATGATGTCGACCCCAATCGCCATGATAAGTATGATCAAACACCACTCGGATGGGCTGCGAGCAAGGGATATGGAGGAGTGGTCGATCTATTACTAGGTCGAGAAGATGTCAACCCCAATTGCCCTGACGGGAATTGTCGAACACCACTCGCTTATGCCGCTATGAATGGCCATAAGGAAGTGGTCAAGCTTTTGCAAGCCCGGACATCTGCGGAGAGCGCAGTCGCGCAGCCACCCTACCAGCTATGAAAGAATCAACACCAATTTAAACCCGGGGCATCCAATTGATCACGCTCAAACCGGACGGGATTCCTTCTTTTCTAGCTCTCTTCTTGCTGAGCCTTTGGGCGCCTTCTCAGCGCTGTTTCCGCCATTACCATCCTCCGATTTTCCCATTGTGTCCTCTACCGTAGTCCCAAAATGCGACCTTGAAGTTTTCTCTGGCTCTCATTGGTGGAAATTCAACTCATATCTAAAGTTATACCTCTCTTCAACTTTCCAATAGATGTTATTGTTTATAAGTGAAGGCACACAAGCCCCTGTTAATGGTTTTGAGCATGCAGCAGTCGGAGGACCCTTTCATTTCTCGTCTTGTGCTATTTATCATAATCATTATTCCTCGCTAGAACGGGTTCTGTGTTAGAAACATCCTTCTTTTATACTTTTCCTTCTGCGCTGATATTTATTTCCTCCATATTTTCACATCCTAGTGATTGATAGATAGATCAACAGACAGATAAACTGCACATTGATTTTCCTTCCCTATACGAAAGATTTTAGAATAGGCGTTCCCGAAAACTCGCATAAAAAAAGATGATAAACTCTGCACCTTCTCTTAACCAGACCGCACTCAGTCGGGATTATTAAATTAACTTAGAGAATTGTAATTACACCCCAGCCTCCCGAATACACCACTGCAAGCATGCCGGAAATTTTGGTTACGGTAAAAGTCGCTGTCACCCATATTTATCCGCGATAGGGATGATCTATAATGATGGAGCCTAAGGAAAGCACAGAAGAATGAAAGAACAAAAGTGCAATCGCAATAGGCTCTAGAGGAAAGGTGGAAGATGGAGGAACGGCGCTCTACTGTAGTTCGCTCTACTCTCTCTACCTAAAGATAACCCAAGATATATATCTCTCCGTCAAACTAACAACAGCCGAACTCTCCCGAAACTCAACGAACTCGAAAGAAACACATACGACTAGCAAAACCTAATCCCCAGCAATCCAGAACCATCCTGATATCCCATGATCCTCCGTGATCTCTAGAGTCTCTGCCCCCCAACAATGCGCAAACTCCCGTATGCCGAGTGTAATCGGGCGTGAAAACAATCCCCACTGCTAGGTGCCAAACCGCCGGAAACCACAATGCCGCATACCCTACCGTATAACTGTCTATCTCCTAGCGGACGGATTTTTAGCGAGAAGGAAACTAGACATAAGCATTGAATCATACCTTCAACTTCTACAGGGAATGTATTTCGTAACCCTGCTTACATTTCTGAGACCCTCTCCGAGACGATTCAGGTAGTATGCGCGCGCAATGTGTCACCCATAGCATTGGGATCAGTGTCGCAGCCCAGGTTTGGACCGGATTTATCTCCAGCGTCCCTGCACATAAATAGCCGTGGCGGGGATGGAGGCCTTCTTCACACAATGTCTATCGTGCAGCAAGTTGGAGACCTCGGCTGCCAAACCTGGTTCTTTGCTTTCTGAAAAGCCCTCTAGATATGTCGCGAGGCTCCTCCTCTTCTAACCAGGTGTTTAAGGATGGCGCCAAACATATTTGCAGAGACTGTTCCTGTTAAGGAAGGAAATCCCAGTATAGCCTTATGACCGCAATGTACTTTCTCCCAGTCTAATCGCACAGACTATCAATAGCTCGAGAACTATCACTCGCTAATTGTTAGCGCGACCGGTATAACTCTTGTCTAAACGCAGCTTCCTTACCTGACGCAGCTTTTCCGCACCCCCGGGTTCTGAGAACATATGAAAACTGGCTCAACACAACTATATCTGGCATCATATTATTTTCTAAACTCCCTAGTTTCTAGTGCCCAATTTCCCACGCTGCGGAGTCGGTCGCCTGGCACGTCTTGGTCCTGTTGTCGTCGTTCAAGTACGGTAGCGATAACCAATGTAGAATTTGACTACTCCCGGCGTCTGTTTTAGTAAAGAAGTTGTCAATATCGTTAGCCGAGTTAGAACAATTGAATGAGTTGAAATCTCCGGTGATCTTCTGCTGCTGGAATATAATCTGCGCCATAGCCTGCTATCTTAATTCCTTTTTCCATGAGAATTAGAGAGGGATTGTGTACTGCGAGGATCCAGCTTCTGCCGGAGGGCGAGGGAATCTGTAAGTGATGATGAAGGAGGGGGTGGCACCATCTCATGAGGCTCTGGCGTTGCACAAACCAGCGCTCGCCTAATTAGTCCCGGTGGTGTTGAAACAAGTGCTTGCCAGACGCCCATTCGCCAGTAGATTTTGCCTCCGGAGCAGAGGTCAAGAAGACTCTAATTAAAAATCACCCGAAATGTGTGAAGCTGATATTCTCATGGCTATTATTGGTACTGTAGGATAGAGCGTCATGTGTACACAAGTACCGCGCGGGTTGATTCTAGCCATCGCACAAGTCTTGTGCATAGACTACCGTACATACTATCATACCAGCCACTGACCAAAACTCCCCCGTACTGGCGGTGGAATAACCCAGCTATGATACGTCGATAAACAACTACAGCCTCAGTGGCCCGAACCCACTTCAGGCTACTCTTCTCCGTATTCACCCAGTTGAAAAAAGAGTCACGTTTTTACAAAATTCGCCCCCTATAAACTCATAAACCTACGAGGCTACATACATACGGCCGCTTGATTCCCCCAAACAACCTTAAACCCTCTCAACGATCTCCTCCACCCTCCCACTTCTCTTGACCCCGGCAACCGCCTCCGTGCCCTCGTCCTCCTCCCCCCTAAAAGCCTTCATATTAACCAGCCCCCACCTCTCAAACAACCTCCGATCAGCTTCGAATCCGGAACACTCAGTAGTCAACATTCTCTCCCCCGTGAACACCGCATTCGCCCCGGCAAAGAAGGCAAGAACCTGCTGCTCCTCGGTCAAATTAATCCTCCCAGCAGCCAAGCGCACGATACTCGCCGGCATCAAAATCCTCGCTGTCGCCACAACCCTAAGAAAACTATCGAAGGGGACCTTCTTATTCTCCCCCAGCGGCGTCCCCTTGATCGGGACCAGCGCATTAACAGGAACAGACTCAGGATGCTCGGGCAGGGTAGACAAGGTGTGCAAGAACGAAATGTGATCCTCCGCCGTCTCTCCAAGACCAAGTATCCCCCCAGTACACACCGAGATCCCAGCATTACGCACGTTCTCGATGGTCCGCAACCGTTCGTCGAATCCCCTGGTAGTAATAACCTTCGGATAAAACTCCCGACTGGTATCCAAGTTGTGGTTATACGCCGTTAATCCCGCGCCCTTTAACTCCTCCGCCGCCTTAGCGTCCAACATTCCCAGCGTCACGCACACTTCCATCCCTAGCCCCCGCACTTCGCGGACCATGTCTTTTATGCGCTCCAGTCCTCGCGTGCGACCGGACATGTCGCGCCACGCTGCGCCCATGCAGAAGCGTGTGCTCCCGTTCGCCTTGGCTTCGCGTGCGGCCGCCATGACGGTTTCGAGGGTGGAGAGCTTCGTCGCGACTAGGCCGGTGGAGTAGCGGGAGGATTGGGCGCAGTAACTGCAGTCTTCCGTACATCCGCCGGTTTTTATGGACAGGAGCGTGCATGTTTGGACGGTGTTGTGGGGGTGGTATTTTCTATGTAATGTAGCCTGGATTGGTGGTGCGGTAGGTTAGAAAGGCTTAGTCTGGAGGAGCGGGGGAAGTACAGCAGCGTACGTCAACTCCATTAGCGGAGTATTGTAAATACCAGAAATCTCATCCTTCGTCCAGGTATTCTTTGGCGGCGCGTCGAGTGCTCTGCCCAACACTGTTTTTTCGTCTCCGGTGGTGGTAGCGACTGGAGTTTCGGCATGCGTCGCTAGCCATCGCTTCTGAACCCCCGCCCCCATCCCCATCCTCATCAAACCCGCCCTCTGAACACCCGTTGAAAAATGCGCGAAACAGTTCATCTGGCGCTCTCTTTATTTCTCCCTTTCTCTTTTCGAAGCTAGAGTACCGTAGTTGATCCAACCCCACCTCTCCGGTGCACCCCAAGGCGGGGGTCACAACAACAGAATCCCGGAAATTACTCAGCGCGTCAGCTCACTAAACAACCATGATATCCCCCCACACTGGTTCGACAATCAATTTCACAGCCCTGTGTGGCGGTCCAGCAAGATACTGTGGCTGAAGTCGGAAGACTGGGGTGGTGCGGGCGAAACTGTCCCTAACCCTACAAGGTATGTGGCGTTAGTTTTGCCGAACTCCTGCGCCTGTTTGGATGCAACGGTTCCCTTTCTTTGTTTCCCACCGTACTGACCATTTGCCTGCCGTTCCAAAATTCAGAAACACCCGTTTCTACTCAAAACGGAATAGTTGCCCCGTCTCCGTTTTTGCCAAATAGGCTCTCATTGGAACGTGTTTCCCCCAATATTCCAAGCGATTACACCGTATCCAGAAACAGTAGATCTTCGATGGAGCTTGAGGTAAAGGCTTCCGAATTCGAGGTTCAAATACGGTAGGGTGCCGTGCACTTAAAAACAACAAAAACCAACCAACAATCTTCGAAACCTTTTCAACCACAACCACATCTTCAAGAAGTTATGACTCCATAGGAGTGTTCGGAAGACACTCCTCTCTAATTCCATCACTTGGAATTTTCGATCATAGCAATATTAGTGGAGATAGTAAAATTTCGAATTAGCCATGTATGATATCATACCTTACTATCTTGGGGTTTTCGAAGATACTTTTGCCGAGCCCGATTATTTTGTGTGTATTAAGTAAGCAAAATGGGTTGGTCCCAAGTGCCCAGCAGCATTCTTGTGGCTACAGTACTCGATATATTAGTCATGTGCCATATCTAGATGCATAGCAACCAGAGGGTTTGCACAAAATTTTCTCATCAGACCCAAGTGACTATGATAATATATCTATCAGCTCTGCTAATAGCGTCGTTTGGAACCTACTTCTTATTGCTTAGAGAATCCCATATGTCCAGCCGCCCTCTCATGCAATTAGACATCATACCCATACACACCAAGAAAGGGGAAACCTCGGCTAATAACCCGGATTGTTCGAGTGATGAAAAATAGGTGCCAATGTTTACGTCCTGTGGATATCAAAGTATTCTAGAAATTCTTGGCTGTTGCAACACAAAGCTAGGGTTTCTCGGAAATCTCTGAGAATCCCAATATTTCCAATGTTTGAATGTCGCTTATGCGGCTTAGCATAAACAATTAGCCAGACTCAGTTGTTTTTTTTCCTTTCATCCCATCACCTTATCTTATTCATTGGTCTAACTGAGAATCCCCATGGAGTGTGTTGAAGGCTAGGATCACTGAACTCTGGCCGATCAGTAGCGAGCTCTGTACTGTACGGGTATCGTGCGAGGCACGGTGTCTTTGGATGTTCAGGGATTGTATAGAGGGATTTTACTCGGGTGTGTTCATAAAAATCGGAAAGATCAATACCCTTGTCATGAAAGGTTGGTGAGCAGAAAGCAGAAAAACTTGGAAAACTCCCCTGGAGATCAGCAGTCCAAGAACCTGTAGCATGTTAAAATGAAAAAGGCATGTATATAAAAGAGAATCAAGTGAAACAATTTTGATAGAATATATCAATCTTTATGATAACAATTTCAGAATCATTCAATCCTGGAACAAACAATATCCTCCTATTTTTTTTCTTGCTTGCAATCCACATTTTTACCCCTCAGTTTACTTTAAACTAGTGACCTGTCTCCTGTTGGATACAAGTATTAATTCAGTTCAACATACCTGGTTTAAGATGTCTATTTACATGGAATTACATGGATAAGTTTTCCAGATATTTTGATCTCCTGATCGTTTTGGTGTCCCTGATTCACCACGGCTAGTTTCCGACTTTTATGAATACACCCGAGTAGAACCAAGGTTAGGGATCGCTGTCTCTATGACAAGGGTACCTGCTTGGGTATTGTAGTAAGCGAACTTGAAAAATAAAGGTAAGTTAGGGACTTCGTAGATTCAGCAAAAGCTATTCTAGCCCCGATGCTTGTTGCAGCGTGGGTTGGGGTGGGCTTCCATACTTATGATAGTGCAAATCGCTTAAAACCTTCACCTCAAAATGACCCGCGCATGAAATCGGATGGGTATCTACGGAGTCGGAATTTTGGATAAAACCACTGCATATCACTTGGAACAAGCGAGTTTTTTTTTATCCAGAGGAGAGAACTTGGAGAGCCTATTCACTGCGTACTTGAAGATTTTGGGAGAGTGAAACAAGTTCCCAGATTTTTTTTTTTTGTTAAGTGATAGAATTTATCTGTTTAAGGTACAGACCTCGCATTCGGGAGATATCCCATGGTGTCAAAAACCTCTACCTCCAGCCAGGGGAAAACAAGCCACCCCAAGTCCCTCTGATATGGAACTAACTGCACATCCTGAACAAAGAAAGACACCAAGCAAGCAAAAACAAACATGGCACCCGACAAGCTCAAGCAGGAAGCAGCAAGAAAAACCCCCCTGAGACATCTCTGACAAAAGAAATCCAACCCAGTCTAATGAGATCCAAACCATAAGGAAGGAAACACTACCTGTATTCAATTGAACATAAGAAATAAATAAATTGATAATGCTACTCTTATCCAACCTTCATCATCCTAGGTGTAGGGCCGTGGACGAGCCCTTTCCTTGTTTTTGTTAGGATCAAGGAATCCCTTCTGTGAATAACTGCATGCTGGCCTGGAAGCGAGGCATCAGGAAGAGGTGAGGTAAAGGGCAGGCAAGGCGGTGGTGTAATCACAGGCAGTGCAATACTAGCCACACAGTGCCGAGATAGTCCGACCAAGTTGTTTTGAGGAGAAAGGTCAAGCTCACAGCATGCCAGACAGCTGTAGTGAAGCTCAACCGAGGTAGTGATGTCTTCACCCCTTTGGCTATGGCGAGGGGCCACCGGAGAGGTTGATATTGAGGTAGCAGTAGGGTGCCAGCCGCAGTGTTTTGTTGCACAAGGAGGCCATCCGAGCACACTTATGAAGCTCCAAGTTCATCCGCCGGGTAGGATCGTGAGATTTTTGTGTGTGGTGTTGAACCCGTTCGTACCTTCCTCATTGGGAAGGCAAAAAGCGGGGTCCGGAAAATTGAGGAAGTGGAGCTTGGAAACAAGTTCCCAGATATTCGTAGCATAGGATACTGTAGTAGGCAACAATTCTAGATACTGGGCCGACTGGTAGGGTCGCCATTGTATGGACTCTGATAGTGATGTTCTCAAATAAGCGGCGGCAATTGGTAAGGTTGCCACACATTCCGTTTCAAACCTTGTTCAGGTTTTGAGTGATTTGCGCGGTACCGGTACCTCACCAAGAAAATTCGACATCTACGGTAGCTTCACTAACCGAACTTTGAGCGTACATTACCGTATCTGTTACCTTATGTGAATGAAGCGGAATTTAATGATTCATTAGAAGTCTTTTTTTTTTCTTTCTTCACATGCGCTGACCCTTGAAGAGATCGATATTTTGTGGCGTGGGGGCACAGAGAGTGGTGGTGGGGCGACAGTATGAGTTCATGAAAGACCTGTGGAACAGGAACGGTCCCATTGGAGAAGGGCTACCGTAATTTCTTTCTGAGCTTGTGTTTTGTGATTTTGAATTATACTTAAGATGTACCTCCTAATTCTTGAAGATATCGCGAAAGCAGGTAGGCCAATATTGTCCCCTGCACCAATGTAGGGGAAAATACTCATTACTTTCCTCACAGCCATTCGGCCGGCGGTCGCTTGGGGTGTGCACATCCTGCTACGGTACCGGGGGCCTGTACTCCAGTACGAGTACTATCTGTGCATACTCGTATGGAGCGTATGGCCAGGTTGGTATCACACGTGATCCCGTGATCGTGCCATTTGATTGGACTAGACCTCCGTCAGCAAGGCTGCAAAATCACCATCGCCCCTGCTTTTCCTTTCTCCTAGGAATCGCATCAACCCACTCTATCGCATGAAATTACTCAAGAACCTACCCTTTTCCACTTTTAAAATAGCGAAAAATACCTAATGTCTCCACATCACATCAAAGACAACATCAACTCGTTCAATGCTAGCATTTCTTTTAACAATGTGTCGAATAACTATACCATGGCTGACGAGAAGTCGGAAATATTGGCCTGGCTGTCACCACTTGGACCTCAGAGACGACACAAGGACATTAGAACTCGGAGGGTCGACAAGGTGGGGGACTGGCTCTTCCAAACTGAGGAATATCGGAATTGGATTGGTGGTATTCAGGGGGGTAAGTCTGATGGTTCAGCGTTGTTTTGTTATGGAGGTCCAGGGGTTGGCAAGACCTATATTAGGTAAGAGAGAAGATGCTCGAGGGAAGCAAGGCATTGCTGATAAGCTGTGATATTAGCTCGTTGGTGATAGATACGTTATGCAAGCAGGCTGTGGATGAAAACGCTGCCGTTGCGTGCTTCTACTTCGACTTCGCTACACACGAGGAGCAATCACCAGCCGTGATTCTGGGCTCGGTATTGAAACAGGTTGTTTATGGGCTGGAAGAGGTTCCGGAAAGGATTGTGAAAGCTTTTCGGGACAGAGAGAAAGTCATTGGTGGTCAGAGCCTAGCACTCGCAGAAATTGTCGAGTTCTTGCAGGATATCTCCTCTTCTCGACGTACATTTATATGCATTGATGCTCTAGACGAGTGCCCACCAACACATCGAGTGCAGCTTCTCGATTCACTCTACCAAACTCTCCAGAACTCCTCAGGCGCCCGGATATTTCTAACCGGGAGACAACATATTCTGGGTGAGGTTGACAAGCATCTTGCGGGGAGGGTAGCCTCTAGATCTATAATACCCACCAAGGAGGATATCATCATATTCCTCCAAGCAAAACTGAAAGAGGATACGATGCAGGATGCCATGGAAGAGAGTTTGGAGAAGGAAATCATAGAGAGTATTCCGGAGACAGTTTCAGAAGTGTAAGTAGAAAGTGAGAACACATAAAATACCAAAAGTGGTGTACTAAAAGATATTGTGTTTAGATTCCTACTTGTGTCCTTAAGCATCGAGACAATCCTACAAGAGACGACTATATATCGAAGAAGACAGAGGCTTAGCGCGATGAAGAATGGCTTAGACTTGGGAGGTGCGTACGGGGCAACGCTGGGAAGGATAAAGGCTCAGGATGGGGAGAAAGCAAGACTCGGGATAGCCGTTCTGATGTGGATCACGCACTCGAGGCGGCCTCTCAAGGTGGATGAGTTATGTCACGCCATAGCAATTCGGATAGGATCAAATGACCTCGATAACGATGACATCCCTACTATATCAGCCTTGCTGGACTGTTGTCAAGGACTTATCACCGTAGATAAGGGTGCCTCGACTGTTAGGTTGATCCATTCTACCCTCCAAGAGCATCTTTGCACACATCCAGACCTCTTTGACCGAGCCCACTCAACAATGGCCGAAACCTGCTTGACGTATCTCAACTTCCAGCAGGTCAAGGATCTTCCAGCTGGCTCGCCCCATGACCCCCGAGGCACACCCTTCCTTGAATATTGTTCTTTATATTGGGGAACCCACATGCGAATGGAACTCTCAGATCAGGCAAAAACATTTGCTCTCCAACTTCTTTGTCGGTTTGACAGCCACATATCTGCAAAAACCCTTTGGAAGTCGATCAATGATGGTTTGCGCTTTGACTGTCACTCTTTCAATAAGCCGTTCTCCGCGATGCACTGTATCTCGTACTTCGGCATCCCTGAAGTTACAAATACATTGATAAAGATGAAGAGATGGGACGTAAACCAAAGAGATGGTGCGGGTATGGCCCCACTCATTTGGGCGGCGAGACATGGGCACGAAGAGGTAGTGAGGTTGCTGTTGCAAGAGAGACGTATTCAGCCTGATCAGGAGGACACGAGTTCAGGTCGAACAGCGCTTTCATGGGCTGCTGGAAATGGACATGAGGGAGTTGTGAGGTTATTTCTTGGACGGCGATTTGTCAATCCTGGGAGCATAGGTCGTCGGTGGGGGGAGGCGCCGCGCTTAGCGAGCCTACTGTTTGGCAGGAGATATGTCAACCCAGATAGTTCAAGTGAATCTTGCAGAACACCGCTCTCATGGGCTGCCGGGAATGGCCATGAGGGAATAGTGAAGCTACTGTTGGGACGAGGAGATGTCAACCCAAACACCCCAGACACGAAATATGGCCTAACTCCGCTCTTGTTGGCTACCCAAAATAGCCATCAGGGAGTAGTGGAGTTACTGATAGCGCGGAAAGATGTCAACCCCAACATCCCAGACACGAGGTATGGCGGCACACCGCTCTCGTGGGCTGCTGAGTATGGCCACGAGGGAATAGTGAAGTTACTGTTAGCGCGGAAAGACGTCAACCCCAATATCCCAGACACGAGGTATGGTCACACACCGTTCTCGTGGGCTGCCAAGTATGGCCACGAGGGAATAGTGAAGTTACTGTTAGCGCGGGAAGAGGTCAACCCCAACATCCCAGACGCGAAGTATGGCGGCACACCGCTCTCGTGGGCTGCTGAGTATGGCCACGAGGGAATAGCGAAGCTACTTTTGGGACGGGGAGATGTCCATCCGGATAGCTCCACTAAATCCGGTCAAACACCGCTCACACTGGCGAGCGTAAACAGACACCATAGAATCGTGGAGCTGCTACTAGCCTGCATTCCCCACGCATCGGGCAATTGGGTCCCCTCTTGATTCCCCAGAGTTTATCATATATCATTGAAATCGCTATATGTTAGTATAGATAGTTTCAGCCGAATAGGTTTCCTGTGGAGTAGCCAGGGATGTTTATTTGTTTTCTACTTTCAGTTTTTCTTCCCGCCTTTTAGGGATTAAGCTAGAAGTTTCTTGGATACGTTAACCTTTCTCCCTTTCCCAGGTAATCTCACTCTCTTCCTCAATACTAGAATAGATTTAAGCTTATGTATGATATATTACTTGAGATTTATTTTCGACTGGCGGGTGTCCTAGTCTTTATTGATAACTCTTTTCTTCATTTTTCTTATCCTGGTAGGGTAGAATGTATAAATTTATTAGAGTGACTTTCTTCTTTACGCTGTTTGTCGACCTAGGCGGGGCACATGGGAGGGAGTGATATTTTGTGGCGTAGAGGCATTGTTAGTGGCAGTGGCCATCTCGATCCCAAATGATGCGACCAATTTTCCAAAGCCAGGCGAGTATATTAAGAGTAACTAGGTGAAAAACAAGAAGGAAATAAATAAGAGAACCCAAGAAGAACAACGCCAAAGGAAATCCTGCACCGAACTTGATATCCTGCAATGATCCATCAGTTTGCTGTCGGAAGTGTTGGAGAAGTTGCCGCAGCCCTTGCCATGGGAGATCGTTACCGCCGATGTGGCCCAGCGCAAGGCAGGCGAAGTGACTGATCAGGGGGTCGGCCTGCCGTACGGTGGCTAACGTCTCCCCAAATCCAGGCAGGCAGCTAGCGGTGGTTAGTTAGTTCGACTGACAGGGCCCTGGAATCTCTTCGATAGTTTGATTCTCTCCTTTTTTGAGAATTCGAT
>Ga0307509_10002013_pt1 | contig 33570 bp, 29 predicted proteins | sample 10_EM_MG_FD_202245 | JGI IMG/M metagenome (GOLD analysis project Ga0307509, IMG submission 202245) | Populus trichocarpa ectomycorrhiza microbial communities from riparian zone in the Pacific Northwest, United States - 10_EM | ecosystem: Host-associated > Plants > Roots > Unclassified | place...
CTCGAACGAGCCGACGAGCGTGATGTGGCCGGCCGGATCGACCGACAGCCCCCCCGCGACATCGTTGAACATGTTGCCGAAGTTCTGCGACCACAGGTGATCGCCGTTGGTGTCGTACTTCGCGAGGACGATGTCGTTGTCGCTGCCGCCGTGCGCCTTGAGCGGGGCGCCGCCCCACTCCGAGGTGTCCGCGAAGTGGCCCGCGACATAGATGTTGTTATTGCCGTCGACGGCGACACGCATGATCGTGTCGTCGTAACGCCCGCCGAAGCTCTTGATCCACTCGAGGTCACCGCTCGCCGCGAGCTTGATGAGGAGCGCGTCGGTCTTGCCCTTCGACTTCAGCACCGTCGTGCCGATCGTGATCGAGTCGGTATACGAGCCACCGATCACCCAGCCACCGTCCGGCGATGCCGCGACCGCGTTCGCACCGTCGGAGTCGATGCCGCCGAGCGTCCACAACCACTGGACCGCGCCGTCCTTGTCGTATGCGGCGGCAAACAGATCGTCCGAGCCGACCGCCTTGTGCGCGTACTCGCCGGCCTTGATCTCGTCGAGGAAGTTGCCGACGACGACGACGCGATCGCCGTGCGCGGCGACCGCCTTCGCGTCGTCGTCGCGCTTGCCGCCGAACTGCTGGACCCACGTCATCTTGCCGCCGACGTCGAGCTTCGCGAGGAAACCGTCGCTGCCGCCGACCGCGGACTTCTTGCCGACCTTGCCGCCGAAATCGCACTCGCCGTCGAAGTAGCCGGCGACGTAGACCTCGTTGCCGGCACCGACGGCGACGCCGCGCGGGACGTCCATGCCGAACCCGCCGAACCCGGTCTGCCACATCGGCTTTCCGGTCGCGCCGCCGGTGTCGCTCGCGAGCCCCGGCAGCGGCTGCTTCGGCACGTCCTTCTTCACCGCGGGTGCGGGCGTGTTCTCGACCGGCTGCGGTGCACCGCTCGCGGGCGGTTCCTTCTTGCTCTGCGAGCACCCGAGCGCGAGAACGGTGACGAGGAGCGGCAAGCGCATGACGATCACGATGTCACGACTCCTCGGCCGCGTCGATGCCAGAGGCTGGGTCGAAGCGATACGATGCGGAGGATGCTACGCGCCGCGCTGATCGTTGCAACCGTCTGCTCCGTCGGTTGTCCAAGCCATGGGCCTGCGTCCTATCCGACGATAGTCGACAACGTGCCGCTGCGGATCCGCGTCGCCCATGCGGAGGCGAAGCGCGCCGCGGGTGTCGGCCAGCTCACCGACCTCCTCGCGCACGGCGACCTTCTCGCGAAGGAGCTCGCGCTCCGCGGGCTCGGTCGGATCGGCGGCACCGAGGCGCTCGCGGTGATCAAGGGCGCGCTCGCGGATCCGGATCCGACGGTCGCGACCGCGGCGTTCGCGGCGATCGGTGTGATGGCTTCGCTCGACGATCTCGCGCCACTCGACGGTGAGGTCACGATCCCGACGACGCTGCACGATCCGCAACTCGCCGTCGTGCTCGAGGCGTTCGGCCGCGCGGGTGGAGCGAGCCAGCAGGCGGCGATCATCAGCGCGGTGGAGCGCAAGACGCCGAGCGTGGTCGCGCAGGCCGCGCTCGCGCTCGGCCGGATGGCGCGCCGCAAGCTGACGTATCCCGCCGCGACGCGCGCGTGGTTGATCACCCAGACCGCGGCCTCCGATCGCGACGTCCGCTATGCGGCGACGTACGCACTCTCGCGCGAGGTGATCGATCCGGGGCTCGAGTCGAAGGCCGCGATCGCCGCACTCGCGGCGCGGATCGCGGACGCCGATCCAGAGATCCGCGCGACGGCGATCGCCGGCCTCGCAAAGCGCGCGAAGACCTGGCCGCAGAACCTGGGCGTCGAGGACGCCCTGCGCGATCGCGACTGGCGGGTCGCCGTCGAGGCGGTGCGCGCGCTCGCCGGTGACAAGGGCGATGCGGCGAGCCGCGAGCTCGTCGCGACGAACCTCGAGCGGCGCTGGCACGAGCTCCAGCAAGGTCGCGGCGGGGAGGCCCACGTGATCGGCGAGAGCTTGCGCCTGATCATCGCGCATCCCGAGCTCGGGCCGGCCGGCGTCGCCGCGCTCGCGAGCTTCACCGCCCACGTCACCGGCGGCACGGCGTCGCACGAGGTCTCCCCGCTCGCCGGGCCGTGGCTCGAACGGCTCACCGCGATCGCGAACGCGGCGGTGACGAAGCACCTGTCGATCGATCTGTTCGTGCAGGGCGCGCTGCCGGAGTATCTCCGCGTCGCGCTCGCCGCCGACGTCGTCGAGCAGGGTGACGCGACGTTCCGGCGCGCGGCGATGCGCCTGATGCTCGAGCATGCCGACGCACGCGTCCGCGCCGCGGGGCTCGGCGAGCTGGCGAAGGTCGGGCCCGACGCGATCGATCACGCACTCGCCGTGACGACCGTCGGCGGCGCGCTCGCCTCGCCGGATCCGATCATCGCGGGCTCGGCGATCGACGCGGCCGGAGAGGTCTACACGCGGGTCGCCGACGAGCCCGCGCTGCGCAACCAGCTCGACGCCGCGATCGTCGCACGCGCGACGCGCGAGCTCGATGTCGAGCTGTCCTCGGATTTGATCAGCTTGATCGCGAAGCAGAAGATCGCCGCGGGTGCCGATGCGTGCCGCGCCGGGCTCGCCGGGCATCCCGTGCGCGCACACGCCGCGGCCGAGTGCTTGAAGGCGCTCGGTCAGGCCGTGCCGGCGCCCGCGATCGCCGCCGCCACACCGCCACCGGTCGACGTCGCGACGGTGATCGGCAAGCGCGTCACCTGGCACGTCGCGACGACGACGGGCGAGGTCGTGATCGAGCTCCGTCCCGATCTCGCGCCGTGGAACGTCGCCACGATCGTCGCGTTGACGCGGCGCGGGTTCTACGACGGCCTCGCGTTCCACCGCGTCGTGCCCGACTTCGTCGTCCAGGGTGGTGACCCCACCAGCTCTGGCTACGGCGGTCCAGGGTTCACGGTGCCGGCCGAACCGAGCGCGTATGGGGAGGGTGGGTTCGAGGAAGGAGGCATCGGGATCGCGGATGCGGGGCGAGACTCCGGTGGCTCGCAGTGGTTCGCGATGCACTCCCGCGCGCCGCACCTCGACGGGCGATACACCTACATCGGCAAGGTCACCAGCGGGGGTAACTCCGCGAGCTCGTTGTTGATCGGGGACAAGGTGGTCAAGGCGACCGTCGAGGTTCGCTGACGCCGGGAACCCGCCGCGATCCCGCGGTGTCTCGCGATCATGCAAATAAGATCGAGCGGCCGTGTCGTTCGTTCCAACATGCGCATGCGTCGCACCCTTCTCACGGCATCCATCCCTGTTGGTGTTGCAGCCCTGAGCGTCGTCGCCCTCGGCCACCCCGTCCAGGCCAAGCGAATGGTCGCCGACTTCGATGTCGGCGCACCGAGCTTCCAGCTCCTGGGCCGGCCGGTCGGTGGCGCGAAGGTCGCGAATGCGACCGCCGCGTTCCTCACCGGCTCGCGGATCGCGGCCGTCGACAACGGCGCGATCGTGATCGACGCCGACAGCGGGAAGCTGATCCGCACCGACAAGACCGGCAAGAACATCGGCGCGCTCGATCTCACCGCGAACGCCGGCATGCTCGCCTACGATCCGACCGCGAAGCTCGCGTACATCGCGGACCGGTTCGCGAACCGGATCGCGATCGTCAAGGTCGGCGACAAGCTCGAGCTCGCCTCCTCGATCGCCACCCCGGTCGAGCCGTTCGGCATCGCGCTGTCGCCCGATCGCAAGACCGTGATGGTGACGACGGTCTCCGACCGCGCGCTCGTCGCGTACGACGCCGCGACCGGCAAGGAGCGCTGGCGCACCGCGCTCGGTCGCGAGCCTCGCGGCCTCGCGGTCTCGCCCGACGGCACCCGCGCGCTCGTCGCCTACCTCCAGACCGGCACGGTCGATCAGATCGATCTCCTCGAGACCCACTCGGCCGAGCACGTCGCACTGTCGACAACGACCTCGCCGCGCCGCTGCCGCCACTGCGGTGGCGCCGACGGCGAGAGCTTCGCCCGCGCGGCCTTCGCCGTGACGTTCATGGGCGACCACGAGGCGGTCGTTCCGTTCCAGCGCGAGACCCCGGTCCAGATCGCGATGGGAGGGAACACCGGCAGCTACGGCGGCGGCTTCGAGTCGCCGGTCACCCACCAGCTCGCGTTCCTCGGCCTCGATCGCGAGCGCACGACCCAGACCACCGCGACGATCGCGCAGCACCAGCCGCGCGCGCTCGCGTGGGATCAGGGCCACGATGCGCTCTACGTCGCCGGCATGGGCACCGACACGATCCTCCAGATCAAGAACGCGTCGCAGGTCGGCATCGCCGAGGGCGTGTCGGCGAGCCTGACCTCGGGCAAGGATCGGTGCGGGCCCGATGGCCTCGCCGTAACCGCGACCGGCGACGTCCTCGTGTGGTGCTCGTTCACCCGCAACGTCCAGAAGGTCGACTTCGTCGATGCGAAGGGCGCGCTCGCGACCGCCGCGAAGCTGAACCCGGGCCCGATGCTCGTCGCGTCGGCGCTCGGCGAGAAGGAGCACCAGGGCATGGTGCTGTTCCACTCGGCCGAGCCCGCGATCTCCGCGCGCGGCGCGCTCGCCTGCGCGACCTGCCACCCCGATGGCCGCGACGATGGCCTGTCGTGGAAGATCGAGAGCAACACGCTGCAGACCCCGCTGCTCGCGGGCCGCGTCGCCGGCACGCATCCGTACAAGTGGGACGGCGGCGACAAGGATCTGACGATCAGCCTCGCGACGACGATGAAGCGCCTCGGCGGGTTCGGTCTCGACAAGACCCAGACCACGCAGCTCGCGGCTTACCTCGAGAAGCTGCCGGCGCCGCACGCGCCGACCCGCAACCCCGAGCAAGTCGCGCGCGGCAAGAAGCTGTTCGACTCGGCCGACGTCGGTTGCCGCAGCTGCCACGACGGCGCGACCTACTCGGACTCGATGACCCACAAGTTCACGGGCTCGACGCTGGCCCAGGCGGACACGCCGAGCCTGATCGGCCTGGCCGCGAGCGCGCCGTACTTCCACGATGGCAGCGCGGCAACGCTCGAGGCGCTGCTGCGCGATCGCGGCGCGGTCCACGGCATGGCCGAGACGGCGAAGCTGACCGAGCAGCAGACCACCGACCTGATCGCATTTCTCGAGACGCTCTAGAGCTCGTGATGCGCGCGCCAGGCGCGCAGCTCGGCGAGACGGCTGCGGACGGTCGCGGCTCCGTTCGTCGCTATCGGATACTTCTCGAGATACGCGAGGCCGGCGAGGAAGTCGCGCTCCGCGTCCGCGGCCAGGACCAGCGCACGCGATCGGTCGTGTGCGTCGCCTTGATCCCACAGGGTGCGCGCGAGCGTCGCCTCGACGGTGCCCTGGCGCCACGGCATCTTCGGTGCCGCGGCGACGAGCGGTGGGAGCAGCTCTTCGCACAGGACGCGCGCGTCGCGGGTCCGGCCGGCTTGGACCAACTCGAGGGCGAGCGTGACACGCGCGTTCGTCGCGTCGGTCGAGGGTACGGTGGTCGCGAAGAGGGCGATCGCCTTCTCGAGCCACTCGATCGCGCGGGTGGCCTGACCGAGACGCGCGTACGCGGTACCGATGTTGTCCATCACGGATGCGCGCTCTGCGACCTCCGCGTCGGCGAGGAGGGGCAAGCGGAGCTCGTTCGTCGTGCGCCACTTCTCCCACTCGCTCCCGAGCTCGTAGGCGTTCGAGAGCGAGAACAGCGCTCGCGCCTCGGTCGCGGCGTCATGCGGGTTCCCGCGGGTGATCGCGAGTGCGCGTTCCTCGAGCTCGATCGCTTGTCCGAAGTCGCCGAGCTCCTCGGCTGCGGTCGCTTCCGTTTCGAGTGTGCGGGTCTCGACATCGGGCAGACCGAGCGTGCGCTCGAGCGCGCGGAACTTGCGCGCGACCGCAGCCGCCTCGGCGGGATCGCCGTGTTCGGAGAGCTCCCCCATCAACTCGATGTATCCGAATGCCAGCCTGATGCTCTCGCCGGTCGCCTCGTGGCCGGCAATATAGGTGCGGAGCAGCTCGATCGCTTTCGCGTGATCGCCCTCTGCGCTCGCGAGCTCCGAGCGCGCCCGGACGAGATCGAGCTCCAGGTCGCGATCGACACCATAGCGAGCGAGCACGGTCGCGGCCTCGTCGAGCACGTTGTGGGTCTCCGTCAGGCGCTGCAGCCGGATGAGCGTCCGCGCGAGATCGAGTCGAGCGTCGATGGAGGCGTGATCCTCACGTGCGCGCTCGGCGACGAGGAGCGCGCGCCGGATGATGGACTCTGCGCCGGTCGGGTCGCCCGCGTCCTGGAGCTCCGCGCCGACGAGCAACAGAGCCGAGGCCATCATCGCAGCATCACCGGCGCGCTCGGCGTCGTCTGCGAACGCGAGCAGCTCGCTCTGCGGCGGAGAACGGGCGAGGAGGTACCGGGTCTCGAGATCGGCGAGCCGGACGGCGAGCGTCGCACGGCTCGCGAGGCGCGCCGGCGTGGCAACCTCGGGTGCGACGTGCGTACACGCGTCGATCGACGGCAAGCGGTCGATCGCCTGGAGCGCGCCATCCGCATCGGTGTCGCTCGCGAGTGACCCACGAACCACACCGAACGCGGCCCGTCGCTGTTCGAGACACGCCGCGCGCGCGTCCGCGACCGCCGGGCCGAGCTCGTCGCGCATCGTGCAGACGTCGTGGCGCGCGGCGAGCCAGCGCGTCGCGTAGCCGTCGAGCGCCGCTCCGGGCGCGCCGGCGAGCGGTGCGCCGCGCACGGCGTCGAGGAGGTGCGAGGTGTCGCACGCCACCTGCGTCGCATGAAAGGCGAGCGGCGCGGTGGTCGCGAGCCCGGCGGCGGCGAGCGCGCCCACCACCCACGGCCAGCGCCGCCGTGGCGGTGCGAGCTCGGCGAGCAGCTCGACCATGCTCGGAAACCGCTCGGCTGGATCGGTCTCGAGACCGCGGCGCAGCGCGCGGACGATCTTTGCGGGCACGCGCGCGTCGGTCGGCGCGCGGATCGTGCCGGCCTGGATCGAGGCCTGGAGCGTCGTCAGCGTCGTGCCGGCGAACGGGCGCTCGGCGTAGAGCGCTTCCCACGCGGTGACGCAGAACGCGAACTGATCGGACGCCGCGGTCGCCGCGCCCTGCGCCTGCTCCGGCGCCATGTATGCGGGCGTGCCGGCGATCTCGGCATCGCCGGCGTGCGCCTCGCGCGCGAGCCCGAAGTCACCGACGAGCACGCCGCCGTCGTGCGCGATGAAGATGTTGTCGGGCTTGAGGTCGCGATGGATCATCCCGGCGGCGTGCGCGGCGGCGATCCCGCGGCCGGACGCGCGCAGCACCTCGACGATCTCGGCGACCCTGCGTGGGGTCTCGAGCCACGTGCGCAGCGTGACGCCGTCGACGAGCGCCATCGCGATGAACGTCTGCCCGTCGTGCTCGCCCACGTCGTGGATGGCGACGACGTTGGGATGCGACAGCTTCGCGAGCGCCTGGGCCTCGCGCCGCAGCCGCTCCGCCGGCGAGCCCGCGCGCAGCACCTTGATCGCGATCCGGCGGCCGAGCTCGGGGTCGCGGGCGGCGTAGACCACGCCCATCCCGCCGTGGCCGATCCGGCGCTCGATCAGGTAGCGATCGATCGCGGCTCCCGCCTGGAGGGCGCGCGGCGGCGCGTGCAGCTCGGGCCGCGCCACCGCCGCGCTCGGCGCCGCGGTGGTCGCGAGCGCATCCGAGTCGAGCAGCAGGTCGACGAGCTGATAGCACTCGTGACAGCCGGCCGCGTGATCGGCGATCGCCGCGCGCACGTCGGTCGCGAGCTCGCCGCTGAACAGCAGCTCGAGCGTCTCGGCGTCGGGGCATTGCAGGAGCGTGGCCATCTACGTGATATGACCGAAGGGGTGGCGAGCACGATCGAGGAGCAACTCGCGGCCGCGCGAGCTCGGTGGCCGGAGCTCGCGATCGAGCCCGCGCGCTTCGAGGCCGAGCTCGTTCGCCGGCTCGGGACGCCGCTCACGCCGGAGCTGCTCGCCTCGATCCGCGCCGACGAGGTCTACCTCGCGATCGCGTGCGGCGATGGCGCACCGCCGGCGGTCGCCCACGTCGAGGCGGCGTGCGCGCGCGAGGTCGAGATCGCGACCAAGAAGCTGCGAGGCACGCCCGATCAGGCCGACGAGCTGCGCGGCTACCTCCACCAGCTCCTGTTCACCGCCGAGCCCGGTCGCGCCGCGGCGCTCGCCACGTTCTCCGGTCGCGGCGACCTGCGTGGCTACCTCCGCGTGATCGCGTCGCGCGAGCTGATCCGGATGATCAACCGCGGCCGCAAGGAGGTCCCGCTCGACGACGAGGTTGTCCTCGACGGCCTCGGCATCACCAACGACCCCGAGATCAGCGTGATGCGGCGGCGCTACGGCGCGGACGTCGATGCCGCGCTCCGCGCCGCGCTCGGCTCGCTCGACGAGCGCAACCGGGCGGTGCTCCGCTACGCGATGGTCGACGGTTGGAGCAGCGAGAAGATCGGCGCGTTCTACGGCGTCCATCGCGGCAGCGTCGCGCGCTGGCTTCAGACCATCCGCGAACAGCTCGGCGACCAGATCCGCGCGGAGCTCGCGACCCGGCTGAAGCTGCCCGTCGACGAGGTGACGTCGGTGGTACGGCTGGTCCAGAGCCGGATCGAGATCTCGTTCGCGCGCTTGCTCGGGGGCTGACACGAGGGATCAGGAGGGGCATGGCGGCGCGAGTCGCGCCGAATTCGTACCGGCTGGAGATCCGGGGTTTTTTTCGGTGTCCACCGGCGCCGCACGACAGGGATCAGGGAGGGACATGCGGCTGCTCCCCCTGGTGTTGGTCCTTCCTGTCGCTCTGGCCGGTCGTACGGCCCGGGCCTGTGATCACGACGACGACGACAACGACAACGACAGCGACGAGATCGCCGAGGTCGAGCCGCCGGAGCCGCCGGAGCCGCCCGAGGCACCGGAGCCGCCGGAGCCGCCGGAGCGGGTCGCGCTCGGCGACATCGACATCGACATCAATATCGATATTCGGTGGAACGATCACGACGACGACGAGCGCGAGCAGGCGCGCGACCTCGTGATCGAGCACATCGAGGACATGACGCGCCGGATCGACGACGTCACCGAGCACCTCGAGCTGGAGTAGCTACGACGACGCGCTGGTGTAGTTGCGGATCGCCGCGCGCCAGACCAGCCGGCTGATGATCAGGAGAAGGACCGCGCCACCGACCGTGGCGAGCGCGGTACGTGCCGCGAGTGTGCCGAGGAGGGCCATCGCGGGGAACGTCGTCATCACCGCGATCGGGATGACGAACGTGAAGATGAAGCGCCAGACCCCGGGGAGGATCTTCACCGGCCACCGGCCGCTATCGAAGATCGCGCCGAGCAGGTACATCAGGTTGTCGAGCCGGCCGACCCAGAACGAGGCGGCGGCGCAGACGATCCACAGCGAGTACATCGCGACGGCGCCGGCGACGAACAGGCCGATGCCGAGCAAGATCTCGGGGGCCGACGGTGCACTGCCGCGCTCGTGGAACGCGTAGATGATGAGGCCGATCGCGCCGAGGAGATCGAACGCCTTCCAGGGCTCGTAGCGCGAGGCCGACACCACGGCCTGCGCATCGATGGGCTTGAGGAGCACGTAGTCGAACGAGCCGCTGCGGATCCGCTCGACGAGATCGACGAGCGACGGCGAGATCATGCCCTCGAGCACCGCGCGCAGCCCCGTGAAGTACGCCATCACGACGAGCGCCGCGGGCAGGTCCCAGCCGTTCACGTCCGTGCGCTTGCCGTAGAGCACGCCGAGCGGGAGGAGCGTGAGCGCGAGCCACGCCGCCGACATCACGCCCTCGATGAGGAAGTTCGCGCGATACGCCATCGCCGACGCGAGGCTGATCCTCAGCTGGATCGCGAGCAGGCGGAGGTACTTCTTCACCTCAGCCGCCCACCGATTCGAACCGCCGCACGCCGCGGTTCCACAGCCAGATCGCGAGCGCGACGAGCGCGGCGAGCCACGCCGCCTGGAGCGCGAGCATCTCCGCGAGCTTCGCGGAGGAGAGCGGCAGCGTCAGGATCTCGACGGGGACGCTCAGCGTGAACCGGAACGGCAGGTAGGTCGCGATCGTCGCGATCGGACCGGGCAGCATGTCGAGCGGCAGCATGTAGCCGGAGAACAGCGAGAACAGCCCGAAGTACAGCGTCGCGAGCGCCATCGTCTGGGTCAGGAAGAACGCGAGCGAGCCGATCGCGAACAGGATCGCGAACGTGATCAACCACGCCATCGCGATCGACGGCAGGACCGCCGCGAGCTGCAGCGGATCGTGGGTGAGACCATCGCGGCCCGAGGTGACGAGCAGGATCACGACGAGCGGCAACGCGATCACACCGCGGAACGGCAGCGCGGCGAGGTGGCTCGCGGTGTACGTCACGAAGGGATGGATCGGGCGGAGCAGGCGCATCGCCATCGTCCCCATCCGGATCTCCTCCATCATCTGCCACGCGACCCAGTTACCGGTGAGCTGGCGGACCAGCAGCGTCGCGAGGAAGTAGGCGACGTACTGGTCGGCGTCGCGGCCCATGAACGTGCCCTTGCCGGCGACGCTGGTCCACAGCGACATCATGATCAGCGGCTGGGTCGTGGTCAGGATCCAGACCAGGAACTCGGCGCGATACGCGACGGTCTCGGCGACGCCGATCCGCAGCAGCGTTGGCAGCGCGCTCACCGTGCGGACGAGCTGGCTCCTCACGACGCGGCGGCCTTGTGGTGCTTGCCGAACATCTTGCGCAAGATGTCCTCGAGCGGCGGGTCCTCGATCGCGAGGTCGGACACCTTCAGCGTGCCGAGCAGATGACCGACGACGCTTGGCAACTCGCTCTCCGCGACCCGCAGCGTGATCCGGACGCCGTCCTTCGCGAGCACGGTGCCGAGCTTCGCGAGGGCGTCGTCGTCGATCAGTGTCGCGAGCGTGAACGAGACCCGCTTGTCGGGGTCCATCTGCTTGACCAGCTTGCGCAGGTCGCCGTCGTGGATCAGCGTGCCCTGATCGATCACGATCACGCGCGGGCATAACGCGACGACATCGTCCATGTAGTGCGAGGTCAGCAGCACCGTCGCCTCGTGGCGCTGGTTGTACGATCGCACGAAGTCGCGGATCGCGACCTGCATCGCGACGTCGAGCCCGATCGTCGGCTCGTCCAAAAAGAGCGTGGTTGGCTGATGGAGTAACGCGGCCGCGAGCTCGCACTTCATCCGCTCGCCGAGCGAGAGCTGGCGGGTCGGCTTGTCGACGAGCGGCGCGAGCTCGAGTAGCTCGGTCAGCTCTTTCAGCGTCGCGTCGAACTGGGCCCGGGGCACGTCGAAGATCGCGCGGTTCATCGCGTACGTCTCCGACGGCGGCAGATCCCAGATCAGCTGCGACTTCTGACCCATCACGAGCGTGATCTTCGACAGCAGCTCGGGCGAGCGCTCGAACGGGACGAAGCCCTCGACCGTGGCCTCGCCGCTCGTCGGGTGGAGCAGGCCGGAGAGGACCTTCAGGGTCGTCGTCTTGCCGGCGCCGTTCGGACCGAGGAAGCCGACCCGCTCGCCGCGCTCGATCGTGAAGCTCACGCCATCGACCGCCTTCACCGTCTCGTACTCGCGATGGAACAAGGACTTCACCGCCGAGGCGAACCCGGGCGGGCGTTTGTGCACGCGGAAGTGCTTCCGCAGGTCCTTGGTGACGATCACTTCTTCTGATCTTTTACCAGCTCGCCGATCGTCTTGAGCGGCAAGCTGTCGATCGCCTCGCCCTCGAGCATCGACTCGAGCAGCTGGGCCCCGACCTGCGCGAGGTTCGTCAGGCTCGCGATCCGCTCCGCGATCAACTTGCGGTTGCCGGGCCGGACCTCGGCCTTCGCCTCCTCGAACTGATCGCGGGCCTGCTTGATCCAGTTGAGCTCGCGCTCGCGAAACACGCGCGAGACCATCTTCCACAGACTGGTCTCGGGCTCGTAGTGCTCGCGCCGCTCGCCGACCACCCACGCCTTCTTGATCGCGCCCCACTGGAGGAGCTCGGTCAGCAGCATCGACACCGCGCCCGTCGACAGGCCGAGCCGTTCGCCGAGATCCGCGGCGGTGAGCGGATGATCGTCGAGGTAGAGCACCGTCCACATCCGGCCCATGTTGCGCTTGAACCCCCACGCCTCGATCAACGCCCCGACCGCGTCGGCGACCTTCAGCACCGCCGGATCGACCGTCGCCGCCATCAGGACTTTTCGGGATCGCCCTGCGGGCTCGTGAGAGGCGGCTGCTCGCGCGTCGCGACGCGCACGATGTTGCCACCCTCGCTCGGCAGCTTGTTGACGACCGAGGTCTCCTGGCGACGGCGCTGGATGATCTCGACGATCTCGCGCTGCGACAGCCCGCCCGACGGCCGGATCGTGACGCTCGCCTCGCGCCCGGTCTTGAGCTCGCGCGCGGTCACGCCGAGGATCGACTCGACGTCGACGGTCATCACGAGCTCGACGCGGACCGAGCCCGGCGGACCCGGCGGGAGATCGTCGAGCACGACCTGGCCGAGCTTGCGGTTCTTGCCGAGGTTGTCGCTCTCGCCCTGGTAGACGTCGATCGAGACGAACTTCTGATCGGTGGCGGTCGTCGCGAACAGCTTGCGGACGCGGACCGGCAGCATCGAGTTGCGCGGGATCACGACGGAGAACCCCGAGTCGCCGACCTTGATACCGAGGTCGTGCGGCGTGACGTCGAGGAGCTGGGCGTCGTCGGCGTCGCCGGCGAGGATGCCCGCGTAGGCCGCGGCACCGAGCGCGACGACCTCGTCGGGATTCGCGCCCTTGCTCGGCTTCTTGCCGAAGATCCGCTCGACCGTCGCCTGGACTGCGGGCCAGCGGGTCATCCCACCGACGAGCAGGATCTCCTCGACCTCCGCGGCGCCGAGGCCGGCATCCGCGAGCGCGCGCGTGCATGGTGCGTCGAGGCGATCGAGAAGATCCTTCGTCAGCTGCTCGACGAGCTCGCGCGAGATCTTGCGCTCGTAGTTGATCGGCGCGCCGTGCTGGTCGTTCGCGAGGAACGGCAGCGAGATCGTGGTCTCGCTTTCGTCCGACAGCGTCTTCTTCGCCGCCTCGCACGCCTCCCGCACGCGCGACATCGCCATCGGGATCCCGGTGAGATCGATCCGGTACTGGTCGAACACCTCGTCGACGATCCGCTCCTGGAGCCGGCGATCCCAGTCCTCGCCGCCGAGTGCGGTGTCACCGCCGGTCGCGAACACCTCGAAGATGCCGTTGTCGACCGACATGATCGAGATGTCGAACGTGCCGCCGCCGAGATCGAACACCGCGATGATCCGGCGGTGCTCGGCGTGGCGATGGACGCCGTACGCGAGCGCCGCCGCGGTCGGCTCGTTGAGGATCCGGATCACGTCGAGGCCCGCGATCTGGCCGGCGTCGCGCGTCGCCTGGCGTTGAGCATCGTCGAAGTACGCGGGCACGGTGACGACCGCGCGGGTCACCGGTTCGCCGAGCGCTTCCTCGGCGACCTGGCGCATCCGGCGCAGCACGTGCGCCGCGATCTCCTGCGGGCTGATCGGCTGGCCGTGGACGCGGACCCACGCGTCGCCGTTCGGCGCGGCGACGATCCGGAACGGTGCGAGCTTCGCGAACCACGCGACGTCCTCGGTGTTGACCTTGCGGCCGATCAAGCGCTTCGCGCCGTAGACCGTCGCCGACGGGTTCGTCACCGCCTGGCGCCGGGCGCGGGTTCCGACCGTGATCTGACCGTTCGCGGTCCACGCGACCCACGAGGGCGTGGTGCGCTCGCCGTCGGCGGCGACCAGGGTCCGCGGGGTGTTCTTGTCGAGAACCGCCACGCACGAGGTGGTCGTTCCGAGGTCGATGCCGATGATGCGAGTCACGGGGGCCCCTCCTTCTTCCCCATCAAGCGCGAGAGCAGGCCCTTGCGTTCGTTGGTTGCTTGCCGGCGCATGTCGGCGAGCTCGCGCGCTGCGCGTTCGTTCGACGGATCGATCTCGAGTGCCGACTCGAAGCGTTGCGCCGCCTCGAGCCGGTCGCGCGCAGCGAGCGCCTTCAGGCCCTCGACGAGCTCGACGCCGGCGCGTGCACCGCGATCCTGGGGCGCCTTCTTCGCGAGTGCGCGATACTGTGCGATGGCCTCGTCGAGCTTGCCCTCGTCGATCAGCGCTTCCATCGCGCTCGTGTCGGCGCCCTCGGGCACCGGGCTCGTCGACGGTCGCCGGAGCGGGCCGCTGTCGATGATCGGCATCGGGCCGCTGGGCGGCATCGGAGTCGTCACCGCCGGCATCCGCACCGGTCCGCTCTTACCGGAGGCGTTGCGATCGACGATGTTCGCCGACGGCACGCTCGGGACCTCGCCCGGGCGCGCGAGCTGGGTCGACGCGATCGCGGCGCTCTGGTTGCTCGGGTTGGTCGGCGCGTCGTACGGGCCGTGGTGAGCCGGCGGAGGGACCTGGACCTCGATCCGCGCTTCGTTGCGATCCGCGCGATCCGCGCGATCCACGCGCGGCGGCGGGACCTGGATCTGCGCGATCTTGGCGGTCGGGATCCGCGGCTGCTGCGGCGTGCGCACGCCGAGCGGCGGCGTCTGGCCCGTGCGCACGACCGGCAGCGGCGGCGGGATGCGCGCACCGACGGTGGCACGCACTTGCTGACGGCTCTGCTGATCGGCGAGCTTGCGATACGCGTCGCGGATCACGATGAAGATCTCCGCGGCGATCTGGCGGAGCTTCGGCGACTGGTAGCGCGCGAACCGATCGGGGTGATAGCGCTTGGTCAGCTCGCCGAACGCCGCGCGAACATCCGTGTCGGTGGTCTCGTAACCGACGCCGAGCACGAGGAACGGGTTGAGCTTGCGCAGCGACTCGGCCTCGGCCTCGAGGGCGCGGATCAGATCGGCCTCCGCCTCGGCGATGTTCTCGCCCTCGCTCATCGCGGTCTGCGAGTCCCCGGGCGTGACATCGCTGGTCACGGCGCGCGGTTGCGCGGTCTGCGCGCGGACCTTGTTCTCGGCCGCGAGAGCGCTCTCGATCAGCCACACGGTCTTGGTCGGGAGCGGATCGAGGGCGAGCTGGACGCCGGTGCCGCGCTGTGGATCGGTGACGTGCTCGCTGATCGTGCCCGTCAGCTCGAGCACGGTCGCGCTCGGCAGCTCGAGATCGATCTTCACGGGGGTGCCGAGCGGCGGCTGACTCGACGCCTTCAGGAACATCGAACCGCGGCTCAAGTCGCGCCGGTAGATGGTCGCCAGCTGCTGCCACGAGGTGCAGCGAAGCTTGATACTGAGCGTCGGAGCGGCCATGTAAGGGTCCGCGAGATCATAGGTTTTTATCAGTCGCGTGGCAACGACCGGTACCTCGCGAGAACGTGCTCGTGGCGCTCCTTGATCCGTTCCAGATACGTTTGTTCGCGATTGCGGGCCATGCCGTCCCGTGCGAGCTGCGACAGCCGGCTCACGACGGCGGCAAGGTCGTCCACCGGCTTCTGGACCACCCCCACGATCCCGAGCTCGGCGGCCTGATCGGGTGGTGGGCCGCTCGCGAGCAGGAACGCGGGCAGGTTCGGCGCCTGTTCCCGGAGGCGGCGGATCGTCTCGAGGCCGTCGATCGTCGGCAACTCCGCGGCGACCACCGCGAGATCCACGCCGAGCCGGCCGGCCTGACGGACCGCGTCCTCGCCGGTGACGTACGCGTAGCTCGTGACCCCGGCCTCCTCGAGGCGATCGGCGAGCGTGTCGGCGACCTGGCGCTCGCGCTCGACGATCAGCACCGCGGGGTCGCGCGCCGGGTTGATCTGCTCCTCGAGCGCGATGGCGCGCCGCTCGGTCTTGATCAGATCCTTCAGCAGCTCCTCGATCATCGCGCGGAGCTCGTCGGCGTAGCTGGCGAGGTGCGCGTGCTCGAGCTGACGTTGCCACACCCGCTGCAGCAGTGCGGGCGCGTTCGCGGTGCCCTCGAGCTGGACGTCGAGGACGTCGCCGGCACCGGCGCGGACGCACGCGACGATCAGCGCGGCGTCGGCGCGGCCGGTGATCGCGATCGGCTGGGTGTGCGGGATCGCGACGGCGGCGCGGCGGATGGCGTCGGCGGCGCGCTTGCGATCCTCGACCTCGTCGTTCGCGCCGTCGAGATCGAGCAGAATGCACGGCGGCGCATCGGGGGCCTGGACCGCGAGCTGGGCCGCGGCGCCGACCTCGTCGGTGACCGTGACCTTGATGCCGTGCGTCCGCAAGCGCTCGACCAGCGCCGCGAGCGCCGGCGTGGCGCCGTGAGGTGCGATCGCGATCGCTGTGGGCTCGCTCGGCACGGGCGCACGATACACTAGCCCCGATGTCCGACCACCTGTTCCTGCGCGCGTGCCGGCGTGAACCCGTTCCTCGCACGCCGATCTGGATGATGCGGCAAGCCGGGCGTTACTTGCCCGCGTACCGCGCGACGCGCGCGAAGGCCGGATCGTTCCTCGAGCTGTGCATGAACCCAGAGCTCGCGTGCGAGGTCACGCTCCAGCCGATCGACGAGTACGGGTTCGATGCCGCGATCCTGTTCAGCGACATCCTCGTCACGTTGCCCGGCATGGGCATCGAGATCGACTTCCCGGAGAGCGGGCCGAAGATCGCGAACCCGGTGCGCACGTCGGCCGCGATCGCGGCGCTCGCGGTGCCCGAGCCGGTGCCGTACGTGATCGACGCGGTTCGCACGATCAAGAAGGCACTCGCGAATCGCGTGCCGCTGATCGGCTTTGCGGGCGCCCCGCTGACGATGCTGACCTACGCGGTCGAGGGTGGTGGCAGCAAGGACTACGCGCACACCAAGCAGCTCCTCTACGGTGCGCCGAAGGACGCCCACGCGCTGCTCGACAAGCTCGCACGGACCTGCGCCAGCTACCTCGCGGCGCAGGTCGAGGCCGGTGCGGACGCCGTCCAGATCTTCGACAGCTGGGGCGGCATCGTCTCGCCCGGCGACTTCCGCGAGTACCCGCTGCGCTACGCGAAGCAGGTGATCGCGGAGCTGCGCGCGACGATCCCGCGCACGGTGCCGATCATCTACTTCGTCAACGGTTGCGCGCCGTACCTCGACGACTACGCGTCGTGCGGCGCGGACGTGCTCGGTGTCGACTGGCGGGTGGGAATCGATGCGGTACGCCGGCGGGTTGGAGATGGCGTGGCGCTGCAAGGCAACCTCGATCCCGGCGCGTTGTTCGCGTCGCCCGACGAGATCCGCGTCCGCGTCGCCGATATTCTCGAGCGCGCGGGGACGGTCGGTCACATCTTCAACACGGGGCATGGTGTCCTGCCGCAGACGGATCCGGAGCACGTGCGCGCGATGGTGACCGCGGTGCGCGAGCTCTCGACGCGATGAAGGTCGCGATCATCGGCGGTGGCCTCGGCGGCTTGACCGCGGCGCGCGCGCTCGTCGCCGCGGGCCACGACGCTCACGTGTTCGAGGCCGGACCGCGCGTCGGTGGCGTCGTCGGCACGAGCCGCGCAGACAGCTTCGTGCGCGAGCACGCGGCGAGCTCGTTCATCGGCGGGCCGCCGCACGGTGCGCTCGCGCTCTGCAAGGAGCTCGGCGTCGCGGTCGACAAGGCGGCGCCCGCGGCGAAGCGGCGCTGGATCTACCTCGACGGCAAGCTGCGCCAGCTGCCCGGCAATCCGGTGGCGTTCGTGCGCAGCGACCTCCTCACGTGGCGCGGCAAGCTCGATCTCCTGAAGGAGCCGTTCATCGGTGGCACGCGCGCGCCCGGTGCCGACGAATCGATGTTCGCGTTTGCAGCACGCCGGCTCGGCCCGCAGGCGGCGCGCGCGATCATCGCGCCGTTCGTGACCGGTGTGTTCGCGGCGGACGCGCACGATGTCTCGCTCGAGGCCGGGTTCCCGCGCCTCGCCGCGCTCGACGCCGACGGCGGCCTCGTCCGCGGCATGATCAAGCAGATGATCCGCGCGCGCCGCGCGAAAGGCGGCCCGGCTCGAACGGAGCGCGGGCTGTACGCGCCGGTCGGTGGGCTCGGCACGCTGATCGACGCACTCGCCGCCGGGCTCGACGCTCGGATCGAGGTCGCGACGCCGGTGCGCACGCTCGCCCCGCGCGCCGACGGAATTGCGGTGGATGGCGAGGCGTTCGACGGGTGCGTGCTCGCGATCCCTGCGCAGGATGCGGTCGGCCTCGTCGGTGCGTGGCCCGAGGTCCGCGATCACCTCGCCGGGTTCACGCGGTCGCCGGTCGCGCTGGTCTATCTCGGCGTGCCCGCCGACGCGGTGCCGCGCGCGGCCGACGGCTTTGGCTTCCTCGTCGCACAGGGTGAAGAGCTGCGCGTGCTCGGCGTCGTGTTCGAATCGACGGTGTGGCCCGGCCGCGCACCGGCGGGACAGGTCCTGCTGCGCTGCATCTTCGGCGGCGGTCGCGATCCGGAAGCGGCGACGTTCGACGACGCGACGCTGATCGATCACGCGAAGCGCGACATCGCGCAGGCGCTCGGCACCGCGCCGCTCGTGCCCACCCACGCGAGCGTCGTCCGCTGGCCAAAGGGCCTGCCGCGCTATCCGGTCGGCCATCGCGATCGCGTCCGCGAGGCCACCGCCGCGGCGCGCGCGCACCGCATCGTGCTCGCCGGCGCCGACTATCGCGGGCCCGCGCTCAACGATCTGTGCGCCGACGCGGCGACCGTGGTCGCCGAGGTCGCCGCGTGGACCTGAGGTGGCTCGTCGTCGCGTGCGCGGCATGCGGCGCGCGGAAGCCGGCGGCCGTCGAGGACGCGCCGAAGGTCGCGGTGGCGCCGCCGCCACCACCGGTGCCCGCCGGGCCGTACAAGGTCGACGCGAAGTTCGACAAGGGCGATGTCCAGGTTCGCGTCGAATGGAAGGACACGCCGACCGAGGCGCGCGCGTCCGCTGGGCGAACCGCGTGCGGGACCGCGAAGGCGCCGGCCGTCGCGCCGACCACGACGTGGGGGATTCCCGACGTGGTCGTGATGGTGGATGCGAACCACGGCAAGGACTTCGCGGCGGGAGGCGGATCCGGAACGGGCTCGGGCTCGGGCTCGGGCTCGGAAGCGACGGCGCGGATCGTGTTCGAGCACTGCGCGTTGGCGCCGCGGGTGGTGCTCGCGTCTTCATTGATCGTCGCGAGTGCGGCCGATGCGCCCGCTCAGCTCGCCTTCGCGAAGCTCGGTGCAGCGCGGCCGCTCGTCGTACCTGCAACAGCAACGGAGACGAAGAACTTGCGGCTACCGATCACCGGGCACGAGGTGGTGATCGCGGTCGATGGGGTCGTCGAGCTGAAGTCCGACGAGGACGCGGCGATCGCGGTCGCGCCCGTGACGCCGTACTACGCGATCACCGAGGCCAACGGTCAGGTCGTGCTGCGCGATGTACCGGTCGGTTCGTTCGACGTCGCGGCATGGTTACCGGCGCGCGGCGGACAGCCGGCGAAGCTCGCGCACGGCAAGGTCACCGTCGTGACCGGTGGCCTCGCCGAGGTCACGCTCTCGTTCTAGAAGTGTTGACCTCGTTCAGACAAGCGTTGGCCGCTGGATACGCGGCGAGTGTCCGTGAACGAACAGGACGACCGGCGTCTTCTCCCGGTCCTCGGCGTCTGGCCTGCGTCCCTTCGTTCCGCCGTCCCATTGCGCCTTTGCTGTTCCGGTGCGTGCGAACCGGTGATCGTCTCGACGCTGGGGCGGTAGCGAGCACGCTCGGGGAGGCCAGAATTCACCGCCAAGGCGCAATGGCGCTAAGCAGGCCAGAAACGAGCGGGACGCGGGCCAGACGCCATGGACCTGGTGAAGACGCCAACCTGCGGTGCACGCCGAGACCAGCGCGAGCGCCCATCGAGCACGCGACGCGATCATTCACGAAGCTCGTGCGCGACCGAGCTCGAGGGATGCTCGAATGACTCAGAACACCAGCGACGCGAGCACGGCATCGACCTGCTCGAGGCCGATCTCGACGAGATCCTGCTCGTAGTCGTCGTCGAGCATGTCGGGATCGTAGGCGTACGAGATCGTGATCACGAGCTCGCCGCGGCCGGTCACGTAGAAGTGGCAGCGCGATTCAGCGTCGGCAATCCACGCGACGCAGCGCCGGCCGGAGAGTGTGCGCCAGATCGGCGCGTGACCGCTCGCCTGTTCGCGCGCGAACACGCCCTCGAGGAACGGCTCGAGCTCGAAGTTGGCGGCGAAGCGCATCGGCGTGATCCGGAAGCTGCCGCAGTCCTCGTCCCACCAGAGATACGTCGGCGGCTCGCGCGCTTCGATCCGCGCCTCCCAGTACTTCGGGCGCGAGAACGTGATCCCGAAGGTGTCGATCGATTCGGCGGTCAGCTCGTCGCGATCGTCATCGTCGTCGTCGTCGTCGTCATTCGGCATCGCGAACCTCCGAGGGGTCGATCGTGTCGACGTGCGACTCGGACAGGATCTCGAGGCGCTCGGCGCCGGGCGCTGCATCGATCGCGAGCACGTTGCCGCGACGGGCGCGCTCGATCGACTTGGTCGACTCGGTGCGGTGGCGCTTGAGCAGGCGGATCTGGATCCGGCCGGCGTCGCTGCACCCGAGGAGCTCGAGCTTGCCCTTCGGTTGGTGCGGCGCCGAGACGACGCGCCACGCGGCACCGCCCCCGTCGACGAGTGAGGTCGGCGTGCGGCGGAGGACGAGGTACGAGAACTTGAGGTTGCCGTCGCGGAGGTGGGTGACGCGCGCGAGCTCGGCGGTGTGTGGAGGCAGGCGAACGAGGCGATCCTCGTGACACCAGTCGTCCGGATCGGCGAGGGCGGGGCAGGGCGTGCCGCGACGCGTGCACGGGGCGAACACGTGGGCGCGGTCGTGCGCGAGCAGGGCGTCGCGGAGCTCGTGGAGCGCGCGCGTGGTGTCGCGCAGCGCGGGCTCGAGGATGATCACCGCGCCATCGTCGGCGATCGCGGCGAGGGCGCGCTCGACCAAGGGCAGGCGCGAGGAAACGGGGAGCTCGTTGAGCAGCGTGCCCATCACGACGAGGTCGGCGGCGGGCAGGGCTTCTTTCGTGACGTCGCAGGCGCGGGTCGTCGCGGTCACGCCGGGCGCGTACGTGCGGAGGGCGCGTGCGGCGATCGCGAGGGCGTCGGTGTCGCGATCGAGTGCGAGGTAGTCGAACGCGAGGCCGGTCGAGGCGAGGCCGAGGCCGAGCGCGCCGCACCCGGCGCCCAGATCGGTGACGTGCAGGCGATCGCGCGCCGGCAGCGCCCCGCGATTGCGGAGCTCGGCGATCGGGATCGCGATCTTGATCGCGTCGGCGATCGTGAAGAACGCTGCGCGCGCGGCGAGGTCGGCGGCGCGATCGGCGGGCTTCGCGAGCTTCCCTCGCTCGGTCGTGTAGCGCTCCGAACGGTCGACGACGGCGCGATGGAGTGCGGCGGCGGCGAGTGGCGCGTCTCCGAGGACCCCGCGCGCGGCGGCGAGGACGGCCTGTTCGAGCTCGGCCGGCACGGTCCACGTCGTACTCATGAACTGGCAGCGTAGCGCAACCGCCGGGGCAATCGACCCGGAGCGTGCGCCAGCGCGCGGTGATCGCGCGCGCGTTCGTAGGGGCCACGCGGACTTTGCGAGTGGCGTGGGGCTTGCTGCACTACCGAGCATGCGAATCGGCAAGCTGTGGTTGGTCGCGATCCTGAGTGTGATGCCCGTGGCCGCGCGTGCGCAGGTCAGCGTCGGCGTGAACGTGAACCTCGATCTGAATGCGTACGACACCAGCGCGCCGGGCGATCCGGTCGCGTCGGTCGACGTGTTCTACGATCAGCTCTCGCCGTACGGCGTGTGGGTCGACGATCCCGACATCGGCCGCGTGTTCATCCCGCAAGAGGACGCCTACGTCCCGTACACCGTCGGCCACTGGGAGTACACGCGACTCGGGTTCGTCTGGGTGTCGAGCGAGCGGTTCGGCTGGGCGACGTCGCACTACGGGCGCTGGGCGTACTCGAATCCCTATGGCCGCTGGGTCTGGCTTCCGGATACCGAGTGGGGACCGGCGTGGGTCGAGTGGCGACAGACCAGCACCGACTTCGGCTGGGCGCCGCTGCCGCCACCGCGGGTCACGTACACGCCGCCGCCCGAGTCCTGGCACTACTGCGGGGCGAACCACATCCTCGACGTCAACGTCACGCGCTACTACGAGCCGCGCGATCGCGTCGTCGTGATCCATCGCGAGGCGCGGCCGATCGAGCACTACCAGACCGTGAGCAACGTGAGGGTCAACGTCGGGCCGCCGCCGTCGGTCCTCCACGAGCATCGGATCGAGGTGAAGCCCGCGCGCGTCGAGGCGAAGGTGATCGGGCGGTGGACGCCGACCGAGGCTCACGCGCAGGTCCAGCGCGCGCAGGAGCGGCGCCAGACGTTCGAGGTCGACAACCAGAAGCGACTCGAGGCGAACACGCGCGTCCACGCCGTGCAGCAGAAGGTGATCGAGACGCACCCGCAGATCAAGGTCCAGGCCGAGGCCCGCCTGAAGGTGCAGCCGACCCGCGCCGAGCCGGCGAAGCCGATGCCGGCGCCGAATCACGCCGAGCCGCAGCGCGCGCAGCCCCATCCGATGCCGCCGGATCGCGTCGAGGCGCACCCGGGTCAACCGAGCAAGGTCGAGCCCGCGCGTCCGCAGCCGAACAAGATCGAACCGGCACGTCCGGAACCGCGGCCCGCGCAGCCGAACAAGCTCGAGCCGGGCCGATCGGAACCGCGACCGGCGCAGCCGACCAAGGCGGAGCCCGCGCGACCGGAACCACGGCCCGCGCAACCGAACAAGATCGAACCGACACGTCCCGAACCGCGACCCGCACAACCGACCAAGGCGGAGCCCGCGCGTCCGGAACCACGACCGGTGCAACCGAATCGCGTCGAGCCCGCGCGTCCGGAACCACGACCGGCGCAACCGAATCGCGTCGAACCGGCGCGTCCGACGCCACAACCGGCTCGACCGGAACCGGCGCGCCCGACACCGCCGCCCGCGCACGTCGAGTCTCGTCCGGAACCGGCACGCCCGAACCCGCAGCCCCAACCTGCGCGTCCGGAACCGCGCCCCGAACCCGCGCGCCCGGCGGCGCCGCCCGCGCATGCGGAGCCGGCGAAGCCCGCGCCGACACCCGGGCATGCAGAGCCCGCGCATCCGGCACCTCATCACGAACCCGACAAGAAGTGAGCGCGGATCGCTTGCTCACGCCGATCTCGATCCGCGAACGCTGGGGCAAGGTCCCTCAGGCGACGCTCGTGTTCTGGCTGATCAAGATCGTCGCGACCACGCTCGGCGAGACCGGGGGCGACGCTGTCACGATGTCGCTGAATCTCGGCTACCTCGTCGGCACGGCGATCTTCGCGGTGCTGTTCGTCGTCGCGGTGACGGCGCAGATCCGGGCCACCGCGTTCCATGCGGCGCTGTTCTGGACCGTGATCGTCGCGACCACGACGGTCGGCACGACGCTCGCGGACTTCGTCACGCGCTCGATCGGCATCGGCTACATCGGCGGCTCGGTGCTGCTGATCGCGCTGCTCCTCGCGACACTCGCGCTGTGGTACCGGACCTGCGGCTCCGTCGCGATTTCCTCGATCGCGACGCATCGCGAGGAGGGGTTTTACTGGGCGACGATCCTGTTCTCGCAGACGCTCGGGACCGCGCTCGGCGACTGGACCGCAGACGCCGAGACCGGGCTCGGCCTGGGTTACGAGAAGGGTGCGTTGGTGTTCGCGATCGGGCTCGGGCTCGTCGCCGCCGCGTACTACCTGACGAAGCTGTCGCGGACCGCGCTGTTCTGGGCCGCGTTCGTGCTGACCCGGCCGCTCGGCGCGATGCTCGGCGACCTCCTCGACAAACCGCGCGACGCCGGCGGCTTCGAGCTCAGCCGCTATACAGCCTCCGCGGTGCTCGCGGGCATCATCGTCCTCGCGGTCGCGCTGCTCCCGCAGCGTCCCGAGCCGCTGCGCGTCCAGCCAGACTGACTCAGCGCTTGGGCGCGGGCGTCGGGCCGGTGTCCGCGGTCGCGATCGATTGAGGCTTGGCGTCATCCACGTGTGGCGCGCCGTCGACCTCGGACTTGTCGTCGTCCTTCTTCACCTTCACCGCGTTGTCGTCGTCGCTCAGGGTCTCGGCATCGGTATCGACGTCGGGGAGCTTCGCGGGACCGCCGGTAGCGGCGGCCTTCTTCTTCGCACCATCCGCCTTGATCGGCGGCGGCAGCGTCGGCGCCTCGCCGAAGTCGTCGGGCATCGCGCGCATCGGCACGGTCTTGCCCTTTTCTTCGGTGGTGAGCGACACGGTCGCGCCGGGCGCGGTGACTCCACCGGCGGTGAACGCGGTCTGGGTCGGCTCGTCGGCCGAGAACGGGTTGCCGACGTCGACGGGCTGGGTCGAGTCCTCGCCGAACTGCGTGGGCACGGCCTCGACGACCTCGACGACATGGACGGCGACGCCGGTGATGTTGTCGTGACCGCCGCGGGTCTTCGCGAGCTCGACCATCTCGGCGAGTGCGTCGCCGGGCTTGTCGGCCGAGAGCCGCTGCGCGATCTCGTCCTCGACGGGGAAGTAGTCGTGGAGGCCGTCGCTGCAGAGCAGCAAGCGGTCGTTGCGCTTCAGCGTCACGTGCGCCATCTCGACGCCGACGTCGGCCGACACGCCGATCGCGTTGACGAGGATCGTACGGAGCGGCGAGACCTGCGCCTCTTCGATCGTGAGCTTGCCCTCGATGACGAGGACCTCGGCGACGGTGTGATCGGTCGTGATCTGCGAGGACCGGCCGTCACGCACGAGGTACGTGCGGCTGTCACCGACGTGCGCGACGAACGCTTCGGCGCCGGCGACGAGCACGACGTCGAGCGTCGTGCCCATGCCCTGCTTGTCGGACTCGGTCTGGCCGCGCTGGTAGACGGCTTGATGCGCCTGGAGCACGGCCTGCTGGAGCAGCTGGACGAGCTGGCGGCGACCCGCATCCGTCGGCTGCTTCTTGAACGCCGCGATTTCGGGCGCGGCTTCCTCGAGCGTCTTCTTGACGGTCTCGACGGCCATCGCCGATGCAACCTCGCCGGCTGCGTGACCGCCCATACCATCCGCGACGATGAAGAACCCGCTACCGGGCTCCATGTGCGCGGAGTCCTCGTTGTGCTCGCGCACCACGCCGACGTCCGTGACCAGCCAGGCCTCCAGCGTCACGCGCGAGGCTTCGTCGGTTGGCTGTGCGGATCCGGCGGTCATCGAAGCGACTCCAGGATCTTCACCCGGGGCACCCTAACCCGCAAGGGCTCGGGATCAAATGCGATGCTGGATGATTTCGAGCCGCTTTTTCATGACCGCGACCGCCGCCGCTTCTCGGTCGACGACCAGGAAATGCCGGCCCAGGCGGCGGGCGACCGCGGCAGTGGTCCCCGATCCGGCAAACCAGTCGGCGACGCGGTCGCCCGGCTGCGTGACCGCGGTGAGGATGCGCTCGATCAACCGCTCCGGCTTCTGCGACGGCCAGCCCGTCCGCTCCGCATCGGAGTGGTTCAGGGTCTCGACGTCGGTCCACCAGTCCTCGGGCACCTTGCCGGCCGCGACCGGATAGCGGTAGACGCGCCCGGTCTTCCGGTCGGTCTTCTCCTGGACCCCGTCCACCAGCCGCATGTGAGAACCACCTCGCCGGGGCACCCGGACCGCGTCGGGATAGAACGCCCAGTCCGGCCCGTTCGCATACCAGAGGATCGTGTCGTGCTTGCGGCCGAAGCCGCGCCGGCTCTTTCCACCGACCGCGTAGCACCACACGATCTCGTTCACGAACAGGTCGCGCCCGAACAGCCGGTCGAGCTCGACCTTGACGTAGTGAACCGCGCGGTAGTCGAGGTGGACGAACAACGACCCCGTCCGCGCGAGCACCCGCCGGCTCTGCGCGAGCAGCGGCGACAACCACGCGACGAACGCGTCCGGATCGTCCGTGCGATCGACATAGCTGTGGCCGCGCCCGCGCTGGACCGCGCCGGTGCCGAACGGCGGATCGATGTAGATCGCGTTCATGCAGCCGGCGGGTAGGCCGGCCGCCACTTCAAACGCGTCGCCATGGATCACCTGGTCGGACAACACCGCGCCCAGACGCTACCTTAGGGGTGTGAGATTCTGCCCCTGGTACCCGCTCGCGGACGCCGCCGGGCACGCGCCGGTCGGGGAGGGCGTGCTCCAGATCCGGGTCGCCGAGGGGTTGATCGACTATCCGGGCGGCAAGAGCGCGATGGTCCACTACGAGCACGCCGCCGACGTCCGCGATCGTGCGCTCGCGCTCGCCGCCGCGCATGCCGGCCGCGCGCTGTGGTGCCGCCATCTCGATCCGGAAGGCGAGGCGGTCGATCTCGCCGCGTTCCATGCCAGAGTCCTTGGAGAGTTCGTGCGAAGGTTTGGAACCGCACCGTCGCTCGAGTCCGCGCCATGAACCTCGTCGAAGCCGAATCCACCGGTCCCGTCGAAGGCGACGATCCGATCGTCACGCCGCCGCGACCGCGCCATCGCCGCGTCTCGGTTTCGCTCGTGCTGACCCTGTCGGTGCTGATCGGCCTCGTCGTCGCGATCTATCAGGTGTTCCCGGCGCGCCACAACGTGCTCGCCCACGAGGCGCTCGCCGATCACAAGGAGCCGCCGGCGTGGGATCTCCCGGCGCCGAGCCCGAGCGAGCTTCGCGCGTGGCTCGTCGGCGCCGCCGGCAAGGACGCGCCGCTCCCGAACCTCACCGCGATCGGCGCGACCCGGATCGACGTGCTCGATCGTCACGCGGCGCTGATCCGGTTCAGGGTCGGCAACGACGAGATCAGCTACGTCGTCGGCCACGCCGCGCGGATCGCGCCGGAGCACAGCGAGACCCACGACGGCGACCTCCGCGTCGTCGAGTGGCCGAAGGGCGCGTACGTGATCGCCGCCGTCGGTCCCGACGCGACCGCCGCGACCTGGCTCGCCGCACTCGGCAGCAAGTGATCACTGCGGCGCGATCGTGACGCACGCCGTGTCGCGACCGCGCGGATAGCTGCGCGCCGGCTCGGCCTCCGCGGCGATCCGCACGCACACGCGATTCGCGACCCGACCGGTGAGCTCGAACGCGCCGGGGATCACGATCCGGTTGCCGCACGCGACCCGCGCCGGGGCGAGCGGATGATCCGCGGTGGTCGCGCCGGTCTCGACGACCGCGACGTCGACCCACGTCGCGCGACCCGGCGCGCACGTCACGACGACCTTCCAGCGATCGCCGGGTGCGAACGTGGTCGCATCCTCGGCGATCGCGCCCGCGCGCTCGCGCACCACGCCGAGCGTGACGTCGCCGACGCCCTTGATCGACGCGATATTGTCTGCGCGCTCCGCGCGCGGCCACGCGAACAGGAGCGCGAGGGCCGCCGCGGCGAACGCGGGGAGCGCGAGCCACCACCAGCGCGCGCGCCGGATCGGCGGCGCCGCCACCGCGAGCACCGGCAGCGCGACGACATCGCGCGCGATCTCGTCGAGGCACGCCTTGCACGCCGGACACTGCGCGAGGTGTGCGGCGATCGCCGGATCACCCGACACCGAATGGCGCTCGAGGCGCGGCCACGAGATCGGTTCGCCGATGCACGCCGTCATGCGACCTCCCGGAGCGCGGTCACGGTCTGGCGGATCCGATCGAGCCGCTTGCCGATCGTCTTGCGCGACACGCCGAGGTGCTCGGCGATCTCGTCCTGGGTCATGTCGTCGACGAACCGCGCGACGAGCACCTGCATGTGCGCCTCGTCGAGCCGATCGGCGAGCGCCGCGAGCAGTGCGACCCCGACCACCTCGTCGTCGAGCCGCACGCGACCTACCGGGGCTGCCGCGGCGCTCTCGCGCTCGAGCAGGCGGGCCCGCGTGCCGCGATCTCGAACGAGATTGCAGCAGCGATTCGTGACCGCGCGGTAGAGGTAGGGGAGGTCCACGGATGAATTCCAGCGAGGCCCTTCTCGGGCGATGAGATCGGTGAACAACGCGTGGACGACATCGATCGCGTCCTCGCGACTGCGCAGCATGCGTTCTGCCTTGCGCACGAGCTGTGGCCCGTACTCGCGGTACGCGGCCTGTGGATCACTGGCAGCTGCCACCCTGGATGCCGACTGTAGAACACGGTGTGTTCTGGAGTCCGTCGAACGGGCAGTTTGCGGCGGTCGCGCACGCGCGGCCGTCGGCATCGCATTGCCTGCGCTCGGCGCCGTTGCACACGCCCGACGCGCAATCGTCGTTCGACGCGCACGCGGCGCCGTTCGCCGCCGCGTGGCCACCGGGCGCGCAGACATACGGCGAGCGCTCGCCGGCGTCCGCCCACGCGTGCGCGCAGCTCGCGCACTCGGCGCCGCTCGCGTGACACGTCGAGCAGAAGCCGTACTGGGAGCCCGGGTCGAACGTGTTGTGGTCGGTGCCGACCTCGCAGATGCCGGTCGCGCACTCCTCGTCGTGAACGCACTGCTCGCCGAGCTCGCGCGTGCCGTTCGCCTCGCACACCCGCGGCAGATCGCGGATCGGCGACGTCGGGTCGCCGATGCCGCACGACTCGCTCGCGCCGCATGTCGTGTCGGTGCAGCCGAGGCAGAACCCACCGAAGAAGGTCTGAACGCACGACCCTTCCGAGCAGCCGCTGTCGGGACACGGCGCGCCGAGCGGGGCAGGGGCCGGATGGATCGCGGGGATCGACCCGCAGTCGGCGATGATCTTCGCGCCGATCTGGGCGAGCACCGCGTGGCCACCGCCGGCCTTCGTCAGCTCGAACCGAACGCCGCGATACGTCCCGGCGATCGGCAGCTTGAACGCGAGCGGCGCCCAGCTCGAGGTCGGGATGGTCTCGCTGTACTCGACGCTACCGTCGCCGAACACGTCGACATTCAGGGCGACCTGCGCGTTCTCGTCGATGTTCGCGATCAGATCGAACTCGAGGCACGCACCATCACCGGAGTCGACCGGCGAGACCTGCTCGATCGCGACATCGTTGCCGACGAGCTCGACGCCCGGATCGCCCTCGTTCCAGGTCGCGACCTTCGAGACGTCGCCGCGCTCGACCTTCCACGCGCACAGCTGATCGCCGCACCACACGTCGAAACCCGGATCGCGCAGCGCATTGCCACAGTCGGTCGCGCCCATCTGCGAGATGGCCACGACGGCGAGCAGGAGAGTCGGGTACCGCATCAGAACCCCCACGTCAGGCCGAGCACGAGCCGGTTGCCACCGGCGGCGTGCGTGTTTCCGATCAGATCGCGAACCGCGTAGGCCGCGTTGTACTCGTACCCGAGCGCGATGCCGAGCTGGGTGAAGTGAGCGCGCAGGCCGACGCCCGTCGCCCAGGCGAAGCCGGCGTCGTTCGAGCTGTAGCTCATGCTGTCCGCACCCTTCAGCTCGGTGTGGCCGAGGCCGAGGCCGGCCGACACCTGGACGTACTCGCTCAACCAGCTCACCGGCCACGCTTCCTCGCCGTGGATCGTCGCCATCAGCGTCGCGACGCTCCAGTCGAGCTTCTGCGTCAGGTTCTGACCGACGATGTCGTGAGTCCACGCCGGCAGCGACGCGATTCCGACGTTGCCGCCGACCCAGATCCGGCGCAGCTTCTTCAGCTTGGTCAGGCCGGTGAGCCTGAACCCGCCGGCGGGCCTGAGATCCTCGTTGTAGCCGAACGCCTCGAGGTTCTTCGTGTAGCCGTCGTGGTTTTCGGCGCCGACGAGAAGATCGAGCGCGACGAGGTACTGATGCGGATCGATCCCGTCGTCGTCGTCCGGCAACTCGCCGCCCTTCGTGGCGTTCGCGGCGATCGCCTCGCGATGACAGCGGGAGAGCTCGATCGTGCCGGGCGCGGTCACCGGGCAGCGCGACAGCGTGTCGCCATCGCGCACGAGCACGTCGTACTCCCCCGGCGCGACCGCGATCCGGACCGCCGCGCCCTTCGCCTTGTAGGTCTCGGCGACCACCGCGTGTGCCCGCTTGTCCTCGACGAGGGTCTTGCCCTGGAGCGCCGCGGGCAAGCTGATCGATGCGGTTGCGGCGCGCGGGAATGACAGCGGCACCTCGCCATGTCCCTTGAGGTCGGCCTCGAACGTGACGTGCTGGCCGCCTACCGCGGTCTCGGCGGTCGCCAGCAGCGTCTGGTGGTACGCGTAGCGATAGGCCTCGTCGATCGAGACCTGACCGTCGTTGTTCGCGTCGCCGGCACCGCGCAGGCCGACGAGGAGGTGATGCGTGAAGTACGAGCCCTTGAGCTGCTCGCTCTCCTGCGACAGCTCGCTCCCCGAGGACGACGCGAGCACCGCGACGCCGGTCGCATCGAGCTGCTGGCGCGACGAATACGAGAAGTCGGCCGCGGGCTGCGCTCCCTTGATGCTCGAAAACGCGCCCGACTGACAGGCGTCGAGGACGACGACCGTCAGCGTCGCGGGGATCTTGAACAACCGCTCGCGGAGCTCGCTGATCGGCAGCTCGCCATCTCCGAGATCGATCCCGGCGGCCCGTGCGTGGCCGGAGTAATAGAAGAACACGCGCACCTGGCGGCCGGCCGTGACGTCGGCCTGGACGCGCTCGCCCAGCTTCGTCAGCCGGTCGCGCAGCTGGTCCGGCGTCGGATGCGTCACGATATCGATCGAGTCCGCGCGGTACCCACCCAGCTCGGTGAGCAAGCCGGCGACCTTGTGCGCGTCCTCTTCGGCGTACTTCAACGTGGCCTGGCCGGGGCCGCCGGCGTTCGACCCGACCACGATCGCGTAGGTCGTGATCGACGGCTCGGCGTGGGCCGTACCGAGCATGAGCAGCAGGGTTGCAAGGGGAAGGAAGCGCATGCGATGCCTTTCCCTCAGATGACACGCAACCCGGCCTCGATGGGAACCCAAAGTTAATCCTCGTCGGAATCAGGCAGATGGACCGCGCGGCGAATCGTCCCTTTGCCGAACTTCGCCGAGAGTTTGTCGATCGTGCTCCCCAGCCGCTCGCCCTTCTCCCGGGTCGCGTCGTCGAACCCGAGCTGGCGCGGGGCATCCCACGGCTCGAGGTTCTCGGCCGAAATGCCGCACAGCCGGACCCGCTGGCCGCGCCGCGACTCGACCGGCACCTTCGCGAGCAGATCGATCGCGGTGTGGGCGACCACGCCGCCGTCGCTCGTCGCCTGATCGAGCGTGGTTCGCCGCGAGATCTGACGAAAGTCGTCGTACTTGATGATCAGCGTGATCGTGCGCGCGCGCAGCTCGGCCGCGCGCAACCGGGCCGCGACCCGATCCGCCTGATCGAGCAGCGTGACCGCGAGCTCGCCCTTGTCGTCGAGGTCGTGCTCGAACGTCTCGCGGTGGCCGATCGTCACCGCCTCGCGCTCCGAGACCACCGGCCGCGGATCCTCGCCGCGTGCGAGCGCCGCGAGATGCTGGCCCGTGATCGCGCCGAGCCGGCCGATCAGCGCCTGCTCGGGATACCGCGCGACATCTCCGATCGTCGCGAGCCCCATCGACGCGAGCGCGCCGCGGGTCGCCTCGCCGACGCCCCACAGCCGCGTCACCGGTAGCCCGTGCAGAAACGGCAACAGGCCCTCGGGCGTGACGATCCGCAGGCCATCCGGCTTGTCGATGTCCGACGCGATCTTCGCCGCGAACTTGATCGGCGCGACGCCGACCGACGCGACGAGCTGCGTCTCCGCGGTCACGCGCTCCTTGATCGCGCGCGCGATCGCCAGGCCGTCGCCGAGCAAGCGCTCGCTGCCCGTGCAGTCGAGAAACGCCTCGTCGAGCGACAGGCCCTCGACGTCGGGCGAGAAGTCGCCCAGGATCGCGAAGAAGATCCGCGACGCGTCGACGTAGCGATCCATCCGGTGCTTGACCACGATCGCGCGCGGACAGCGCCGCATCGCCTCGGCCATCGGCATCGCGCTCTTGATCCCGAACACGCGCGCCTCGTAGCTGCACGACGCGACCACGCCGCGCTTGACCGAGCCGCCGACCAGCACCGGCTTGCCGCGGAGCTCTGGATGGTCCCGCTGTTCGACCGCCGCGTAGAACGCGTCGAGGTCGACGTGCAGGATGGTCCGCACTACTTCGGCGTGTCGGCGGCAGCGGGCGCCGGCGCCGCCGAGCCCGTCGCGGCGGGGGCCGGCGCCGCGTCGTCGTGCTTCGGGAACACCTGCAGCTTGGTCACGACGGCGAAGATCGAGATCGCGACGCCGCCGAGCAGCATCGACCACAACCAGGTCGGCACGGGCGTGAGCTTGCCCTGCGAGTATTTCTTGATCCGGCCTCGAAGGATGCCGTGAACAGGGAGGATCAGCAGGACCACCGCGGTCAGCTTGATGTGCAACCAGACATTCGGCTTCAACACGAACAGGTTTGGCAGGCCCGGGCCGTAGTCGAACACCATCGCGAGACCACACCCGATCGTCACCGCGGCGGCGATATCGGTCGCGAGCGCGAGCGCGCGCTCCTGTAGGGTGAGCTGCTCGTGCGAGGACTTCGGCGCGTGGTCGTGGAACCGCAGCATCCAGTAGATGGCCGTCAACCCACTGATCCACAGCACCATGCCGATCACGTGGGCGGTCTTGACCAGCAAAAGCACGCTTGGTGACATGGCCCGAACCTACCACCTGGGCCGACACCGCGTGGCGCAACGCATCTGCGCGATTGGGGGTATGATCTCCACTCGCATTTGGGGCGCGTTCTAAAGATCTTCTTTCACGACGCGTGTTTCGACGGCACGACCTCGGCGGCGTTGTTCGCGGCGTTCTATCGCGACGTGATCGCGAAGGACGTCGAGATCAAACCGGTCGGCATGGTCCACCGCGACGGCAACCCGTTCGAGGGAATCCCACTCGACGCGGACGACCACGCCTGCGTCGACTTCCGGTTCTGCGCCGACCCCAAGATGCGCTGGTGGTTCGATCACCACCCGACCGCATTTCAACCTCCCGCGTTGCGCGAGGTGTTCGAGCGCCAGCACGCGCCCACCTGGTTCTTCGATCCCACCGCGCCGTCCTGCGCCGGCTTCATCGCCAAGACGCTCGCCCACGGCTGGCAGTGGAAGCCGCCCCCGCACCTGGTCGATGCCGTCACCTGGGCCGACAAGATCGACGCCGCGAAGTTCTCCTCCGCCGGCGAGGCCATCTCGCTCGAGCTCCCCGCCCAGCGGATCGCCGCCTGGCTCGCGAACGGCCGCACCGGCCTCGACACCGCCCGCTACATCGAGTGGCTCTCGCACAGCTCGCTCGCCGAGGTCAGCCAGCGGCCCGAGCTCGCCCCCCAGATCGACGCGATCGAGCACGAGCGCGCGCGCGACATCGATCAGATCCGCGCGCTCGCCGTCTGGCACGACGACGTCGTCGTGTTCGATCGGTTCGACGACATCGGCGCGCGCAACCCCGGCTTCCTCGGCTACTGGCTGTTCCCCCAATCGCTCTACGCCGTCTCCGGCACGCGCACCGCGCAGACCATCAAGATCACCGTCGGCCTCAACAAGTGGACCACCGCCACGCGCAAACCGACGATCGACGTCGGCGCGCTGTGCGCCCGGTTCGGCGGCGGTGGCCACGCGAAGGTCGGCGGCATCACGCTCCGCGGCGACGAGCTCGTGCG
>Ga0307509_10002014_pt1 | contig 33565 bp, 34 predicted proteins | sample 10_EM_MG_FD_202245 | JGI IMG/M metagenome (GOLD analysis project Ga0307509, IMG submission 202245) | Populus trichocarpa ectomycorrhiza microbial communities from riparian zone in the Pacific Northwest, United States - 10_EM | ecosystem: Host-associated > Plants > Roots > Unclassified | place...
TTAAGTTTTACCGCTTGATTCTACTTTGAATTATCTTTATCTTTATTTTGATCTTTACTTCTACTTTGAGTCTTCGGTGCGGTCGCAATCTTAGGATCCGTCTTCCTACAGAGTGCCCCCGTTACAGGCAACAGCATTCGAAATGACTGACCTAAACAAGTTAAAGATTTCCTGGGCCTAGAAATCACCCGTGATCGAAGTTAGTGACCACTTGCTATTCACCAAAGAAGATATATTGAACGGATACTCGAACGGCATGGAATGAACAATCCGCGCCCAATTTCAACCCCACTTGACCCCCTTAGCAGGATCCCAGCTCGCACCCAAACAGACGGGGAAGACAACCAGGTTAAGGAAGTGTCGATTGAAGCCTACCAGTCAGCCATGGGTTCCTTGATGTACGCTATGCTTGGACCCCGCGTGGATATCGCTTACGCTGTTGGACTCGTTAGCCAGTTCAACCATGCACCCCACTGGGAATATTGGATTCCGGTTAAAAGAGTCTTTCGCTATCTGGGAGCAACAAGGCATTTATGATTAGGCTATGGATCAAGTAACCTTAGCAGTGGATACACTGATGCCGACTAGGGTGCAAGCGAGGATCGAAAGTCAGTTGGAGGATTTGGGTTCTTGCTCAATGGAGGTGCCATATTGTGGACAAGCAAAAAGCAGAATTTGTTCGCACCATCCACTACCGAGGCCGAGTACATGGCCATGACACAGGCTGCGAAGCAAATACTATCGCTATGGATACTGCTGGATGAGCTTGGAGTGTTCACACATATCAGGCAACTGTCACAACTTCATGGCGACAACTAGGGGGCACTCGCACTAGCTCATAACTCAGAATATCATGCGCGTACGAAGTATATTGATATTCAGCATCACTTTATTAGGGAACTAGTCAAGGCCGAGAAGTTTTTCCTTGAGTATTGTCCAACCACGATCATGATTGCCGATATCATGACCAATGCCCTACCGCGAGCTACCCACGAGAAGCATACCACAGCAATAGGAATGATAGCGAGCAAAGAGGAAAATAGAACTTTTCGTGAGGGAGCGTGAACAATATTCGTTATAATATGCACGAAGGTTCCAGTTCTACGACATGGCTATTACAACAAATCTCGAGACGAGGAGAAGTTTTGTTTGGAGATTGTTTTGGATGTATGGGCGTTGATGCAATGGCTTGTATGGACTAAAGGCTAGTTGCAGTGGAGATGGTTTGGGAACGTGGTGAAGTCACACTAGGAGGTGTCGAAGGTTTGGAACTAAGGTTAGTTGGAAGTTGGAACAAGCAAGTGTCATACTATCATGTTAGCGAAACAGGCACCTGTATCAGGAACGTTAAGGAAGGACAAACTCTGTATGTAGTTCAGACGAGATCAAACGATTTAGGGACGAGATGTGTTGTATAGTTGATGGTGTGGTTTGGAAAGCAAGAGACACTTATGGAAGAATGGGCTTGAACAATGGACAAAGGAAAAAGTTTTTTTTGTGTATATATAGGACGCTGCTGGCAGCACAGAACTGACAAGAATCCCAATACACTCTCTACCCAACATAGCCTTATTTTATTAGGATCCACGTCGCATCCAGAAGGAGAGTTTACATCATGTACATCCTATGCGTCCTTTGCATCTAACGCACAGGAAGCGGAATACATTTTTTGCTGAGGCCGACTCCTACTACTTTGGGACAACTCACGCTCAGCATTGGAGATCTAGTGTCACTATAGGACGCTGCTGTGCATAGCGAGCCATTGGATATAGAGCAGTGGCATTGTGGGAGCAATAATGTGTAACGATAGTACATTGAGCATGTGTATGTAGCATAGCAGTAATGAATAATATTAGGATACAGTTTCTCTCACATGTGGGAAATCTTACCCGGAGGAGCTTAGTGTTAATATGAGGATGTCAAGCCAACTCAAGGAATTCAGAGCATTAGGAATAAGAGAATAGTATTAGACTTAGTTCACTATGCATCGGAGAACATAAGGTAACATCTGATAGAGTCATGCTTGGATCAGGATACCGAATGTATAGGGCGTAAGATCAGGAAGAAGTAGCTAGACATCATGAAAAAACAGATCAGGCTGGTGTGATCCAGATAATGGAGGCAAGAGCAGAAAACATCGGAACACGAGGTGGGAAGATGCACGAAGCCATGACTTTGGGTAAGAAGGAACCGGCGTCAGTGCGGGAGAGTCTTAGATCAGACGTCGTCAGGGCAAGAGAGTCTTAAAACAGGCACCGTCAGGGCAGGACACCCTTAGAAGGGGCGTCGTCAGGATGGAGTAGTGCAGTCCCAGATGTAGTCAGGATGCCCAGGACGTAGGGGTCCATGTCCTGATTGCGTCATGACAGACTGCGCGATTTGGGTTCCAGCGTCAGGTGCATCAGATGCACAGAATGTACTGAATGCAGGGTATTATTTTTGCTGATGATGGAGCTTCGCACTTGATACTATTCCCATTAAGAACTCCTTTTGATCTATGTTAAAGATCTGAAATAGCTTTAGGTTATGCTGACAGATGATGGAAGAGAGTTTAGAAAAGTAATCCTTTAATAGGTGGGACAACTGGCCCGAGCTGGCTGCTGGTCTAATTTTGTTCTAAACCTCGTGACCAAGTCTGGATAACAATCAAGGAATCTTGTTATCCAGTTCTGTCCTACACTTATTCTCTTTCCAGTTCTCTTTTCATAAAGGTAACGTGCCTTGTCTTTTACCATATCTAACCTTCGAGGTAATTCTCGATCATCCTTCTCCTTGCACTAGGCAACCATAGCCTTCGTCTCCATCACCGTAATCAACTGATTATCATCCTGCCCGGGTTGATGACTCGGCCTCAGGCTCTCTCCGGTATAGCGGTAGTATAGGGTGGACTTTGGAGCGTCAAATGCCTCAGCTGCGGCACGAATACTCTCTTGTTTTCCTTCATTCAGTGACTTAATTGCAGCCAAAATCGATATTTCACAACCGGTATCATCGCGCTTCTTCACTCTTGGCATGGTGGCGGCAGTGGTTTGGTGATCTGGTTCTCTCTAAGTAGACTCCAGGGGGGTAATTACCTTAGCGCCTTGGCTCACTTTACTAAAATTCCCCCATTCTGTTTCCCAGTGATGTCCCGGATCGACGTGATTTACTTTAATAGTGTTGTGTGCTGTGAAATCAGAGTTGCCCTCTTGAAAAGTCTGATATTTTTTTCTTTTTTTGTCTCAGAGGGCTAAGCCACTCTACTCTTGCTATGTCTTCGGCCGGCTCCTAAAGGAGTAGGGAATTCTCAACAACATAGCACACGACCCAATTATTGCAGTTTTTACTCTCGGTAGGTAAATAATGAGATAGGCAGGGGTTTCCCCCCTGCCCGTCTCATCACTTACATAGCAGTGTATACCCGAGTATGTACAAAATTGAATCAGCTTACCTATTTGTATGGCACAAAAAAGTGCACCAATCAAGTCTCGTTTCCCGTAATCTTCGGGCCGAAAAGGTAGGTAGGTTCAGAGTTGCAACCTTTGGTCATATCATACTGGTATAATAGGGCTTGGCGGTTTCTGAACTGCAGGGACACAATTTGCCCTACATGTTCACCACTAAGGACGCCAGTTTTGGGTTGCGAATCATAGGCCAAGTCAAGAAAGGTAATCCCTGACTCAGAGGTGGTCGGATCGAATCGCAAATGGGTAAGTAATGACTGAGCTTCAGACTGCCTTGCGGAAATAAGGTGTAGGCGATTCACTGCGGGACGAATTGTGGTATAACTTAATAATCTCTCAAATCGGCTTCTCACTTCAGCAGTAGAAGGGCAGCAGATAGAGGCGCCACAAGCTGCCCCTGGTACTGTACACAGTAGGCAGCAGTAATACTAAAATGCTCATCAGGTGAAGTAGTCCACTTTAGAAACCCACCAAAGCTTCATGACTTAAGGACACAACCTGCTATTTATTGAATTATTTTCTGGTTGGTTAGAGGGTATGCGAACCTTCAATTCTGACGGACAGTGCTTCTAATCTCATTTGGACGGCGTCATGCACAGGCCCAGTCGATCATGGGGTGGCAAAATCATTCGCCAAAACAATCCCATCTTCTAATACCAACAAGGGCAGATGGTAAGGGGTGGGTGGGAGTTCAGATTGAGGAACCGATACTCCTGGGAATCCAAATACGAGAGTGGATACAGCTGGGCCTCTTCCCATCCGAACACTTGAAAATATATGATACAAATCCTGCATTTGAAATTGTTGAAGGACTGTGGTTATCTAGGTGTTGATTACGGCTGGGTTGTAGTTGGTGCTTTCAAGCAAGGGCCTGATCTCTGGACCTATCATGTCACTATCCATGGTCATGGGCAATGCCCCTCTTCCGGGCCAATTACATCACGATCTATTGTCACCTTGCGGGTTTTGTGATAATTGCAGGAGCAGCACGGTCTTGTGGCAATGTGGTCGGCGAAAGGATATGTACGTAATACTACTGGTGATGCGGACGACTCTGGATATGTCCCCCTATGCCTGTTTGTGTAGCTCTAGATTAGCATATAAGTAGATACTTTGCTCAAAGCTCATAGGAGGAAGTTGGTAGATTTCACAGTCGAAATATACCGTGAGGTCTTTGTGACCTTCGGCACGATACTTCAGTTTATAAGTGAAGGGAATGAATGAAAACACAGACGAAGAAGGAAACTAGCTACTAGTTTGGAAGGAGGGTGCGTAGACAAAAGAAACAGTGATAAGGAAAATAGGGGAAATGGAGAGGAACATATAATACCTGCAATAATAATGTGCTCTGGTAAAGTAGGAGTGGGGAAAGACAATGAGGAGAGAATCAAGTGCGTGGTGGATGGAGAAGGGGGGAGATGTGAAGGGGTTTTTATAGATAGTAGGAGGTATGATACTGTACACTATGACGATGGACTCTTGGCATTCACAATCAGCCCTCCGGCGCCACCCACATTTCCTCCGCTAACAGTAGGCATCCACTTCAGAATGCAGTACTGGTGGGTTGTGATATTTTTCCGTTTTCGTTAAACCGCCAATTTTTTCTATCTCAACCGCCAGCTATGGGGGGGTAGTCTGAGCAAAAGCGCTTTGTGATAGCTCCAGGAATTGTTGGATGGGTGAACGTGGTGGATGTGAGAGAACTTGTTCTATTCTCAGATGCGCGCCGCTGCTAACTAAATAGGACTAACAAAGATATGTGCGCAACTAGTGGTTTACCCTCAAGGCCATCCTATCTTCTCCACAACACAACTAGGGTGGTTGCCCGTACCCTACTACACTCAACACTCCCCCTACAGGTGCCACCCGTATACATGCCCATATAACACTCCCCCACACTCCACCGTTGGGGATCACCCTTATATGAGCTATCTAAAAACAAATTCAAAGTAAAAGTAGAAAGCTATGAAGACAATCCACACATCCGCACAAACAGAGTATACTTGCTAAGTACAAGGGGTTTAGTCAACTCATCTGCAACCATATGGTCTGTCCTGCAATAATCCATCGTGACCTCCCTTCCATCGTCTATAAATTCTCTGATCAGATGCACGCGAACGCCAAGGTGTTTGCTGTGAGGTTTATAGGCGGTGTCTTTAAACATAGAAAGTGAGGCTTGATTGTCGTTATATAGAGTACTGACAGGTAACTCGGATCTAATGATCTCTTGTATCAAGTTTTGAAACCAAACAAGGTCTTGAATTGCAGATGCGCGCATGATAACCTCCACATCTGCAGTGCTCGTAGCTGTGAGAGCTTGACGTTTCGAATGCCACTGAATCATTCCCATTCCGAGAAGAAAGACGTATCCGGAAGTTGATTTCAGCGTACCTGTGTCGCTGGCGAAGTCTGGATCCACAAATCCAGCTAAACATACGCCTGCTCGCATTTCTCCCCCCAGACTGAGCCGGAGCTTCTTCCTGCCTGCAAGATATGTGAGGACCGGTTTCGCACTAAGCCAGTGAGGATCATTAGGGTCCGCGTTGAACCTTCCAAGGTAAGAAACCGTAAAAGCAATCTCAGGCCAGGTACCCGTCGCAATCCAGCCAAGACTCCCAATAAGCTGCAAATAGAGAGTACGATCGCATGGTTTGTTTCCCCCTCCTTTCATGCCCAGCTTGTCCTTTTCCATTGGTGTTCCTACGGGTTTGCAACTCGCAATGCTAAACCTCTCCAACACCTGGTCAATATACCCTTCCTGTGTCAAGGAAATCGTATGACCATTTGTATCCATCAATACGACCATTCCAAGAAAACGGCTCACAGTTCCAAGATCAACCATCTCAAACTTGCTTTTTAACTTATCACATACGAGTTTCAAGTCTCCCAACGCTCCTGCAATGAGCATATCATCAACGCAGAGTGCTAGTATCGTACCATTGTCGTGTGTATAAATGCAGCAATCAAACCTGCCTCAGTGAATCATCTTTCTCGTCCGCTCCACCTCCAGCGATTGAAATCTCAACACCATGAGAAATCATCGTGAGAGTGTCCTCCGCCTCTGATCTACCCCGTCCGTGGCAACTGCTCGGGGGTCTATCACGCCTTCATCTCCTTCCTCTCTCTGGGGCCTCTGGCCTCCCCTCCCGGGGGTTATGGAGTCCTTCCTGGTTCCGTTCGTCTTCGTTCGCGTTGATGTTCCTACCCTTTACCCCGCACTTCGCGACGCGTTTCGCTTAGCGTTTTGCACGGTCGGCAACCCTCTGTTCCTCGTCAACACGCGGTCGCAGTCTCGGGCTATCAGTGAAGTAGTTGCCCTGGTGGCCCTGCTCTCTGGTGCATGCGAAAAATCGTGACCCTGTTTCGGTCCTCCGCGTTCGTACTTCTCGGTCTTTGGCGAGCCTTCCCTCTCCCGCTTCCCACGCGTCAGATCCGCTTGCACCGTACTGCTACGTCCTGCTTTAGCTGGCACCTTATCTGCCCCGTCGGCTGGCACCCTACTGCCCCGTACAATAGCTGGCACCTCCACTGCTGAGTGGCTCTCCTCGCTGGGTGACTCCCCTTGTCCTCCTCCCGCTCCCGCGATTTACTCTACAATCGCACACCTCACGTGTAGGTTACGCTGGGTCATGGTATAGCACTACCTCCTTGGCCCATGCTAAAGTCCGAAGCGTCGCCGATATATCGGGCTGTCCGCCCGTGTCGAACGCCTTCCCCGCGGCCGAGTTGGCTAGGGGTTATTGTTCAGGCATCCGGCAAGAGTAGTTTTATCTCTCCTCTCCGTCGGCACTTGGTGCCGTAAGATTCTTTTCTTTTGTTTTTGGGGGGCCCGCCGAATGGTTTGTGTCTTTCCCTGGTTTCTTTTCTATACTTGTCTTTCCTTACGTGTCTGGGGGAAGGTATTGCTCCGTCTTGCTTTCGCCTTAGGTGCTACGAGGGGGGAGGATGGGCTCTGGATTGGAGGGGTTTGATTTTTCCCATGAGGGGGTGTAGCGGGTCGTTGGATTGTTTATAGTTTTGTTCACGCCATAGCTAGCGCTCCACGCGGTTTCTTGTACTTTAACAACGAATACATGATTAAAAAAAAAAAAAAAAAAAAAACCTGCCTCGGTGAAACCCCATTTTTGTTATTGGAAAGTTGTTGCTCGTGGTGTACCAGCATCGTGGAGACTGTTTTAACCTGTAGAGACTGCGATTGAGACATGTCAGCCTGTCACCTCCACACACCCCAACCGGTAGCGACACATACACCTCCTCATGCAACTCGCTGCCTAGGAATGCCATGACGACATCCATTTGACGTACTGCAAAACCCTTTGCTGCTGCAATAGACAACACAACACGAACACTGGACAGACTCGCTACTGTCGCAAAAGTATCCGTAAAGTCCAAGGCTTCAAGTTCCACCTGGTGAAAGCCCTGAGCCACCAAGCGTGCTTTATACCTAACTGTTTGCCCAACCGGATTCAGCTTGCGCTGTGAAATGAGTTTTGTAGAGATTGCTTTCTTCCTTTCTGGTATCTCATGAACGAACGTCAACACCTTATTCTTCTCCAACGACGCACACTCAGAGTCGATAGCCTCCTGCCATTCTCACGCTTTATCTGCCTCCATAGCTGACTTATACGTATTCGGACCTGCCTCCACCATGTAGACAGCTGACACCATCACTTCACTAGTACTTGTGTTTGATGTTCCGGAACCACTCCTCTTGGAATGTGCGCTTCCCATTCCCTCCGTAGCAGGGAAATTTCCTTTCTGGGATTCCCAGTAGGAGCTGTTCGTGTGTGCTCTGAGCCCCCTGAGCATTCCTGGATTGTCTGATTTCCTCATCTTCTTTCTCGTCGTAACAAACAGCATCTCTTCACGGTCCGCCTCATTATCATTATCACCATCACCATCACTACCATTGAAGGATTGTCCTCCTGATGACGACTCGACCTGTGGTTTGCATAGGTCAAAGGGTGCCAGTACCTCTTTGGCGTCTCCCCAATCAATTACTTCTTCTCCCTCCTCTTCCCTCACTCTCCTCTCAGGTGCCCTCTCCTCTAGTGCTTCCTCCTCGTCAAACTCGTCACCCCAAGCCAGCTGCTCCTCCCATGGCTGAATCTCTGGCGACTAGTAGCGTCTCGATTCTTGACCCACCATATTGCTGGTATTGTAGTATGACGTAGACTCTTCGAAGATAACGTCATGGGAAATTACAAAGGGTTTTCCAATTGGATCGTAGAGGCGATAGTGCGTGGTAGTATCCGTATACCCAATGAAGATGCATTTCTGTGCCGCTTTGTCCATCTTCTTTCTAGTCTCTTTCGGCACCTGTGCATAGGCTATACAATCCCATACTGGAAGATGCTCATAGATAAGTTTCCTTCCATGCTAGAGCTCGTACGGGGTCAAACCTGTCTGAATCGCGCGTGTAGGAAGCCGATTGCAGACATATATCACTGTCATCGCCGCCTCAGCCCAGTATTGCTTAGGGGCACTGACCGCATGTAAAAGCGCACGTGTAGTTCCAATGATGGTATGGTTTGCTCTTTCACTCACTCCATTGGATTGAGGTGTATATGGCGTCGTTCTTTAGATCTCTATTCCTTCTTGTTGTAAGAGATGACAAAATTCATTTGACGTATATTCTTCTCCCCCATCCGTGCGGAGTTTCCTAATAACCTTGCCTTGCTGTTTCTCTACCAAGGCTTTATATTCCTTAAAGCAAGCAAATGCCTCCAATTTGCGCTTTAGTAGATAACTTACCTTGTACCTGGTGAAGTCATCCATAAACAGGAGCAGATAGAGAGCTCCCCCAAGTGATTTCGGATCGATCGGTCCGGCTCGATCACTGTGGACAATCTCGAGATGTTGCGTCTCTTTTGACGATGGTACAGCTGACGGGAACTGCTTCCTTGCCATTTTTCCATACACACAACCCGCGCAAACACAACGTGGTCCCTTCCGTATACTGGGAATATCGTTATCCTCCAGCGACAGCCTACGCTCAGCTGCTCCTCCTAAGTGCACTAGCCTGAAATGCCACCGCACGGCCTCCCTGGCTGCTCCTTCGCCAGTATCAAGAGCAAACGCATTATTAACTTCAAGGTGTCCCAATACTTCACCCCTCATAGGTTTCAGTACATAGAGCCCATTCGCTTCTGCTACTCCAACCAAAGAGCCATTACCATATCTCATAGTAGCTCCCCCACTTTGTGGAAACTCGACGAAAATACCCGAGGGTCGTAGTTGAGAAACCGAAAGTAGACTGTTCTCGCCGCAAGCTGGAATGTGCAAGACGTCTTTCAAGAGTAACTCTATCTTGCATTGCTTTCCATCATGTCATACCATGCGAGTGACATTGCCTCGACCGAGTGCATTGATCTCTGCATTGTTGGCAACACGAATCCTGTGTTCGCCATCGGGAATTCGTTCATAGGTGGTAAAACAGTCTTGCAAACCCGGAACGTGGGTACTACAGCCCCTATCCAAAAGCCATTGATATCGGCTCATAGGTGCACTGGTCGAACTGAAAGCCGTAAAAAGAGATTTCTTTGGTTGATCCGTCGAAGCCACCTGAGCTGCTGTCGTGACTTTCTCTTTACGAATCCCTTTTGCTGTGTCTGATTTGAGTTTTGGACATTCACTGCGCCGGTGACCCTTCTTCTGACAGTAGTACCAAACAATCGACTGTCCATAGCTCGCTTGTCTATTCCCTCTCATAGTCTGACTACTAGATGCTCCCCCAGAGCCTGACGCTGATGAGCCATAGCCATATCCTTTTCCCCTTACCGCCAGAACCACATCGTTACCAGTAGACACCACTTTGTCACGATTCATCGTAGATTCTCTTCAAGTTGCTTTGATAGCGGCAATCAAATCCTCCAGTAGGTCTAGTTTAAGAATTGTGGCTTGAAGATCACGCTATTGGCGCAATGATGCCGGTAGACCGTTTAACAGGTAAAAGGTTTTCTCGCGAGGTTTGATCTCTTCCTCTGCCTCGCGAAAACATTCAATAATTCGTTTGATCTCGTGGACATATTCTGCCGCTGTCCGATATGCGTCGAAGGTGCAGTCAAACACAGATCTCCGCAAAAAGTAGAGTTCCAGTCCAAGAGCTTTGCGATAGCCTTCCTCAAGCTTCTTCTATAGGGATTCTGGATCCTCACCGTAGGCAGCCGATTTATATTGGGCACAAATCCGTGGCTCTATAGCATTCCAAATCTTTGCTGTAATCTGAAAACACTTCCGCAAATGCTTGTTGTAGGCGGCCTGCACTGCCGCACCTGTGCTATCTTTACCAGGTGACTTTTCACGACCCGATCCGATCTACAAGAGGTCCAATTCTTTCAATTAATCTGATATTCCCTGCCTCCAAGGCCCGAAATTATTATCTCTCAAGAGAGGAAACAACACCCGGCTCGACCGCGTAGACTCGTAAAGTTCAGTCATTGTACGAACCAGATGAGTTGAACTAGAGAGAGAGAGAGAGAGAGATATCGATTAGAGAAAGGGTGAGAAAAACGATTCGAAAAAGCACACAGCGTAGATTGCCGCCTATCAAATGGACGATTTTTCTCCTTGGCTTAAGCTGCATGGAACGCCAAGGCTCATAACCTGTTGGATGGGTGGACGTGGTGGATGTGAGAGAACTTGTTCCATTCTCAGATGCATGCCGCTGCTAACTAAATAGGACTAACCAACATGTGTGCGCAACTAGTGGTTTACCCTCAACGCCGTCCTATCTTCTCCACAACACAACTAGGGTGGTTGCCCGTACCCTACTACACTCAACAAGAATTAGGATGGATATCTTAAGTATGATATAACTCAGAACATCAGACATAAGATCACTGTGCAATGAAACTGCTCTACTCCCAATGGCCTCACACTAATACCCCCACCACGGTGCTGTGGGGCTGAAACTGAGCTTACTCATTTTTTTATTTTTTTCTAGATTGTTTCTTGCATTCCATATATATATAGCGGACAGTTTACATAGCTAGCTAGTTCGAGCTGTGGAGTGGGCGAGTGATTACTAAGGAGAGGCAAGGATCGTGGGCTGAAAAGGAAGAGGAGAGGCAACGGAGACTCAGGGGGAGAACATGAACACGGGAGCAATGATAGGTTCATAGGTGACGTGGATCTTGTGTTTGATCAATAGGTTTTCTTCTTTTCTCTACGGATTTCTTTATCATCGTCAACGATTTCTTTAACTCTACTCATTGTGCGAGCGGCGTTGCCCACATCGGTATTGTTTCATTTCCTGATCGTGACATCATTTCCCCGTTTTCGTGCCTTCTTGTATTTTCTTTGCTTTGGGGTTAGTATAACTCGCCAGGGAATACTATCGGCCCGGACCAAATTCATCGTTTCAGTACCACCACTCCCTATGTCTCCACCCTACGAAATACCAATATTTTCCATCAGCCCTTGAAAACCCCCAGAATTGGCACATCCGAAAGCAATTTCTAATGAGCTACTCACTACTCGCTCGTCTTTGCCAAGAATACCTCCGCTAGCCGATATTTTGCTGGAGTTCTCGCCAAATATTCGGCTCACGGCCGTATTCTTAGCAAAAGACGGGTGAGTACATTCCGTTCCATTGGCATGAGTCAAAACAAAAAATAAGTTGTTGTAACTGCCTGTATCTAAGACTAGGACACCCTCGGCCCAAAAATATCCGATATAAGACAATACTGCAATTCCATCGCTTAATAAGAACAGTTAACAGTAAAGATGTTTGGTTCCGTCCTGCACCAACGCGTTAGGTGAGGAAACACCCAATACAGTGTCCCGGTTTCGAACAGAAGTTTCGGTAGTAAGATGGTGATCACCTGCTGCCAGGCTACGGTAGGGGGTTCGGGAATTATCGGGATAGTGCTGGAACGGAAGAATTTTAATCCCCATAAATCAGATTAATAGAGCCAGCGAGTTTAATTCCTGTATCATTCCGGTAGTCAACAGAGCTCTTCTCTCAGGACCGCTCTGCGATTGAACGGCCCTCTTAAATTTTATATAGATCGGCTGATGGACGGATCGACAGCGATACCCAAAAAAAAAGCCCAGATTGCCAACGCGCAACTCAGGGGATCGCACAACTTAGGAATGGGGAAGCTCTTAACACTTTCTCTCGCTCCTACTAACTTACAGCAAAGACAAGAGTATATATAAATTATAATAAAGTCCTCCTATCCTCTCATCGATCATCACACATGCCCATGTTATTACACATGAGTCTCCCTTTCCCCCTTCTCTCGCCCGTGCTAACTAAGGAAAAACCAAGACTCACACGGCCCATGGCCTCAGGGCGTCCAACTCTACGGGTATCCAACACCCTAAGACGATGGAGAAGGAAACCTGAAGGCCGAAAACACATAAAGATCTCTGGCTACACCCCACTAAACTCCTGTACGCCTGGGATTGCCTGTGCCAACAAACAGAAATTTCATCATAGGACGAGATGGTAAACTCCAGGGGATCAAGTGGGGACTCCATTATCAGATATTTCGGGAATGTCGGGCTTGTAGCAGCTTCACAACGATATGGTGTCCTTTATTGGCCGCTAGTGTGAGCGGTGTTTGACCTTCTTTGCTGGAGTGATCGGCGGTTACCGACTGAATTTCCCAATACTTTTGAATCTGACAAGTAATTCTTGCCTGGGACAGCCTACCCGTACAATAAAGTGCGAATAGTAGCCAGAAGTGTGATACGTATTGGTTTCACAAGCTGCACGCCGTGGTTCCACTGGAATGGTCTTGGCGCATCAGAGTAGCAGGGGCTGCGATTCTGTTTCAACAGACCGCACTTTTCTCTCACTAAACTAGGCCCCGCTTTTATTCCTCTCCCAGGAATATAATCAACCGACCATCCTATTCCTCCGCTTCGAAAGAGCAAGCAATACACGGTCGAGGATGTTTCAATATACTATCAACGATAGCCACCATTTCTACTTCAACAGAGGCCCATGTTATTTGGGTTTGGAGCTGAGGTATTTTGGATAGGAGATTCGAGTAATTGAGTTATGTACATTTTTTTTTACAACTCCCTACCGTTGGCTGTGGTTGTAGAGTGGGTGCCATGTGAGGTAGAGTACAAGGAATTTCTGGGTAGAGCTTGTACAGTCCAATGGAAGCAACTTGCCGGCAATGCGTAGGTTAGACTACCTTTTCCAAAAAAAAGAAATAGCAGAGGACAAATTACCTATTAGTTCATGTTAAAAATCTGTTGTGCAAAAGAAGAGAGTTCGTCATTAGTGAACACAACATCTTGGGCGTTCCCATTAGGCTCGTTAAAGAGAGAACTGTACGGAATGCGGAGCTCAGGGGATGTTGACGTCACCACTCCATTTGCATTGATGTTGAATAGCTCCACACAGCTCGGGAGGCCGATAGGTGTGTCTCCTATTCTCGTAGGGGGTGGTGGTGGTACCATTGCCCAGCACTCAATGCGGATGGCAACCGGGTCCGACATTAGTTGAACCAGTATCACCAATCGTGTTGCAAAGGCAGAGTTGATGAGCCACCATTCAGCATCCAAGCGAAGGAACTCAAGCGCTTCCGAATACCCAACTTCAATCACTGCTGGAGGCCAAACACCCTTTCCCATACGAGCTCTTGGCCCAAGGTCCCGATATCCTTCCTTACTACGGATGTCACCCAGATGGAATCGTCTTGCGGTGCGCGTACAATTTATTGACTTGTAAGTATCACCAAGAATTTCATCAAGCTTAAAACTTATTTCCATCGCGAGGTTCATGATGAGTGTTTTGTGCCTCCCCCCAGGCAATATTCTACAGATAAGAGCCTGTAAGCTGTTCTCGGTTGTGAAGAGTACAGTGCACCGTATATCGGACCAGAAAATTACTCTATCGAGTTCGGGTAGGTGATCATGGGTAACACCGTGGAAATATAGGAAATATTCCTCAGCGGACCCACAATCCGCAGTGTGCTTAATTATGCTTAGTAGCTCGGCTGCAGATTCATATTCGAACCTGCTCTCGTCCGGGATTAAGGCAGCTTGCATTACAAACTGCTTACTAGTAGTGTTTGCTCCTATATCTTGCAGGGGGTCCGAAGTGGTGTGACTCGCAAGAGTTAGGTTTTGGTTAGGAGATAGGGACATGATGGAGGAATAGTGGGTGGGTAACCGGTAAAAGAAGAGGTTCTCTGAACGGAAGACAAAAGGGGAATGCTCAGATGGAGGACTGGTCTAGCTCAGGGAAATACGCAGTCTTAAAAGTACTGTAATACTGCCTTGAGGTTGTCGCTGGGAGAAATTCTCGGAACGAGATGTGATCGGGAACGTGAGATGTGGTTTATATTTGATGTAGGCGGTGTACAGAGAAAGGAACTCAGCAGAGACTAAATACAGTTTGTGGTGGCCACTCGCACAGTGACACAAACACTAGAAACGCCAGTCACAAGTTTGCCTTAACCAAACATGCTATCATGATGATGGGGTTATTCCATCACGTTCGAGTGGAATTTTCAGGTTTTAGGATGTTTGTATCCAACCGCTGGAGATCAAAGAGGGCTGAGGGGTGATGCATAATGTGAGTACTCAATGGCTGCCTAGGGAGGGGGGATTTGGTACTATTCTATTGTTGGGTGGCAGACGAGAGACTGTAGCTCTCCCCAAGTCCTTCAAGAGGCTGGTAAGCACACGTGTCTGTAACGTGGACTGAGTTTTTCTTGGCGAGGGCCCCCACTGCTCGATTACTCATAGAGGGCCGTACTGAAACGATGACTTTGGTCCAGGCAGATAGTATTCTCCGGTGAGCAATACTAACCCGAAAGCAAAGAAAAGAACGAAAGGAATTGAAGGGGGAAATGATATCACTATCAGGAAACGAAACAGTACCGCTGTGGGCAATCGCCGCTCGCACAGTGGGTAGAGTTAAAGAAAACAATTACGATGATAAAAGAACCCGTAAAGAAAGAAGTAAAACTATCGATCAAACACAAGATCGGAGTCATCTATAAACATGTGGTTTCCTCTCCCGCGTGTCGTGTGTTCTGTGTTCAGTCTCCGTTGCCTCTCCTCCTCCTTTTGAACCGACGATCCTTGCCCCTCCTTAGTAATCACTTGCCCACTCCACCGGTCGAACTAACTAGCTATCTAAGCTGCCCGCTATAGGAAAAAGTAAAAGTACAGGAAACAATTTAGAAAGAAATAAGCAGGCCCAGTTTCAGCCCCACAGTACCATCACTAGTATCGAGTTTGCTCATTATGTATAAGTTAGGCTATTTTGGTATCATATACAGAGAGTCCTTGTCTTCATTTTCATTCCCTTATACCTTGTCATTGTTTTCCTTAATCGACACCACACAACAACTGTGTCACCAAGGAGGTCTGCCCCAACACGCAACAAATACGAAGTGGATTCATCCCGTAGGTGAGCTTTCTCAATTGTTCCGGATGGTGAGGACTGCCAAGGACGGAATCAGGCAGGAGCAAGGTAGAGAAATAGCAGGAGAATAAGCGATTCACAAGGTAATCATACCAATTACCACTCGATCCACCAATCAATACAGTACAATTAACACAGGAGTAACTTAATAGAACTTTCCACCCGACTGCCTCGTGCCGCAATGCCGTATCAGGGACCGTACTTCCTGAATACCTACCAATATTTTAAAAATCTATCCATCTCTCTAGGGTCCGACTGCAAGTCTGCTTCACCTACACTATTTACACAACCGCCAGAGAACGAGGGAGAGGCTACGACTCATAGTCCGTCTTTTTGGGGGCGCTAGCACGGACTACACCCGGGAATGTGAGGGCCGGACGGGCTGTAGGGGACTATAGTCTAAGGGCCCGGCCCTCCGACACTACCCCGAGTTGAAATCATGCACCTCCTTTTCAACAAAATGGTTTGGTGCACAGCGGATTCGATCACTGACGGTGGGAGAACCAAAGACTTTTATCGATACGAACAAGCAAGGTGACAAGAAAACAAATCCAATAAAGTGTAAAGAAACGAGAGTCTGATACTCTGCTTACAGAAGATACAACGAAGAGAAAAGCGAATGTCTGATGGATGGTCAAAACAAGGAACAAAGGGAAAACAGGAGTCCTTTTATCCTCCTCAAAGTACAAACTCCCTTTCAGACATACGACCTGCGTATGCCGATTCTCTCCTCGCATTTCCTCCACTACCCATCTTTGCCGAATCTCCTCCGACTCATAACCGAGGTGAAATCTAGTTTACCGAGGGTCGGGGAAGGCACTTTGCTGTCGGTATCATAATAGACCGAGGGATGATGTGTTTGGTTGATATCACAGGCGTTGTTGATAGTGTGTTTGGGTGTTGTCGCACCTTTCACTTAAGGTGTTTCGTGGTTGTTGATCCGTGATGAACTAGGTATGCAGGGTTGTGCGTGATCTGTATGAAGCTAACAGTGGTGCAGGAGGTATCAAACAATAGTTGTCTGGAACTAGTTCGTTCTAGTAGCCTTTCGATAAGATGTCGTCCTCGTAGTAGTAGTTTTCCGTCGATGAATCTGAATGTGGTGAGCAGCAAAATTTCAACACCTCCGAGCCTATCATTATCGCATCATGAGACATCATTCGCACCGTCTTATGCCATCCCCCACTGTCATATGCCGCCCCTCTCTATTCCCGGCTGCCCTGAACAGTCCCCAGCCGTCCCCCCCCCCCTACCCTCAACATACATGTCCCACCCTATTGGGCCCACCCCCCAGCCCAAGGACAGCAGCCCTGCACCTTGACTGCCCCAAGCGGACTATGGGTCGCTGTCCCATTCTGTCCAAAGCTCTTTGCAGTCGCTCCGTGGGCCCCCGCTGGGTGCCTGGACAGTTGGGAACACTGGCTTCGCAGAATTACAGGGTAGGTAGTTCGCAGGTGAGCAAATTGTGGTATAACCTAATAATCTTTCAAATTCTCTGGTTACCTCAGCTGTTGAAGGACGGCAGACAGAAATGCCAAGAGCTGCCCCCTGTACACAGTGGGCAGCAGTAATACCAAAAAGCTCATCAGGTGCAGCCAGTGCTCCCAAGCGTCCAGTCCGTGCGTCTTCGGGTCTGGACGGGATTGACGGCAGTACCTGAAAGGGCGCCCGGGAGGGACAGGTATCTTGGCTTCCGTCCGGACGACAGCCAGGGACTGACAGGTGGGGACCGCAGGTGTCTCAGGTGGCGCAATTTCCCTGGTAACTAACTCCGAATAACGGGCGGGCTCTGCGGGCGACTGGCGGGCCACGCAGGTGATGTCGAGCCTTACAGGTAATTGGTGAGGACTACAGATGACGGGCGAGGACTGCAAGTACGGTTCGGGAGTCACCGATCCGTCGAGTACTGTAGGGCCCTATAGTCACCCGCTTAGACGGTAGTCTTTCCCAAAGGATGGACACTCTTGCCCTACAGCTTGAGACACATGCCCGGGACGCCCGGGACGCTTGGGAACACTCACAATCCATTTTCACCTTCCGAGTTTTGTGATAATCGCGTAAGCGGCCCGGCTTTGTGGGAATGCGATGGGCCGAAGGATAAGTGGGTAATAATACTGGTGGTGCGGATGGCTCTGGATATTTCCGGTATTCCTGTTTGTGTCTCTCGGGATTAGCTGGATACTTTGCTTGAAACTCATAGGGGGAATTCCGCAGATTTCGCAGTCGAAACATACCGTGAGGTCTTTGTGACCTTCCGCATACTGCTTCAGTTTATAAGTGAAGGAGAGGGATGAAAACACAGACGAATCAGGAAACTAGCTACAAGTTTGGAAGGAGCGTGAGCAGGGAAACAAAGACAGCGATAAGTAAAATAGGGGGAAATATATAGGAACGTATAATACTTGAAATAATAATGTGCGCTAGTGCAATAGAGGTGGTAAAGGACAATGAGGAAGAGAATCAAGTATGTGGCAGATGGAGAAGGAAGAACAGGTGAAGGGTTTTTATCTATAATAGAATGCACTCTGCATACGATGAGGAAGGACTCTTAGTATTCACAATCAGCTCGTTTAGTATCCAGCGACCTGGGTTGGATCACCCTCTTAGCGCTCAAGCAGTATTTTCACCATCCCCTCTTTTCTAAACCAAGGGGCATGCGACAGCGGTGTGTGGCCGCGATTACCTGGTTTGTCGGGTTTACCTCTTCCCGCCGGGGTAGTACCGGTATTTTTGCTACTCCTTCATGTCCATACTGAGCAGCACATGAGAGCGGGGTTCCGTCCAGAATATTTGGCTTGTCGGGGCCAACCTCTTCCCTCCCAAGTAGTATTTTCACTACCCCCTTATGTCCATAACCAGTAACAAACCGTAGCAGTGTGCACTCGCAATCAGACAACCCGTCGGGGTTAACCTCTCCACACCCGAGGAGTATTTTCACCACTCCCTCATGCCCATTCTCAGCAGCAAACACGAGCGGGATTTGGCCAACTATCCGACTCCTCAGGATTGACTCCCCACCCGAGCAGTGTTTTGACCGCTTCACCGTGTCCACTATAAGCTGCCCATATAAGTAGCGTAGACTCCCAGTCATCTTCCCGATTGATATAGTAACAACCCAGCTCTATCAAAACAACTACAACTTGTGTAACCCCGAAGAACGAGGCGCAGTGTAGTCCACTGAACCGGAGACTGCCACTGTGGCGGAATCTACGATATTTGAACCTTGGTTGCTCGAAAATCAATTTAGCCGAGATGTAGTCATTAAAGTCCCGAAACAGCCTCAGCGCAATTGACATGGCGCAGTCCGAGAGTTCCCTTTTCGCATGGAGTGAAAATTCTACATGTATAACTCTACCCCATCGGCCGCTAAGAAATTTAGTCCATTTTTAAAATGTTTAAAAACTATCCTATCTAAGGAACCGGGAGAAAATATACGCAGAATATCTTGCTTCTGTCATGATAATGCTCAGCCCTACAGATTTCTCTGTATTCTGAGCACTACCGCACTTTAGAGCCACGAAGCTTTTCCTGTCACACTTGCTAAAACAAGTCAGTTTTCAACATTTAAAACTGGCCCAAATCTCTTAGTGGTCGAGGTTGGCTCGTCCACACTTCAGTGTTCTTCCATCTCATTCGTGCTTCTTGTTGCTTGCGCTCCTCTCTCCTCCTAATGCGGCGGCCGCTGCGGTATACGTGGGTATTAGTGCTGAAAGGATGCGCAAGCGATGAAAATGTTTTCACCCCTCTGGTTTCTCCTCCTGCTTGTCTTCTCTAGCTTCACACCCCTCTTCCGGCACACAACTTTCCTCAACCCTTTCCTTTTATCAATAGACAATAATCAATCAATCCTCTTCACATCAACTTAAGTGGTTTCACTCCACTGAGCAAAATCCTCACTGTAAATCATTACCTCCACAGCCACTATTTTTTAACACAAACCTCATCCCACAAAAGCTCCCTCTTTTTCTCCTCAACCAAAAAAACTGTCTTCAGACACCGGCTGAAAAATCAAAAGAAGTGGCTCCCGTGGCTAGAAGGGCCACTGGCCCTGAAGTATCGGAAGCATCGTCTATATCGATATCACCATCTGGGTCCGTGGCACCACCTGTCCAAGGGAGGGGAGCATCCGCCCCTGAGCGCGGAGGTTGGAAGGCGGTTAGTGGGAAAAGAGTTGGCTGGGTTAAATCATTCCTAAGTTTCAAATAATCCAGATCGCTAACTTGTTTGTTTAGTATTCTTTGGCATTCTGGGCCAAGCACGGGGAATCCGTATAGACCCTGGTTGCTGGAATTGCCGGAGTTATCTAGGGGCTCCTCTTCGAACGCGGGTGGCACGCCCCCCACTGGCAGCCCTGCTTCACTTGCCTAGGGCTTATGACCCCGAATATTGTTGAAAATTCACGAAGGTGCCATATCTCGGACATCGCTGAAACCTATTGTTAATCACCGGTGCTCACTCGATGATCACCAGCCCTGATACCATGGTAGAATATGCTAGAACAATGTCAGAGGTCCACCGTAGAGTTAACTACTTGGTTATAGATGAGAGGAGTACAATCGAGGTTTCACCAAGAGAAGGAAAGCGGTGAAGGAAAAGTTGGATATGTGGAATACCATGAGGGCGTAAGAGATGGCGGAAATGGTATGATGACAGTCAGGAGACTCCCGGAAGAGTCAACATTCCTTCCTTTTGCATTTGAGGACACTGTCTGTTCAGTGTTGTAAGAGGTGCAGGTCTCCAAATTTATAAGTCTTTCTTTGATAAGTGACAATTCCTAAAACATCCTAATCACTCCTGCTTCGTCTAACTCCTGAACCAAATATACCATCGCTCTTCTGATAATTTACTTCTCACTCGTGCAACTATCATCAAATTACATCCTTTGCAGCTCTCCGCCATCTCGGTTTTAACAAATATGAAGAGCAGTGTGCAGCGTTGGCAAAGAGGCCTACGAGGAAACAAAAATGTAGAAACTGCCTGAAGTTAGGGATTAAGGTTTGATAGAAGTTGGGACAGATTAGAGTCACATTATGATGCCTGGGAAACAGAAGGCAGTGTTACGACTGTAATGGATTGTTGAAGATGAGGGAAATTGTATGAGAGGACTATCATACTAGATAGAGGGAATGAGGGGATAAGGGCTTAGGGAAAGGTTCAAAGATCGAGGTATGATAAAAACACGGAACGGCGATATTTTGTCCCCTGCCCTGATCGCAAAGACTGTCTACTACCAGCGAGCTGTGATTGCTCGTTGTTAGCAGTGGTTCACTTTCCTCTCTCCCCGAATAACCCTTGTTACCTGATAAATGTCTTACCAACCCCCGGATGTCCATAGCAAAACAGAACAGCCTTATCACCTTCACCTTCCCCACCCACGCCGCACTTCCCTCTGAACTCCCCAGTTTGCATGAGCCATTCCCCGATATCTTCCACAACGCGCTCTTGAATTCACTAATGCAGTAAACCAGACTCCCGGGGTGACATAGACACCTTAGGAGGTGAGACCTATCATCGGCAATAATATAGTTGTTCAATACATTGCTAAAAGAGTTCGGATAGTATATTGAGACATTTTCCACTCGTTATTGCTTGCTCCGTTGAAGAAGAGGAGTTATTTAGTATTGTTGATTGATGTATTCCAGGTAGCGGAAGATAAGCGGAGTCAGGCCGAAGCAAAACGGTGGTTGGCTCGTATCGCCGTATTCTGTCATCACTCGCTGAGCCTTTCTAGTTCTTCACACCATTCAACTAAATTATATAAACATGAACTCCATTCATCTCAAGCTTGCCCCGTTAAACCCAGATAGAGCATCAGGCATACTCCCCTCTCGCTTTGCCCGGTGCTCGCAACGTAGTGAAATATTTTACCCTACTGCACTCAAAACCCTTCACAAACGGGTCTTGGCTCTCCTGCCCGTTGCCACGAGCCAACCTCATCTGCCCTTAAGTCGGCTGCCCCGTCGTGACCCTGCCCGACCGCATGTTCCCGAATTGGACCTGGCCCTCCCGCCTCAGCGTCGCCTGTCCCGATGTCTGCACCGCCACCACGTCCCTCAAGCTTTCTTCGTCGGCCCAGGTCAGCGAAATTGTGTACCTTACCATTATGCTGGCCACCGAGATGGCACTGCCGTGCCCGGGGTGGGCAACCGGCCCAGCCAACCGCGGGCGGCATGTGGGTGAATTGGGGGCTGAGGGGATGATATGGGTAGAGCGTGCTGGTGGGTATGGGGGACATCCGGAAGGCTTTTTTATTATTATTATTTTCTGTACTCAAGTAGAGAGCCTCCAATGCATATACCTCTAATACTATTACCGGTATTTGATTTCCGGTAGTGATGCACTCTCGCTTACATGATATCGCTCTTTCCCTCGCTTGGATTGCAGTGCTAGAGAAAGGTGGGATGATTAGCTTCATCCTCCAGCCCACTATTATGCCAGCGTCTGAATTCCTGGGCTTCCGGTCTCGATGCTAGACCCGTGGCTCTAATTGAGGTAACAACGCTTATATTTTTTAACTTTCTATCGGGAGTGGCGCAGTTAAAAGTATTATTGAAAGAGTTATGGTTGTTGCGGAAAACTTGAAATTGGGTATTTTTCAATTTTCACTACTCGAGTAGTGGGGATGTGATTGAGACCAGGATATTGATTAACTTGGGGCCTACTTGCCAAAAAAAAAAGTTACTAACGAACACCCCAAACATTTTTTCCGGCCCGTACTGATATGATTTCTCGAGGTGGGGGAAAGGTGTGGATGGAAACTCCTCGCGGGTTGCTGACGACATCTCAGCCGCAGGGATGGTAGGTGATATTCGACGTGAGCAGGGTGAGAGCCTGCCCGCCAACACACTAAAGGTTAGTCATGCAACATCAACATGAATATTACGGTAGTGAAAACAAAATAACCGGGCAACAGTATCTGCTCTGCAGAACGGGGGAAGTATGGGCAAACAACTGTCACTATCAAGAAATCTCAACTAGAAAGGAAAACCACACAAGCCACGATCAATTCAAATCCGCAAAGCTACACAAGCCTCTTATCTAAAGCCAACCCAGAGAACCGCACATAAGAGAGAAAAATCCTACTACAAGAAAGCTCAACCTTACAGGTTGTCTGACTGACTAGGTACAGGACAAATTTTCCTTCTTCGATCCGGTGCCCAACAGTTCCTCTGTTCACTAGATCCAGTCGTCCCGTCCGTCCAAGACGGGGTGAGGACGACGAAGGACGAGACTGTCTCGTCTTTGGACGGGACGGACTGCCTTGGCGCCGTCCTGGACGGGGTGGACGGTCGTCGACTACAGACACGCGAAATTGCGCAATGAGAAAAATACTGTATCCAAACAAGTTAGGGAATTAAAAAATTAAAAATTAAAAATTAAAAAAAGAGGTGCTCGAGCCGCCCGCCAGGGGTGGTAGTCGGACTGCCGTCGACGCCCGTCGGACGGTGGTCGTCCTCGTCCAGACGACCTTGGCGTCGTCCCGTCCGGACGAGGACGACAGCCGTCCGACGGCCGTCGACGGCAGTCCGACTGGACGACTGGGAGGGCTGCCTCTGTTGTGCTGTGTTCCCGTTCGTCAGGATGGTGACCGTGGTGGAGGGAAGCGCGAGAGAAGTCAAAGACCGCAGAATCCCCTGTCTGCCAAGGCTATGCGGCAGCCACCCCTGCAGAAACGTGACACCTCCTCAAGCCAAGATCATGAACAGCCATCCATTCCGTCTGTTATTCGCTGATAAGCAAAAAAACTGCAAGTTAGGAAAGCCAAATTTCATCCGTAACAGTACCCGAGGGTGCAAGTGCCATGGGTGATGTTTTCTTACAAGACAGGGATTATTTTGCTGGTTAACCTAAATTAACTGTTCGCCAATTTTCTAGGGGGCATTTGTACTCGAGTAGATAGGCTAGGATTTAGAATAGAAACCAGTACGCACGACGCTCGATCATACAGGGCCAATAGGACCCAGAAGAGTGAAGTTGGTTCCAAGGGCTGAGCGTGGTTTCAGCGGAGTGTTCTTGGCACCTGAGAGTATCATCGCTGGGCATGTGGTGCTGTTAGAACAGACCCCCGCTTTTCTTTCACTAAATTAGACCACTCTTTTCTTCTGCTCCCAGGAATACCGGTATCATCAACCCACCATCCTATATTTCCCCGCTCCGACAGCACAAGCAATAAACAGTAAAAATGTCTCAATATACCATCAAGGAGAGCAACAACTGCTTCAATACGGCGAACTCTTATAATACTACGACTAGTAATGTGTGGAACAACTATACCGCCGCCGATGATCTGTCTCCACTCCTAACCTGGCTATCACCACTTGACCCCGGCTTGCGGCATAGCGACATTCAAGAGCGCCGAGTCAATGATATCGGGGAATGGCTCATGAGGACTGAGGAATTTAGGAGATGGAGCGGATTGAGTGAGAAACATGAGGGGGATGAGGCAGTTCTGTTCTGCTATGGAAATCCGGGTGTCGGAAAGACATTTATTAGGTAACCCGGATCATTCTCCGGAGTTGGCAGTGAAATCGTGCTAACATGGTACGATGACAGTTCGCTGGTAGTGGACTGGCTAAGCGATCGGACCAAAGGACGAAACAGAGCTGTTGTATGTTTTTACTTTGATTTTGCCGCCCGAAATGAGCAGACAGCCACGAGTATGCTGGGTTCCATGCTGAAGCAGGTGATCAGTGGGATGGAAAGGGTCCCGGAGGATATATCGCGGGCCTTACAAGAGCAAAAGAAGGCCGTTAGTGGACGCAAACTACAACTTGGTGATATCGTGAAGATGATGCAGCTCATAACTTCCTGGCAGCCCACATTTATGGTGATTGACGCTCTCGATGAATGCACTGCCCTTCAGCGATGTCGGCTTTTTGATTCATTGAAAGAAATCCTCGAGAAGTCCCCAGATGCCCGAATATTCGTTACCGGAAGGCCCCATATTAGCGCCGAGATTGAAAGGCGTCTCGCCGGACGAGTAAAAAGTGTCTCGGTTAGTCCCCCCAAGGACGACATCATCAGATTCCTTCATGTTAGACTGGGTGAAGACGAAACACCGGATGCTATGGATGGAACTCTGGAAGCCGATATTTTGGAGAAGATTCCAGGAAGTATACCGGAAATGTGCGTAGCAGCAATGGTGCTCAATACCCAATCCTATATTTGCAGCTAATGTATATATTTAGGTTTCTACTCGTCTCCTTGAATATCGAGGCAATCTTGCAAGAGGCGACAGTATATCGGAGAAGAGAAAAGCTGAGTAAGATGACTCCTGGGTTGGGGTTGGGCGATGCCTACGGTGCAACGATCGAACGGATAAAGGCGCAGGGTGGGGATAAATCAAGGCTTGGGGTGGGAGCTTTGATGTGGGTCAGTCATGCGGAGCGACCATTGACGGCAGATCAGCTCTGCCATGCCCTGGCAATCGAGCTGGGCTCTGCAGATTTCAATGCCGGAAACATACCTTCGATGATGACATTATTGGGCTGCTGTCAAGGGCTTATTACTGTTGATAAGGGCGCATCGACCGTGCGACTGATCCATTTTACTCTCAAAGAGTATCTTTTGGCTCACCCCGATATTTTCAGTAGACCTCATTCCGCAATCGCAGAGATCTGTTTGACTTATTTGAATTCCCAACAGATCAAGGCTCTTCCAGTCTATGCCGACGATCACCACAACACCCTCAATTCTGACTATCCCTTTTTAAAGTACTGTTCTCTATACTGGGGAGCTCATGCGAAACAGGGTCTCTCGGACTGTGCCAGATCACTTGCCCTACAGCTGCTTCAGGAATACGATAGCCACGTATCCGCATACTTCCTTATAGATCACATAGGCACACTTGCACTTCATATTTACACTGTCTCCTATGGGCTTAGTGGGGTGCACTGCGCATCCTTTTTCGGAATTGTTGAGCTTGTGGAGGCTTTGATAGAGACCCAGGGTTATGATACGAACAAAGGGTGGTACTTAGGGGGTTCTCCGCTTTCATGGGCAGCTCGGAATGGACATGAGGAAGTGGTGCAAATGCTGGTAGGGTGGGAAGGGGTCGACCCTGACAAGCCGAATGATTACGGCCAGACACCACTCTCCTATGCAGCTGCGTACGGGCGTGAGGGAGTGGTGGAAATACTGCTCGGGCAGGCAGAGGTCAACCCCGACAGGAAAGATAATCAAGGCCGAACGCCGCTGTCCTATGCCGTTGGGTATGGACATAGGGGGGTGGTCATGATGCTACTCGGGCGGGCGGGGGTCAGTCCTGATAGGACAGACAACAGGGGCCGAACGCTGCTCTGCCATGCTGCTAAGCATGGACAGGAGATGATGGTGGAGATACTGCTCGGGTTGGAAAAGGTTGACCCAGACAAGCCAGATAACGATAGCAGAACACCGCTCTCGCATGCTGCTGGTGGAGGACATGAAGGAGTTGTGAAAATGCTACTCGGGCGGGAGGAGGTCGATCCCGACAAGCCAGATAATGACGGCGAAACACCGCTCTCGCATTCTGCTAAGGATCTTGGCTCTATCAATACTGAGGGAGTGGTGAAATTACTACTCGGGCGGGAAGAGGTCAACCCCGAAAACGCAGATAATAGGGGCCGAACACCGCTATTGAATGCCACACTTTCACGAAATTGGGGAGTGGTGGAAATATTACTCGGGCGGGAAGAGGTCTACCCCGACAAGCAAGATAATGATGGCCTAACCCCGCTCTCGCATGCCGCTAGGAGTGGAAGTGCGAAAGGGATGAAAATACTACTCGGACGGGAAGAGGTCAACCCCAATCAGCCGGATAATGAGGGTAGAACACCACTCTCGCATGCCGCTTCGAGTGGAGGTGATGCGGTGAAAATACTACTCGGGCGGGAGGAGGTCAACTCCGATCAGCCGGATAATGGCGGTAGGACACCTCTCTCTCACGCGGCTGGGGAAGGAAGTGAGGAGGTGGTAGAAATACTACTCGGGCGCAAGGAGGTCGACCCCGACAAGCAAGATAATGATGGCCGATCACCGCTCTCGCATGCCGCTCACAGCCAGTATGTCTTTGTTAAGAGGGAGGGAGTGGTGAAATTACTTCTCGGGCGGGAAGAGGTTAACCCTGACAAACCAGATAACCGTGGCAGAACACCGCTCTCGTATGCCACTAGTGGGCGTTCGGAAGATATGGAGGAATATATTAGAGTCATGAAAATGCTGCTCGGGCGGCGGGATGTCATCCCCGACCAGCCAGACAATGACGGCAGAACGCCTCTCTCGTATGCTGCGGAGCGCGGATTTGAGGGAGCCGTGGGAATGCTACTTGGGCGGGAAGAGGTCAACCCTAACAAGCCGGATAATCTCAGCCGAACGCCGCTCATGTTAGCATCTGGCGGTGCCCACCAGGGTGTGATAACGCTGCTACAGTCACGCGAAGCAGTCGCTCCACTCGAGTAGCACGACCCAACGCTGAACAGTCACCACCTCATCAAATCCATCGCCATTTCTTCTCATTCGCATGCTGTTCACGGAAGCTGTCCTAAGATATCATCCCTTCCCACCGCCAGGAGATTCCCAGAGATGGATGTGCCCCTATGCGATATAAGAGCCATCTGAAACTCAATATTAGATTCACTTGGAGTCAGGATTTGTCGATTTCGGTTCACGGTGTGTAGATGTTGGGAGGTCCTGGTTGGTAGTATGAAATAGCTCTATTGTAAGAACATCCAGTGTATAGCGCGCGGTTTTCTCTTTCTCCTATTCTGTTTTATTTTCCTAGCTGCGGTAAATTCTTGCTTGCACCGTTTTTCCTCTAATACGATTCATTTTTCCTCTCTTCATTTCCTGCCCCCCCCCCCTCCACCCTACCTGATAGATCGAGCATAGATAGCGTGCTTCGCTTTTTTTGATAGGTGAAAACCGTGTATAATAGCATAACAATTCTCGCAGCCCTTTCCAACAAGCAACCTCATCTTGCCTATTCAGAAGTGCTCTCTTGGGATTTTATATCATAGGATAGGGAGGAAATTGGTACAGGGATCCGGTATGTGGGAGGACTATTTAGAATGATTAGATTTGTGGGGTGTGCTGTACTGGGAGATCGTTTCTCACAATACAAGATAAGGATATGGGGAGGTAGGGTGAATGGAGATGAAGTGGGGGGTTGAAATCATTTAACATCCGGATTATGGGGGGGGGGGGTTGATCTCAACTATCTGCTTCTACTAGCCAATTAATAAAGTATCCGGATAAATTTGTAGAGAAACTGTGTGTGCGCCAAGTGGCTAGTCAGATTATGTATTCTGCCGAAGCGCTCGGCAATCTAACCACCTCAGGTGCGAAACCAACACCATTGGGCTGTTATATCGGTACTACAGGATCGAGGCGAATATATATGCCGGTTTCCAAGTCCTGATTTATAGCACGTCAAGTACTATCTTACTAGCTACACACGAAAACTCTAATCGACGTGAGATCTCCCACTACTTACATGACTATTGCGGTTGCGAGTGAAAGTCAAGTCCTGTCTCAACGAACGCCAAGTGTTCCAGGCAAACCACCAGCGTGTACCGTTGTTGGGCTGATTTCGCAGGACCCGTTTAGTTTGGATGGTGTGTCGCGCGTGCCGAAATCACCCTCCCGTGCGTATGTGTGACCTATTGATATACCGGAAGACAAACAGGTGGAAAGTTGACCAGACGGTGAATTGCCTAAAGGGCCTTGACAAGGGTGAAGTAGGGAGCTATGCGCTTGAACGAATTGAGAAGGAAAGGAAAGGGTGTTGATTGGCTTGCTTTCCTCGGTGTGGTTGTTCGTTGTTAGTCTAGTCTACATGAGAGGCGGCTTATGTGCTAAAGTGTGTGCGCCAAGCTAACTACTAAACAGAGTTTTTCCGTGGGCCCGATCGAGCGACATGACTGCTCTCACTACCCTATCAAACACCACAGGGCACAAGGACCCCCTCTCTCTCCAGCCTTCGACCCCGGAGGCATACAAACAAAAGAAAAACAAGTAAAACACTCCATCGTCCCCTATAAAACTCAGTACAAACCACCGAGTGACTAGACATGATTTGCTTCCTTATCCGATTCCCTGAGCTCCGTTAATCCATTCCACACTTCGCCTTCCTCCGGCCTCAGTTCTCTCCAAGCTAAATACATCCTCCAGCTCGCCCAAGTCTATCATCACTCTCTTCTCATACTCTAAGATATCCACCATCGTGACACCTGCTTCAGCCGCAATCTTCCGCCGTAGATAAACTTTGAGATCGTTCAAGTGAACACGATCACGTAAAGCACCCTTCTTCACTCGAACAACCTCTCCTGTATTAAAATCTCGCAAACGTCCGCTTTTCCCATGCCAGGCCAAATCAGATAGAACGTACGGGCCCTCCCATCTCGGTTCAAGTTTGCTACCCCGGCGTTGATCGAGCAAGAACCTCCTTAGTAGGACTAAGTCTCCATCCTTAGGCGGCGCGTGGCGCATGGGTCGTTGTCGTTCTTCACGTCTTTGGGCTTCCTCCACAACTCCTGAGGCGGCTTGTTGGCGTATATCATCAATACGGGCGAGTCTTTCCAGCTGTCGGTCGGCAAGTCTTTCTTCTTCTTCTTCTTCCCCCTCTCCTTTCCATGGATTCGTGCCAGAGGCCACCAGTGTAGAAAGTGCTGCTACCGCGCGCTCAGTATTAGGGTTGACATCCCATCCCGTCCTGTTCGGGTTAAATCCCAATAGTAGCTCTGCCGGGCTAAATCCGTGTACTCTAAGAACTCGAGTATTAATAGCGTGCACGACTGAGTCAACAACCAGATCCCAATCTCCCTGTGGTAACTTTCGCTGCATTACCGTGACCTTGAGTCCGTCCACCAAAAGCTTGACGTATCTTTCTGCCAAACCGACTGATTGTGGATGTGATTTCGGAGCGGGTAGATGTATGACGGAGAGCTTACTCAGGACCTTAGCAAACTCGCCGGAAACAAAGTGAGCGCCATTATCGGTATACACCGCTCGAGGCCATCCGAATTGCTGGACTATACGCATCAAGAGAGATACTGCTGACTTTCCTTGACTATCTGGGACCGCCTGAGCAAATAAGAAACGTGTAAAATAGTCGACGCCGATGATAATGTACTTGTTCCCCCTGGGTGTATCAGGAAACCGTCCGACAAAGTCAAACCCCATCATATCTAGAGGTTGTAGGTGAACGATGGCCATTTGGCTAACAGAGGGCTTTAACGGGCCTATCAGCTGACAACTTGGACAGGTAGAACAATAAACGTTAACATCTTTGGATCGGGTAGGCCAGTAGTAACGTCCGATGATCGTGCGCATCAAAACTCCGGCTGCAAAATGGCCGTGGCAATCGTGTAAGTGATATAAAATTGCCTCGACTTCTCCCTGCCGGACACAAAAGGCTTCTTTGCTATTCCTCTCAACGAATACGAGACGATTAGAAGGTTTTGTAGTGTAATGGCTATCCGGGTTTCTGATTCCCGTAAGGTGCGTTATCGAGGCGTCAGAAGTATCCGGAGACTGTAGATGAAGCAAACGATAGGACTTAGAGTTCTGCCGGGTGAGACGGCGTCGATGTAGTGTCAAATGTTCGCCATTACCATCACGATAGGTGCTGAAATCTCCGAAAAGCTTAAAATGTACGACAGCCCCGTACCATTCGTCCTCTAACCATTCCTCCCAACCGGACGTAGAGTCTCCTTCCAACGCATATATTTCTAGACCTTCGCCAAGTGCCTTTCCGTCCTCAGCGACCATGCTCTCCATAGCTCTCATACGGCTCAGGCCATCCGCTAACGCATTCTCTCTTCCGGGAATGTGGATATACTCAACGTCGTATTCCGAAAGTCTGATTTGCCACCTAACGATTCTTCCGTGTGCGTCGTCCTTTTTCAACAAACTAACAAGCGCCGAATGGTCCGTATAGACCATTGTGGCGTAGGGGGAGCCTAATATCAACCACCGGACCTCCTCCAAACATCTCAAGATAGCAAGTGCTTCCCGTTCTGTTGTTGAGTACCGAGTCTCTGCAGATAAGAGCCGTTTAGATATGAACATAATCACTTTCATCTCCTTCCTCATTGCCACCGACATATTTGCTCCCGCCGGAACGTTAGGCAATTGAAAGAGCACACCACCGATTGCGTATTTAGAGGCGTCGGTCATCAAATGATACTGTTTTGTCTCGTCTCCACCGTACACGACGTTCTCGATTATCGATGCCTTCACACTTGTAAAAGCCATCTCCTGCTTTTCCTTCCACTTCATTCCATACTCCACTCTCTTGGGATGTCCCCTCTTGCCATTCGGGATCCATGTTCGATTCATGATACCGTCACTGTTATCAGTGTACTGTACGGCCTCCTTGAGAATCCTAGCATGTTCGACTCGTCCGGGAATAAACTGCCGTAAGAATATCGTGAGATACAGAAACTGCTCGATCTCCGCCAAACAGGTAGGTCGTGGGTATTCCCGTATCGCTTTAACCTTGTCTAATGAAGGCCGAAGACCGCTGCCGTCACTCTCATATCCGAGAGGGCTAATCTTGTCGAGGAAGAAACGGGATTTGCTACCCTTTAACGTGAGTTTGGCCCACATAAGACGCGGAAAGTAATGATTGTGAAGGAACTCAAATTGAGAGGAAAAATCAGGGTGTGCGCCGAAATCGTCGTCGACAAAACACTCAAACGCTCCGGAGGAAGACTTGTTTAACGTTGGCTCCGGGTTTGGTGCTGGTATGTGTCCGCTAAATATATCCTTCATCCGGGTATATGTCTGAGGCGCGCCGGAAAGCCCCTGTCCCATTCTCAAATATTGCCACTGTCCGTCGTACGTAGAAAATGAAGTTTGATATGCGTGAGGAGCGTACATAGGCACTGCCCAGAAACCGTTCGCTGCGTCGGCTTGAAAGTAGATAGAGTACTTGGATTGCATTAGGTTGTTTATGACAGGCTCGATCCGCTTCATCGGATAGCTTGATAACATTGTTGCCTCGTTGACCGGACAGAAAACGTGGACCATTCGCAACCCTCCATCTTTCTTTCTCACAAACTTCGTACGATGTGACCAGGGCGACTCCGATCTTCCAATAACTCCCGCTCTTTCCAGCTGTGGCAGGTTAACGTCCAACCAGTCTCGTTCCTCCTTCGTATATATCTTGTCTTTAGCACGCCGTGGTTGCGCTCCTGGATAGACTGGTATTCGATGCTCAACCAAGTCCGTCACCGGCATCTCTTCTATTTGGCTCGCAAATGCGTCCCTCCAGGTGTAGAGCAATAGCTTGGCTTCCTTCTCCTCCTTCTCCTTCAACTGTGCGCCCAACGTGATATTCGTAGTCGTAAACCAGTCATCTACCTCTTTCTCTGTAGCCTCCGCTAACGTCCTCCTATAATCCACTGGCCTTCTTGCCGTCGGAAACTGTAACACCCTTCCAAACTCCTCCTCTTCAGCTTCCACTCTCTCCTTCTTATTATCCGTGCACCGATCGTACTCCTCAGGAACCTCAAGGGTTATAGCGTTATCGTCGAATGCGTCCTCCATGTAGAACTCCTCCTTCTCATCATCGGATATAGTCATCTCGGTGCATCCTTCTCTTTCGAATTGTCGTGCGTTCACCATCTGTGAATCTCTCCCACTGTCCTTCCAGCATCCAACTTCTCCGTAAAAGTAAATATCATCCGGGCCAAACAACCCCACATCCAAACTATCACACATATCGTTCTCCACCGTAACAGAACCTTGCCCCACAACAATCTCGCTCCTACTAAGTACATCAGCGCTCACAACAGTTCTCTCTTCATCTTTATCTGCACTGCAACCTTCATCGTCTTCATCTTTGTCTTCATCGTCCTCATAATCATCAAGCAAATCCATGTATCCGTTCTCGTTCTCATTATCATTTGTATCCGTAAACTGTAAACCTGTAAAATCCGTAGTCGTCAACGTACTAGTATCCTGATCACTAGCCAACCGGCTTACTGCATCAACTGGTGGAGTTAGTTTTCCGAGTCCTCGGAAGAACCGCCTCCTTCACCTTCCTCCTCATCCTCTCTTCTCATTTCTTCGCGCGCCTGACGTATTATCTTTCTCACAACATCGTTAAAGAAGTTCTCACCTGCCGCCTGTTGATATTCCAGTTCCTTCTCGATCTCTGTTGATAGCTCACGCTTCCTCGTATTCTTGTCTCTCATCACAATGGGAACACGAGGGCGATGTCTCTGAGGGCTTAAAGTTGCTTTTCTGTCGCGAGATATACGGACCCGGAACCCAGACGTGTTCATGATGTAATATTGACCTGTAGAGTAATCCCCTTTAGCTTTAACGGCTTGCAACCAATGTCTGCTCAAAAGGAGGGGGTATGTCGGTTTGTATTCTCTCGGAAGGGCGTAAACGGGTAGATCACACTCGACATTGGCAATCGTAATACGTATATCCGCATAGTAGGCTATCTTAGCAAGAGCATTTGTCGCAGTGCGTATCACCATACCTCCGGCCTTGCGTAGCTTTGCACCCATGTACTCGAGAAGATAAATAGGCATGAGGTTCACTATCGAGCCGGCGTCGACCAAGATCCTCGAGACACGGAACTCTCCCTTCTCCGTAGTGACTATCCCCTTGGTATAGAAGTTGATCACATCGCCCAGATTCCGATCAGTAACGACGGCTGACACCTCCTGCTCGTCAGGGACTTCCTCAATCGTAACCTTTTTTCCTTTTCCTTTTCCCTTCCCTT
>Ga0307509_10002015_pt1 | contig 33563 bp, 32 predicted proteins | sample 10_EM_MG_FD_202245 | JGI IMG/M metagenome (GOLD analysis project Ga0307509, IMG submission 202245) | Populus trichocarpa ectomycorrhiza microbial communities from riparian zone in the Pacific Northwest, United States - 10_EM | ecosystem: Host-associated > Plants > Roots > Unclassified | place...
TGGTAGTTGGTTGGGAGAAGTACATGCGTTTGACCGTACTTGCAGCGATAGATATTTTCCGGAGAGATGCCACTTGCATTTCCACTAAGTAGAGTATTCGACATCATGGTTGTAGGTGCGCCAGTCCAGGCTCATAACCTGTTGTAATGAATAGCGTATCTTCATTCAAAAAAATGGTGAACAGTCCTTCAACCTTCTACTTGCTGGGAGAGCGGAGTTCTAATATACTACAAAGCAGCAGTCACAACTAAATGTACTCGTGTCCTCAAGTCGGCTTCCATATCCCAAAAGTATACGATGAGGTCAACCACCAGTCACCAGATCCCGAGAAGCCACATATTCCAACACCTTTGAAGAATGGAGGGGACTAATCGGTAAACCACATGTCCTATAGGGGTATTCCCAAACGTCGGGATATTGTGCTCGAATAACTACTGCTTTTTAGCATTTGCCCCTCCTGTGTACAGCACCCCACCCTCTCAGCTCTCTAGGGACTAGGTGGGAACATATAATAACCCCTTAAACCCCAACCTTATACCTTCCGCTCTCAAGGCCGAACAATATGCAACTCCCAACTCACAATTAAACCTCCCGCTTCCAGCGCCTCCCCGAAACCCTACTAGCTTACCCTTACCCCGCCAGTGGCTACTTTTAGGCAAATCACCCGAGTCATAGCAAGAACGTATTTGTGAAGCGGAATCCATGCGTATTGGCCACAAAATAACTTTGGTGGAAGGGGGGGGGGGGGTTGTCAGCAGAGACTGTCACGTTAATTAATGTTCTAGGGTTTTTTGTTGATTTAGCGTACACAAGTCATTTCCCTCCCGCGGCACTAAACTGTAGCTTTCCATTTCCATTTTTCATAGGTGTTTTCACAAAGATATCACAGACACAACTCAAACTGATAAACAAACGGAAAAGTAAATGTCCGGTAGCTGCCTCCCTGATTGCTCTAGAGCAGCAGCTTCATACCTGGAGCGTCTCAGCAGTTACCAGAACCCTCCCCTATGCCCTTCACCCCTCCCATCACCTCCCCAAGGCCCCACCTTCTAAAACCCAGGCCCCTTCCCTGCAGAAATAACCGCCTTGGTAGAACCGGTGGTATGATATATATATATACTCCTTTTATCACTACCGGCAATTTTTCTTGAGCTAGCTGTTCTACCTGGAATCGGGGCCAGAGGTGTGGTTCTAACAGACCCAGAAACAATGCCCATGTGGGCTCTCCCCAAGTGAGTAGTGTTGATTCGGTGGTTGTGGTTGAAGTGAGGAGAGTTAGAATGGCTAGCAGGCGGGGGAGGAGGAAAGTTATTGTCCATTATACATCCCGGCTGTGTTCTCGTGGCTGTTGGTTTGTTGTGGGGTCGTTCGGTGGGGGGAGGTAAAATTGATATCGAAGTTTCGGTAGGCATTATCTACCCAATCGTTCGGCAGAAGATATAATACCATTTATGCTGGCGACTTAGCAAGGCACGGTATGCAGATTTGACCTTTCAATACTATGACAAGAAGCCCGGGTAAAGCAAACTGGAAGCGCTAAACCAACAATACTCATGATAGCCTAGATGGGTTGGACAATTCTCACCCACTCTCACTCGCTCTCGACTCTAGTCCTAGGATAGGGTGCTCAAGCTGCCCGCGACACCATATCTCCGCACTCAGAGACCAGCCCTCCTGAGAAGGAGCGGTGTCTGCCCGACACGGAATAGGTGGGGCCAGGATCCCAATAGTAGCTACAATAGAAGTCGCAATTCCGCCAACTTGTCAGACTAAGCCTATCGTGGACGGATGCACCGATAATCTGATAGTGGATTAAGCGAGGAAATAACTTCAACCACTCGGAAACGAAAGGCACAGTGCTGCACCCTGCAATACCGGTACTAGACGGGCATGTGAGCTAAGAATATGTCCCTTTGGATAGTAAAAAGTACCGACTCGCCTTACTGCTTACACCTAATAAACACCAACCAATGATACCGGTACTAGAGTAGCATTAAACCGCTGCTTCACGAAGCCACATGCCGATTGGCTCCGTCCGGCTTTTCTCTCCCCTTCCCCTAGCTTTCTATCACACATGCCTCGATAATCTCGCTATCACAGCCTTAACACAACACCTGTGGGCTCCCAGGTATCGTTTAAAATCAAGCAGTCAGGAAACAGCTAGCACCACTTATTATATATACGACTACGCCATTATATCATAAAACAGGGCTACCGCCACCCACGCTAACGCACGCGGCGTCTACTAAACCTTACCCCCAATCCAAACGAGTCCCCCTTCTCACTTCTGAATAGCAACTCCACCATTTTCGTCTACCCATAGTAACCAGCGCCCTCCAACACTGCTGCAAAAACGTCATCTCTCAAAAGAATTGCCATAGCTCCCGGTAGAGAAAATTCAGTGCTACCCTAGCACGACACGACCGACCAACCGCGGGGGTACGATACCGAATGGACGAACCGATGGCTGCGTCTGTAGTAAAACCTACATCCCCGGGACACGGTATCCATACGACACACAACAAGCGAGCCAGGAATCTGCACCTCCTGTTCGTCGACGCGGTATGACTAGCGCACCTATAGACTCCTCCTCGAGCCCTCGCGGGAGTTGGAAACCGTTCCCTCCTTTTGTGGGCTAAGTTAGTCTAGAACCCATTAGTCCAATAACACCCGGCCGCTCCTGCAATATGCAAATCCGGCGGGAGGCTCTCTTTTGCATCTTCGACTGGGTTAGCGGTGAGGTACCGTACAGGTTTCTGCGAGGGCACGGCGAGGGCAAGGCAAGACGGGGCGGTTAGCGAGCAGGAGGGGCATTTGGCGGGGGGGAAAAGTGAATTCGTGAAGGTAGGGTAACAAAACAAAAAAATACTTGGCAGAGTGCACTCGTGATGAGACTCCTCCCCTATGGAGTGTGTCCAATTTCAGCTCTACCGCCATGAATACTATAGTCGTACTTCAGTGCTTATCTGTTAGTTCAGTTTCTACTTTGTCTTTGTTCCTCGATTCTTTGCCCTGCTCCGGAGAAGCCCTAAGGTTTGCCGGGTGGTCAGGAGTTAAAGGAAGAGAGCAGATTGGGTTGGTTATCAGATGATAAGATCTCACCTGATAAGGAGCAACTGGGCTGAGCGGGTGGATAATCTGCGCAGCATCATAGGTTGCTAGCGCCTATCGTAGTGTTAGGGGTAGGCGCATCTGATGGACATAGCGTTGTGAGGAAACCAGGGAAAAGTTTCCACCGTAAGCCTCAGGGCCCGCGTCATCCACCGCGCGATGGGACCAACTCGGATGGGATAGGTACGAGTAGAATAGTAGGCGGGGGCGGGGGGGGTTAGATTTGTTTGTTTGGAGTTTAGTTCATGCGATATCGCCAAATCATTGGCTAAATTACCATCACAAGCGGAGTACCTTGCCTTGTGGTATGGCAGAGAGTGGTCCTCATCTGGTTTGTTTTGTGGAGGTGGGAACGAGATGGCCTAATGACCATTGGGCAAGCAAGACATGCACTCCGCTCAGATCGCAAACAAATCCATAGTAAAACGCTCGCCACTCCACTGGCGTAGAAACTTCACCATTAAAGTTACTACTGAGAACCAACCCAAGGAGAAAGAGAGAAAGGAAAATGAAGGAATAAAAAAGCCATTAGAAGAAGAAGAAGAAAAGTACAGAAAAACCCCTCCCTCTTCCCTTTCCTCTCGCCCATTGCCAACCCCCCCCCCTCAATCCCACCCCACCAGACCACCTAGGGAAAGCAAGCACATAAACATCAAAACCCAACAGACGTCCCCACCAATCCTCCCCGAGGCGGCAGATCCGCCGCCGGCGGCTTTCTTCTTGCTCTTGCTCTTGCTCTTGCTGCTCCCCTTCCCCTTGCTCCCCCCGCCTTTGCGCTTCCGCAGTTCTTTGCCGATATGTACGGTGGCCGCGTCCGGAGGTGGAGATGAGGTAGTAGTAATGGACGAGATGTCCCCCGCGGCGGCCACGGCGGGTGGAGGAGGTGTGCTAGCTACGATGCTCGTTAGGAGCGCTAGGAGGAGGAGGAAGTTTGATCGATGCATTGTAGGCCCTTGACTTTTCCGTTTGCGATTAAGAGTGGTGCCTGCGAGTAGCTAGGATGGGGCTGTTCTGGCAGGAGCGATTAGGGACAGAGTCAACAGCGTGGAGAAAAAAAAGAGGGAGAAGGAGAGAAATTTATATTACCGTATGGCAGTGTAAGGTGCCTTGTGCCGTAGTGAAGGTTGGTTAGTTTTATCGTCTCAACACAATGTTTCCCTGCCCAATTCGTGGCTGTACGATAATGGTAGGGTACGTGTTGTGTTTGCGTGAGGAATACGGTGCCCTACTTCTACTTGTACTGTTTAAGGCTATCATATCTCGGGTATTATCTAATCCTGCTCCCACTACGATCGGAGCTTCTCCATCGCGGATGTGATAAGGGCCCCGGCAAAGATGTAAATTTATAATGGATAGAGTTATGATACTATAGATTTTGTGTGCCTTGTTCTATACACCACAAACGAGGTTTCGGTTCCATATTAGGTCAACATTTCTATGCAGCACATGATTTCGGGAGCGAGGTTTTATGTCAATACTATGGTAGATAAATATACCGTATGGCTTTTCCCCGAACGGCTAAATGGGAGAAACGCGGTCTCTCGGGGGTAGTTCGTTTCGGGGAGGACGGTTTGTCCCGGCGTCATGCGCTACCGGGTTTAAGATACTCGTACTAGAGCATCTTTAACTTTAGTTACGGTAAATGGGCACAAAACGGTAACATCATGCGGTTAAAAATGTTCCAGCTGTTAGTATTACAGTACTTGTGCTCTTGTTACCGGTGCTTACTCTCAGCTAATGTGCACGAATTGACTGACTGGCACCAGTTGTGAACAAGCAGCAGAGCATCACAAGCAAATTGGTCACCCAGCGGCGCGATAAGCTCTTGGGTGTTGTCCTCAGTACTTTGGGAGCACTCGAGATGGAGAAGGGTATCATAGCAGTTGGCAAATTATAAGACCATTTGTCTTCGAGGCAAGTAAGGCTTAGGAAGAACCTGAATGGTGCAGCTCACTGATTGTTCATACCTTCAATGCCCCTCTGACCTCACTACCAATGATGTGGGTGATTTGGGGCACACGATTTGGACGTGTTTCAATAGACTACGTCTCTCCCATGCATAACACGGTATGTACGTCATACGGTAACACCTCCGCCATAGCATATCCCGAGTAGGTTTCCCAATCCGAAATCCCTACTCAAAGACCAGCAAACTCAAACCATGGGGCAGCGAATAAATACCGAGACACGTACAGTACCTTGCACAATACCGCAGCACCCCCTCCATTCCTCCCCATATGCCACCCCGAGCCACCGCCTGCCAGGCACAACTCCCCACTTAGACTTCCTCCTCGTACTCGTACTTCCTAACAAGTCGGAAGCACAATTCCCAGGCAGCAGAAAAGCTCAAGCAGGACAGAGCTTAGATAGGGTGCCGGGATAATTGAACCCCGCCCTCGGACGTTGGAGTTGCCTCTTCTAGTAAGGACGGTTGTGCTCGAGCACTCGTATCATAGCGGTACGGTACTCGAGCAGTTCTTTTTTTCTTTTCTTTTTTTTTGTCTTAGAGGAAGGCTGAAGGCCGGTTTTCCCCTCGCCGTCTGCCCCCTTCATCCTAGCAGATGAACTCTACGTCAGACACTTCTGCGCAAGGTCTCATGGCTCTAGCTCCTATGATACCGGTATCATACGAGACTGCATCTCGCATCAGCGCGCTCACAACAGCCGCATACCGAGAAGTCTCCGACAGGAACAATCCCCCTCCCGCGGTGCTAGGTGGCTGCCTACTCCTAGGATCGATTTACCTCGTGGGTAATCCCTCTCGCTAGACATTCGGCTAAACAGCCCGCTATAGAAGTGTACCGGCACATGCGGCGAAATCTCGTGAAATCCACTACCGTACCGGTATCAGACCATCGGCGGGAATCAGCCCGTTAGCCCAGAATAGGCTTAGCTTGACAAAGTTAACAGAATTGCGAATGCTGGTCGATGGAATCCAAAGCGTCCTAACAGCTGGTATTGTATGCGTGCTGGGAAAGTACCAATCTTTCTCAGGATCTTCTGTCTATTAATCTGGAGATGCTAGGGCATACGAAGATGGTGGATCCACGCTTTTTTCGGCACAGCACAGCACTTCCATCCACCACTCCAACAACCCCGATCTGAGCCCCCCTATTCCGCCCTAGGAACGAACCTCCTCCTCCAATCGACCTCCTCAAGCTCCAAGCATCATCGCCGAGCATCACCCAGACCTCCCATTCAAAGAAAATACAATAGACTAACTTCTCTTTAATTGTCTACATACATGGAGGATCACTCGTGCAGGGTTCCCAGCATGATCACGAAATAAGATGTCAGGGCGTCGTGCGGTCGGAGAACCCCGTTGGCTATGATAGAATACCGGTAACTAGGAAGGTTGCCTTTAAGGGTAGGGGGTACAGTAACTTATTAGAGTACGATAGCTAGCCTGGGAAATGTGGCTGCTATTACCCCGCAGGGGATCGTCTTTGTTATGGCTTCGGCGATTGTGGGTGCGGGATTGGTGATTTTTGGGATTTGTACCGTACTGTAGGACGGGGGTTAGTTTTTTTGTTTCCATTACCGTACTCGTGCGTAGAAGAGAAGAGTTTGCATTGCGGGGATCATCTAATTGTGTGAAGTAATAGAAAGCACGACAGTTCTGTATGGTTCCACCTTGTCCTATTATACGTTGCCTATGAGAGCGCCGTTGGTGGGTTCCAAATCTTAAACTTTTCTCAAAAGCCCCAACACGGCACAACCCGTTCTATCGATCGATTTTGCACCTTAAAAAAAATTACGTCACCAACACAAACAGATCTTCATAAAAATATCCAAACTCACCATCCCCTCATTCATTTATTGGGTTATAAAAATACAAAAGCCCTTCATTAAAAACGAAGCCCGAACACCACTCATATCATAAAGCCATGAAAACCACAACGCATAACCGCAAGCAAACGCCAAACTTGACTTAATAGCGATAAACCACAACAGTAGTATTCCTCCTCCAAATCCAGGCTGCCAGCACCGCAGTGAAGAAGAACATGACAATGTTCATGATGCCCAAAGCATACGCCGCCTTGTACATGGAGCACTCCTTGCTCCAGTATCCGTTCGCGTATCCGTATCCCCAGTCGACCCCGGCGCAATCCGCACTCGGGACGAAGGGCGCGAGAAGCACGACACCGGCAATGAGGACGCCGAAAAAGCAGAGATCGATGATCGCGGTCCACAGGGGGAGATGACGGCGGTAGAAGAGCGAGATTGTGGCGATTGCCCAGACCGTTGCGAGGAGTGCGACGATGAAGAGGCAGAGGATGTCGGAGAAGGAGGTGTTTTCAATGTTGGGATGTTTACTGATGAAGTAGGCCAGGATCCCCCATATGGGGATGAGGGTGATAATTTCCAGGAGGCGAAGAAGTGTGAAAAAGGTTCCGGGCCACATGATTGCGGTGTTGGGGAGTACGGTAGATTCTATTGAAGTGGGTGATTATGGAATGGAGACGTTTGGGGGGGAGGAGAAAAGGCGGGAGGATAGTTTTCGATGCTTTTTATCTTTCGCTTCCGTCTGTGGTGTGACGCTTCTGTTTGTTTGTGGCCGGCGGGATACAAGCTGAAGGGAACACGTCGAACGTTATATAGCAATCGTCGAAAGCTTACCCATAGTATCCAACAGCACTCGAGTAGGTACTATAAGGAATCAAGTTTTTTTCTAATACTTATTGACGATCACCACAGAACCATGCTATGACGCCCGTTCCTTGCAACGGTGCCCGGTTAATTGGAGTCTCTGGAGATCCGCAATTCCCAGCAAGTAGGAAGTACCCGCTCATCACTTTTCCAAAGGGGTAGAAATCTCATCCTGGCCAGCTCTGTGGATAGTTGGTTGTGAACATGCATTATAGAATCTTTCGTCACAGGCGACCAAAGCACGCGCGCGCTCCCAGCTTGTCTTAACCAACGCCTATTCGAGCAGCAAAACAATGGCACCTAAATGTCGCAGTTCGGAGCCCATCAGTGGTTCTTTCACCTTCTTTGAGATACTCGTGGATAATGATCTCCATTGTCAAACACTCAACTTCGCCTAAGCTACATTCTGCGGGAACATTCCTCCCCCAATTCGACAAGCAAAAACCCCTGTATGTCAGCTCTTTCAGCGATTCTTGCAAGGGGCCCCACTGGTTCCCGCCTCGGTTGGTCCCGAGCAAAGGCCAAGTCTGGCTAGCAAACTTGGCCTACATTGATTCTTGCCAGGAAATGCCCTTACCCGGACAGCGGTGTCGTAGCGAGAAAAGACCTTGTTTGTAGTGATGGTCACGCGAGGGATTGTTGGTTCGATGACGCAGTCAGCCAAGAACTAAAACCAGCCACATGGGAGCAGAGCAGTCCATGCTCGGAAGTACGCGTCATCTCGGTACTGGAAGTACTGGTACTAGACCAGTCCGGTTGGGCGGTTGGGCCTCTGACAGGGGTAAGAACATCGGTGGCACACAACGTTCTCTGGACTTTTCACCGCACGGGATTCGTCAGTGCTCGACTGCTGGTGAAGTGATTCCGTCGGACGGCCAGCCAAAGGGACGGGAATTAATTGCGCAGTACGGTACTCGAGCACATCTTGAAGGCGCAACCTACTGCTCTTAGGTAACCTTGCTAAGTACTAACTCAGAGCAGTAATCCCTTAGCAAAACCTTTCCCCAGAAGTCAAAAAAGGAAAAGGACAAAGAGGCCACGGCATGAGTGGCCGAGCCTTGTAAAGAATAGGTAGGAAAGAGGGGAAGATAAAGTAGAGAGATAAATAATGAGGATGATGGTCGGAATAATAGAGCTTAACAAGAACATGATGTACTTGTAAGGACGTCAGGAGTTGGCTTATGTTCCTAGCATGTAATCCAGAGTTTAAAATGGGCTCATATTGTGCACTATTGGTCGCTCGGTCTTTGTTTCTCTAGAGCTACCAAAACGTACAAGATACCAGCATCGGTAGTAGTACGATAATAATGCATAATATAATTCCCGCGAGTCCCCGCGCGAAAATCCAGACATTGAAAGTCGGTTCCAGTCAGACAGACATGTCGGAGTCTTACCCAGTTCCGGCACTTCATACACAAACTGCGACCGCATGTTTAATGCGTTCGCTCCAGGTAAATGGTATTGCGACCTGCCAACTGAGTTGATCGGCGCCTGGTTACGAGTTTTTGTGTCTAGATTCCAATTTCATGGTACCGAATCTGGCGTCAGCATTCCGTTCCGTTCATAGTGTCGGGAGCTTTCGGGCTATGATCTGCTCTTACCCAGGTGGTAGCTCCCGCTATACTATCCACAAATACAGCAATAAAGCCGCCATGAGACCACACGACCATAATACCTCGACAATTATCCGAATAAAATACCGCCAGTCGGTTTCCACTATTCCTCTGCTATTCCGACTTTGTCAGTTTGCTAATATTTCCCTATCAAGTGGGCGACCTCTCTCAAGTATGGATTTCCAAGTTTCATGATTCCGACCATCAATATCACAGGGGGCCAGAGTATTCCCAATTTGGAATACGAGTTTTTAATCAACGGAGGGAATATTTGTTCTGGCAATTTTCAATAGTATTCTCTCGGCTTGAGATATTGCTATCCGGTTTAGAAAGTTTGTTGTGGGCGTCTGCGGGAAGTCATTCGTACACTAAAGGCTGGTTGGCACTGTGCACTGGGCCTATAGACCAAACTATCTGCCAGTATCACACTGTGCTTGGTCACAGGACAGCGCCCTAATTATGACTCTTTTCCAATCCCCCCCCAAAAGAATTCACCTCCCAGCCAGAACTGCTCTGCCATCCAGCTTGGAGAGAAATACATGCTATCACGGATTACTTTTAAGAATGGGTCAAGCTCTTTAGATTGGACAATATCCAGACGGGATGTTGGCTAACGGTCTTCTCCCACACACCCCCTCCGGCCTCCCTCAACCTCGAGCTAACATAAAGTTACCCTGGCACAACCAAAAAATCTCGCATCATGGAATAGTTCATAGGCGATGGGAAAGCAATAGCTAAAGTATCGCACAACAGATTGGCGGAATAGCTAGCCTCTAAAGCGGAAAGTGGGAGTAGGGAATGGTTGCTGTCTGTATCTACTGCTACTGCTGCTACATCAAACTATTAAACAGTGTTATGAGAATCGTACGAGCGGGTAGGTACTGCTCAACGGAGGTGAGGAGGTGGGTTTTAAAACTCTAAATTTGAGCTCTAGTCTTCCCATGGCATTGATAGATACGAGTATGGAAAGCCTATCATACGCTGTCGTGCAGGGGGTAGGTAGTGGGACAATGTCTGTGATCAAGTTTTCCGTAGTAAATGCTCAGGGGATTGATTATAGGATTTGCTGTGCGATATGTTGTATCTTTGCCATCGCTTGAGCTCCTGTCATTCCAGAAACTGTAAAAATTAATGCCACGGTGTGAGGTTTCCTGCATGTTACACCTGCCTTCACTAGTGTGCCATCTAGTAGCCCTGGCGAAACGTTCATGGTTACCGCACCTCAGTATAATACCACACAAACACAATTCCCATGTCACCCGAGAGCTGGCAGAAAGAGAATCTGCGCCCTTGTAGTAGAGAAAACGCCTCAAGATTCGTAAGCTCCCTATAGCTAAAGAGCGACGCCGAAACATCCTGCAAGAATTTTATCTAATAATCAGCTCATGAGGTAGTACCGCCAGGCTCCTACATTCTTCACGTTTTATCACTCGCATGAATAGAAACATCTGATCGTCTAATTGTCTCAATCAATCTGAGGAGGGAAGGATCGAGCCCTAGAAGAATTAGATTTCCCACTATCTCGGAAGGATGTTCGTCAGGTTGATATGGCACGTTCCCTTCCGTCAAAAAAAATAAAGTAAATATCTCAATCCAAGATAAGAGAGGTCAGGACTGATCTGTTGGTGTGATGTCGTGCTTAGTATGACCCTGCCGGCAGCAGTAGTTGTAGTCGTGCTTCTTTTCTCCCATAGACGAAATAATTATGCAAAAAAGAAAGAGGGGAAAAGACAAAACCCTCTGCGAGAGCACCGTACAAGTACTCAGTGTAGTGTAGCACTGACTGAACTTGGTCGGTTCTTGGGTGAATAGAGCCTCTAGCAAATGTAAAGTGGGCCGCGTGAGCTTTTTTCTTCTCCTTTTCTGGTCTGTAGCTACCCAGGGACACAGAGGTGTACAGTACCAGAAAGCAAACACGCTCACCACGTCTCGCAGGTCCACCCAGAATCTCCGATTTGCACCACAGAGAAGAAGTGCTATTGGATACAAGGAGAGGAGTAATAGCTCGTGCCCCCTTGCCCAAGGCGCTGTTATCCTTTTTCCCCCTCAAAGGTTCGTCGAGCCCGTAGGTGGGCGTTTCCCATATTCTAATCTCCGAGGAAATGAACTTTCGTGTTGATGAAGGGGAGAGGGGGGAGGGGGAGAGTTATGGATAAATACTCCCCACCCATCCTAATTGCCCATTACTCAGTCCTCACGAAAAGGAAAAAAAAATCCCCCTCATCCGGACTGATTATTCATTCTCCGATATGAAGATCCTGCTCATTCTTCTTGCCGCGCTTGCCCTCGTGGGAGCTCTCCCATCCGAGGAAGCTCGGCATCTCAAAATGGCCATATTCGATTCTTCCTCGCCCAGAATCGCTGAAACCGATGAAATCGGAGAGGCCACGTATGAAGTGGTATCTACTCAAGATGTGGCCGACCGCACGGCTTTGCATAAGAGGCAGAGCGACCTGCTAAGCTTTTGTCATATTGGCTGCACGGGGTTCAACCTCATGGGAACTTGTTATCTTGTTTGCTGCCGTGTGGGTTTTAGCCATTCAATATGTTCTTTGGTGTTCTGCGGCGTTTAGGGTGCTGACGAGAGTGGATGTAGAAAATATACAATTGCTGCAATATTCTATCCGCCCCCTGGACGTATACTTTCCCCGCGCTGATTGATGGGTTTATGCCTGTGTTAACTTAAACAGTACGCCAACGGCAAAGAACCCCTCCCTGAGGTCGATTATCTATAGTTCCACTTACTCTTACCCTGGATCCCCGGATATAATATCTCTTTGGTCCACCCACAACTGCCACAAGACCGGGACGTATTACTGCCTCAATACAAGTAAATATTTTATCTATAACGTGAGTTCCGAGCGTATTTTATCTGACTATTCGCGTATCTTTGATGTTGACTGTCTGAACAGATTATCGATCCCGGAAGTGATGTCGGTTGGCATTCTATGTATCAGGGCGTTGGTTAGGATTCTTCATCTCAGCGTTTCACGGTGGTCGGAATTTGGGGGGCTGGTTGACGTAACGGACTTCGTTGGAATATTGGAGAAAGGTTTTCGAGTAGGATAGGGATTTCTAGCTCCCCTGGCTTTCTTAATCTTCATAAAGTAGCCATATCCAAATTAGATGTCGACTGGGATTTCGCAAGTGAATTATGAGCCTACCCGCTTGCGTTCGCTCTGGTAAATTGAGAGAATAGTGGATACGGTGGTGTATACTTGTACTCGTACTGCACTGACATCTTGCCTCATCTTCCCTGCCCTGTAGGCGATTCTGCGCCCAGGCTGCGGTGTGATACCGATCGGAGTCTTAGGAAACGGTGTCTGTTTCCCCATGGGGAAGCTGTTTAGCTGATAGTAAACCCATAGCTAGGGGGCAGCAGTGTGGGGAGCTTCCTTGCAAGGGAACGGTCCCGGGCCCGGATTATCCTATTAGCCTGCCAGAGCGACCCTGTTGTAATGTACTCGAGTATAGCATTGCCCAAAAGATTCGCTATACTCTTCCAGGTCAACCAGGAATCCGCTTCGGAAGAATCGGACCCGATCATGCACCTTCGCAGAGAATTCCATTGCAATCTATCGATGCTGTAGGGAATTTAACATCCCTGTTGGTATTTATAAAGAGCGTAGACCCCGACGACAAGTGGATCCCGTGTCCACCGAGCTCAACCAAGTCGGTGCTGAACTTAAGACGGCAGGGATCGTGCTGGACGTCTTGCCTGCACTTAACTCTTCGGCTTTGGCACACTTTACATTTTTTATACGCTAATGGTCCATCGATACTCGAATACCGGTAGTGAAATGCTAGGGTTATCGCCCCCACAAAATGGTACAGTATGTTATCGCCCTCTCTCTTTGCTCGAGTACAAGTGCAACCAGCCAGCCCATCCACAAAACACGTGGGAATCGTGGTTGACCGGGATGCGCCCGGTCGCCAAACACCGACTCCCTGCGACATCCTAACCTCCGACCTGACCCCTCGCCGGGCCACCCGAGTTCGTGCGTGGTGTCCTCACGCTATCGAACCTCACTTCCGGCATGCTTACTACCAACACTCACCGCCCGCCATCACCTCCGATAGGGTCGAGCCCACATCGATTTATCTCCAGCAAGTCACTTAATTATGGCTTTCTGAACCTGAGGCATTCCTGCTAACTTCAACCGTTCGCATTTCGCACCGCTGACTGGGCTGGGAAAGCCACATGTGGGAACATATTTTTTGACGGAATTGCTAAAACAGTATACTTGTAGCATAAGTTAGGAGACACAGGTATCATACCGGTAACCAGGAAGAAATATGCGATGATCAGAATCATCTAAAGGGGGAAGCGAGTTTTCCACCCTGTTTATAAACCACCGGTGGTATGACTTGCGATCTTATTCATATCGATACCGGCTCTTAGATGACGGTTGGACTATCATTCCGAGCGAGCTCGATCAGTGCTTAGTCCAGGTTAATAAAGGGCTAGGGTTTGGATGATCTAAGCACGCACACGCTGTGCTTCCTTGTGATCAGAATAACCATCGGGAAGTAAAATATGCCATGATATAAGCCATAGCGGCAGTTGGACAAATTTTAATGTCGGCATTCGTGGGGGGAAAGTAGAAGCATAAAATCTTTTGACCGATAAAATGGATACAGGGGTCAAGCATGCAAAAAGTGGAACCGAGTTGGGGTCTTGGTTTTGATTTGATTTTGGTCGAAACTGGTGATATACGCCGCAGCCAGCTTGCCTGGAAACGCAAACCCTCCGTTTTTAGCAAGAGCCTGGGGGCCGTCTCCTTATCCACCGATTATGTCTCTTCATAACTGACCGAGACAAGAGGAAATAGAGATCCCATCAGGGCCATGTTTCTCATGTTCACCATTGTTATTATAGTGACATTTTAGCTGTTCACCGTACCATTGTTTTATTTCCAGCCCTCGTATTCGCTAGGATGCTATTATACAAGTAGACCGTACTTTATACCGAGCTCATACGGATACAGTACTGGATTGGGCCACCACGTTAGCGTAACTCTAATGTCTTGCTTCGGAGGCCAAGAAACAGAAAGGGTATATTCCAACCTCAAGGCACCCAGTATTTAAACCACGTAGCAGTGTCTTACGACCAGCACTCTTCCAACCACAGAGCCACCAAAACATCTAAGAATAGGTGAAAGGAGAATCAGCCTAAGAGGGTCACTCACAGCGAACTTTGCAAAAAAATCCTCCGCGGATTACGTGATCCGGAAATTTGCGCTCTTCTAGCCGCACATTAAAACTCCACCGCGCACCATCCACCATTTCTCCCACCTTCAACCCTCCCACTCTCACTCTGCAACCATGAAATTTCTTCCCTACCGCGCGATAACCGCCTTTACATGCCTCCTTACCTCCGTCGCTACCGCTCAAACGACACTAGCAAGCCCCCCTCGCTTAGTACCCTATCCGATCGCTAGCGGTGGCGCAGCCATGTGCGTGGGCGGCTCATTCGATGCCTGTGTTATGGGTATAATATGCATACAGTCGTTCCCCGAGAGCTGTATCTGCCAGAACAGTGTCAAGATGAGGTGTGCTTCTGCATGCAGAGCCGCGACGCCCGAGTTGCAGAACTGTGTAAGGGGTTCGCGGTGATATGGTGTATCTGGGATAAGGAAAGGACGGGCCAGTTTCTGGGGCCTTGTTTTGGGGGGAAGATGGGTGGCTTTGGCTATTTTATTTGTTATCAGGCGTGGAAAGGATGGGGCTGCGTGTTATTCCTGCCATAATGTACTAGGGATGGGGATTTTCCTCGTTCTCTCGAGCGAGCAGTTCTGAAGGGTTTGGGGATATGATATATGATTTTGGTCTATCCCATAATTCTTTGCCAATTGGGCGGCTCAGTGGTGGTCAAAATATACCACTGCCCCGCGTATACGCGAGTGATCTTGTATGAACCCTTGCTCCCGACATTTGGGCTCGAGATCAGACCGACTGCTCAATATCACTGCCAGCGCAACTCTGGCCATCGGGGTTTGTTTCTGCTCCGTATGCCCACTCTAATCTCGCCCCCCGGCCTCAATGGGAGATCCCACAACCGCAATTCATGAAGAAAGTATCGATCAGCAAACTTGCATGGTGACACTGGTAGGATATCGTAGAGTTTGATATAACACCTGAACTTGATCGATTTTGTCCAATCGAGCAATCAGAAACCCGGCTTAGATGCGCTAAACCATGTGGTACTAGCGTCACTTGTATAGTAGCAGGCAGCAAACATCTCTACTCGTACGAAGAGCCGGCAAGCCACGAGGGATGAGATGTCTCACAGAACAAACTTCTCTTCATCGGAAGTTCATCTCCCGTGTCTCAGCCACCCCACCCTCGTAGATAGACTGATGTAGCGCTTGTTTAAGCTAATACGCAAGGTATCACAGAAACAGACGCGACCAGTCAACCCTATATATTACCAGCAGACGCCGCATATCGAGTATAATACAGTTACATCTCATCATAATGGAACTCTTTGTGTCGGGAGCTGGCTATTACGAATGAACCCTCTGGAAATTTACACCCTTCTTCCATACAAAGGGACCCCCGTAAGGAATTTCTCCCAAAACCTCGCGATAACGAACGAAAAATCGGGAACTCTTGGCCCTTCTTATAACGAGGTGAGGTTGGACCATATTCGTCTTCCTCTCCTTCATCCTGCAGCGGAGAGCAGACCATACTGGGACAGCCTAGGCAGTGTAGCTTCTGCTGAATCCGGTAATCTTCTTACCCTCCTTTCTTTCTAGCCCTATGGCTCGCTTACTCTCCGCTCTCCTGCCCGGCTGCCCGCTTGGTTGCTTGATTGCTTGGCTGGGTGCTAGATAGATAGATGGAGGCTAACCATAGTGTAATTATCGTAAGTCCGACTCTCCAGAGCGGGATACAAAAATGGCACGAGAACAACCGACCACCCTGCCGTACTCGCACACTAACCGTTACTATTACTGTGCCGCTCTCACCGCCTGTCGGACAAGCAACAAGTAAGTAAATTCGATCCTCGACAAACGGTCAAGCGGTGCCCATGCGTGTTGCAGCTGGATGGACTGTACCAAGCATGGGGCAGTTATATTATGGCAATAATTGCAGTACCGATATTATGCTTCCAGCTATCTATGGTCTTGTGGGGTCGACCTTGGTTGACGCATGGTCGGTCGATGCACGCGATGGGGTGCGCCGGTCGTGTTGGGTCCGAAGTTGACTGGGAATTTTCGGAATAATTAGGCAAAATGGGATGGGCAAAATGTTGCGATAGAAAAGGGAATGGGGGAGAAAGAAAGAAAGAAAAAAGAAAGAAAAAAAAAGTTCTCTAGCTCCTCTCGCGCTTCTCAGCTCTTACAAAAGTTTTAACTCTTTCTACTTTAGGGGATAACAGCCGTGAATATACTATTATATACCCTTCACCCCTCATCATACTCCATACGCATTCTCCACACTCATCTACTGTTACATGCGGCACAGGATGGCAGTACTCCGCAGTAGTAGCCGTGACATTGCTATATTGTGCGCATGTATGCCAGTTTGGGGATTGGATTTTTGCCTCTATACTTCCGCGTGATATATTTAACACGTACTTGTTCCCGCACCTCGTTATTTTCTTGTTCTTTGAATCAAACGGTTCAAAGAAAGTTTCGCCAAACCATTGTGGGCTGCTCCCTTTCTTACTTTATTCCTCCTTCTTTGTCCCTACTCTCTATACCTTACCATTACCGATAAATCACTGGTCAACCATGGCATCATCTAGTGCCTCTCCTCAGGCCCCACAGAGTCCCTATAGTCCCTATAGTGCTCCTTCCCCGGCGGATTCGCAAGCTCCACAACAGGGGCTTGATGGAGTGGTTATTGAAGCAGATGTATGTATGATTGTCTTGTCTTGTTTTTCTTTCCTCTTTCCTTTCTTCCGTCTTTCTTTCTTTCAGCTTGTCCGCTCCCTTTGTTTGCCTGTTTGTATGTTTGCTAATCCTATTGATATAACAAATAGGTGACATCACTAGACGATGAAGATTCTGCATTCGGTTCCGACGCTTCCAGTTATGTTACTTCTTTGTCGTCTTCTATAACAAACTATCGATACGAGAACGGCAGGCGCTATCATGCGTAAGTTTTACCCTTCTGAATTTGTTGCTACTTGGGTTTGGCTAATTCCTTAATTGCTGTGATAGCTTTCGGGAAGGGGGTATGTTTGCTCGGCTGAATTTGCAACAGTGCGGGATTATTGCTAACACTTTTCCCCATCCTAGCTTATGTTCTTCCGAACGATGAGGTAAGAAGTGGGTTGAATTATCAGATTGCTAAAATGGCGCTAATCAAGGATATGTATGGCGCTAGGCCGAGAGCGATAGGCTGGACCTTCAACACCAGATGTTATACCTTTTATTCGGATTACATAGAGCTCCTCTCCAGAATCCGCAGAAGATATTAGACATCGGCACAGGGACAGGCATCTGGGCTGTAGAAATGGCAGATAAATTCCCGTCGTCAGAGGTAAATTCCCTCAAACCTTTAAACCCTACGATTTATCTTCAAGACAACAACCGGTACTAATCATGGACCCAGGTAATCGGCAACGATCTTAGCCCCATTCAACCCAGCTGGTGTCTAACCCCCTTCCCTTGATGTAAACGACAATTGCTAACCAAAATTCTGAAGGGTCCCTCCAAACCTCCGCTTTGAAATCGACGATGCAGAATCCGACTGGGCTTACAAACGCGATTCCTTCGACTACATCCACACTCGCTACATGATTGGCAGCGTCCAGGACTGGCCAAAACTCCTCCATCAATCCTATGCATTCTCGAAGCCGGGCGGGTACGTCGAACTCCAAGAAATCAATTGCCATCTGTACACAGACGACAACAGCCTCCCACCAGATAGCGCAATCAAGAAATGGTCTTTACTTTTGGCTGAGGCCGCAAGAAAGAACGGCCGCCCCAATGACATCGGCGGGGAGCTGCAGCACATGGTTGAAGAAGCTGGATTTGTTAATGTTTGCTGCGAGGTGTATAAATTGCCCTTGAGTCCCTGGCCAAAGGACAGCAAACTCAAGGAGATTGGGGCGTTTAACTTGGTGAATATGCTAGAAGGTCTAGAGGCATTGAGTTTGGCGCTATTCACTAGAGTCCTTGGATGGAGCATAGAGGAGGTGATGGCGTTTCTGCCATCCGTCCGCCAGGACATCAAGAGAAAAGAAATGCATCTTCTCTTGGACGTTTACGTGATTTGGGGCCAGAAACCGGAGGCTTAAGGGGACAAAACAAGCTAGTGTGTAGCAGTTAGTTTTGAAACTATGTACAGAAATAACTCACTTGACTTTGGAATTTCACAATTTAATGATATCCTCCAAGGTTTGATGATGCTCAGTCTATATATTACCGCATGTGCTTCTCCTACTTAACCCCATCTACTATAGAACTAAAGGAGCAAGATTGGCCAAGCATTGATTACTGAAGCATATTATATGGCAGCAATTTTCACTCTCAGGAATCCAACACTCGCATCCCATGTCATCGCACCTCTCGGTAACAACACCCCGGCATACCGATTGGAATATTCCGCTCAAGTGTCATTTCCCCATTAGAGCATCCTTGAGCCCGCATTTCCCTCCATCCCATCCAATTAATTCCTACAGAGACCCAGAAACAACATCGGACCCTTCCCCCCCCCCCAATCGGGCCGTCCCCTAAGCACGTAACTTATACATTCTTAAATCCCGGATTTTGCAAAAACACCCATGTTGCACTGGAGATCACTCGATCTTAACTTTCATGCAAGAATAAACAATATCATTAATTCCATCTTAGTTACGAGTCTTGGTATATAGCTAGGAGATGGGGCGGGGGGGGGGGGTGTTCTAACAGAGTACCCAGAAATAGCTAGTCTCTCGTGCTAGTGGTGCCCCCTTATCGATTGCGCTGCCTCTGCCAGCCCGGCTTTCCGCATCTCTCACAGGGGGGGTCGCCCAGCGGGCTACGAATGTCTCGGTCCGTTGCGACTGTCACATTGACCGATATACCGTTGACTAAGACAGACTACACATTGGTGCTGGGTCTGGGTAGTAAGGACTATAGAGGGACTGATAGAGGAAGTACCCCCCCCCAGAATAGAGCAAGGGGAGTCAATCGCTGATAAGGAGTCGGAGGAAGAAAGTTTCTAACGGGTATCATACCCAATGTTGGATTTCCTGAGGGGCATGTGGTTATTCGGGGATTCAGTTATGAGGATATGTACAGTATGTAGTTGAGTGTACTAGTATAAGGCGGATATATGCGGGTATGATATGTGGATATGTGGCTGGGAGATGTGCAGTGATAGGAGTGTGTGTGGTTTTGTGGGTGAGGCGACTAGGCACTTATTATAGCAGTGGGTTTTTCTTTCTTCTTCTCCACATCCTATGTTGCTAAGATATCGAACATTGATTTCCGATCCCTCTGATAGCCATTTGCCGTCGAGTGTTGTGTATTGGTGTAATTTGGTTTCAGGATGCTTCTTCTGCACCTTATGCTATTGTCTTAGGGATCACGGAGGATATGGGATATATATCAAGATGGCTCTAGATTTCTTGAGGCAGCTGTGGATCATGATTTTACCCTCCTCGTGTGTTTCTTTAGAAGTTCTTTGAGTTTTGGAAGTTTTTTTTCTTTTTTCGGTGTTATTGGTTTGAAGGAGGGGTGTATATCTCCTAGCATGTCCTTAACTAGTTAGATAGAGGGAGCAGCCAGCTAGTCCGCTGCTCTTCCATGTTCTGTTTGGAGCGTAAAGTTAGAGCCTATTGAGATTGTGCTTTTGTTCGTTCTTCTTTCGTGCCATGGTATCCGGTGGTGGCTTTGAAGTCAAATGTCTAACAACTGGTGGATCAGTACCCTCTCTCTCGCACCCGAGAATGGCGTTGGACGGGCCCTGGTCGTTTTAATATATATTTTTTTCTTAGAGTTTTTCACAGACGGTCACTCGCGCTCTCCCTCTCGTAGGGTCTTGTAGTAAGTGGCAGTTGGGTTTCCTCATTAATATCCCACCGGGACAGGTTTTCGAGATCTCCCAGCCCAAGTGCTGACAAAATCCGATTTCGAAGCAAATATATCTATATAAAAAAAAAGAGATGTAGAAAGCCCTGGCATGCATGGGCTATCTATATTCGGGGGGAAAGATTCGAAAAAGGGGATAGTCCGAAGCGGCGTCACTGCCCCCCCCATGCCTATGGCGCGTAACCTATTGGTTCGGGGAGCTATTCGGAGAAGATGGATGATTGACATGAAAGGTCCGGTTATGCTGACCAGGCAGAGTGCCTGGAGCTTATAGAAAAGGAGGAACAACACTTCAAGGGTTTCTTACCACAAGGCTAACTTAGAGCTGTACTTGCACAGTCGAGGCCGCACCCTGCTATCCCTGGTCTCACTTGACCGGACACCTTGCTGAGCTGTAGGAATTCTGTGGCACCCCCGATTCGTCTCTGTATTACACGAGTAGCCTGGAAAAACTGCTCGAAAAGGGGGAAGGGGTAGGTTTAGCTGCGAGGGTAGTGTGTGCTAATTGTGACTATCAAAGGGGGATTGGGAGAGGAAAGAACTATGACGCCTTTTTCTGTTGACAAGGAAAGAAGTTTACCCCACAAATCGGTAAACTGGTCAGCGGCCAAAGATAGGTAGCGAAGAAAAGGGAGAAGGATAATACAAGAGGGACGAGAAGGAATAACCAGGTCTATTAATCACTCTTCCCCGCAGCGCACCCGCTCTCTTGTGTATAGCCTGTGTGCCTAATCACATATATGTCTATCTATTAAACTTCCATCTTTACCTTTTATAGTACAATAGGGTTGCTATGAAAGTTATCCAATAATACGAATAAGCAAAGAGTCAATCGTTGAGACAGTGGATAACTAAACTGGAAGAGTATAAGGAACAAAAGGCAAACCGGAAGGGTGTATACAGAGAGGCAGAGTGATAGCGACACTCTGATGGCAGCTCGCTCACAACCCAATGATAACTGGGGTAGCGTAGGTAACGGCGCGAAGCACGGAGAAAAGCACGTAGGTGGTGGTTCCGGTATGTGATGATAACGATGTGGATGTTCGATGTACGATACAGGAAGCTCTCTACTGGTAGCTCAGACTAGATACAGAAGAGAGCGCACAAACACACAAAGCAGGAAAAACCCACACAACGGGAAAAACCCCCAAGTGGCAGTCACGACCCTAAACCGGTCGTACCCCAAACTAACTATCATACCCTAACAACTATGGGATTCCAGCTATCACAGAGGAGTATGCAAGGATGCAAATACTGAATGGGTATGATATAAGAAAAGCGGGCTAATAAAAAGACTAGGCAATAAGGCAACTAGAAATAAGAAAGCGGTGAGGGTAACTTGGTGAGGGTAACTTGGGGAGCTGGGGAAACAAGAAACTCCAGATAAATGGTCCAGAAGCTTGACAGACGCAGTAACTCGTCATTCTGCATGTAAAGAAGTGGGTAGTGAACGTAGGATTTGTCCCGCCAGGCCCGTTCCCCGTGTAGGGGAGGGGAGGGGGGTAAGTGTGGCAGATAGAGATGGAAGTGTTAGGTTTTATCATTAGATATTGAAACTATGATAATATAGCAGGTCTCTTTGGAAAGAGGCCCTAATTCCACATGCAGCCCAGGGGGGAGAGGCTCAGTTGATTGCAGACTTGCTACATATCTAGGAATCAAACTTGTAAGTTCCACTTAGGTTACAGTCTCCGGAGAGATCGCGAGATTCTCTAGTCGTGGCTTAAAACGGGTATCATACATGTCGGCACTTAAGACAAGGCTCAGCCTAAAAGAGAAACCTCAATACTAAGGGAAAACAATAAAAGTATCGTAGAAAATTTGAATGCACGGTTGACCAACTGTACAAGTACAGTATGATGCTAGTGCAACAATGCGGCTGAGAGTGTCACAGTCAATGTTGTAACGAAGGGTTCAACTACCGTACACACTACTACCCTTACAGTATTATGGAGACAACACCTCAGTTATCCTGGGGGTCTTCGATCAAGAATGGTCGAAGGACTGGGAATGCTTTTTCGAACCGGGGGTTATAAGATAGAACCCTTCTAACAAAAAAAGATAAATAATATTTGAAGACAGTTGGAAGCAAAGAAACAAATGAAATGATATGAAAGAGAGGCAAAATGTAGTAGAAGAAAATTAACTAGCACCGGTACTCCACTTCCCCTGCTTCTAAGCAATAGAGGGATCCAGCAAATGTGAGAATCCCTGTAGAAAATGCCGTAACCACAGCAACAATGATCAATGAGGAAAGGTGAAATACCAAGAAGAGGGGCGAGGGATTTGAGGTAGGGATGGTTAGCATCCCTGATGGCCAATTGTGGGCGACAGGGGGTTGAGGCAAGTGCCAAGATGTAAATATTGGCCAAGAGGCCACTAGAACAAAGGGAGAAGGAGGGGACAGGGTTTAGATATCAAAAAGCGGGGTTGTGTGTAGGTATATAGAGCTGTAACATACTCAGAATATATAGAAAAGAGAGTAGCACAACTACACATTATGGCACAAAAAATAATCACCGTTTATGCTACGGCAGTTTCTTTATTTTTAATTGACCAATTTTGCTTATGCAATAGTGATCACGGAAAAAAAGCATTGCAATTCAGCATATTCGTTCAAACCCACTCTGACGCCAAATTCAGTGTGAACGGTTACGGTTTTCTTGTCCAAATCGCGGTCACCCTCCCTACACCAAGCCCCAGTTTAATCTTCTAACAAAAAGTGACAACTAGTGTCTTGAATTTCTTCGATTTACGAAGGCTCAAATCCAAGAGTTAGCACAAGCATTTCACTTGCAGGATTTAGAGCTTAGAAATCGCTGCCAGGCAGCTCCAGAAACCTGCTTGGCTGTACTTCTGTTCCGATTAGCCTTTCCTAATCGCTACAAGAGTTGCTGTGATGTATGTGTACTTCTTTTTATTGTTATTTCTTTTCTAACTTAATTTTATCTACCTGTACTTTTACATTTATTTATATGGATGTTTTGTTTATCTTTCCCTATTTTTCTAGATTTTTGAATAAATTACTTTAAGTAAGAGTAAAGTTTAATAGCTAATGTATATTTAATTTAAAGGTTTTTGGTCGAAGTATTTCATGGATCGAGATTGTTTTTAATGGAACATTGATTTATATCTACGAACAAAGAAAAGATTTCCTCTACTGGGATGCTCGAAGACTTACAGCAGAGTGGCTACAAACCTATTGCAACGCAATTGACACTCAGGGCAATAGAATCTATGGGTTCATTGACGGTACCCATGGAGCTATCTGTCGACCAAGTAGTATAGATCAGAAATTCTTCTACTCCGGTTATAAAAAGGGCCACTTAGTTAAATTTCAGGCTATTATGGCACCAGATGGTTTAATTATCCATCTTGCAGGTTGTTTATCCATTTATTTATTACTTGTTTATAATTATTTCTCATCTTTTTGTTTATTTATTTCTTTCCTATTCTTACTTTTAATTCTAATTTCTAATTTACAGTTTTGAAGTGTGAGTAGTATTAGTTTATTAATGTACATTTTATAGGACCATATGAGGGTACCTTAGGTGATTGGAGCATGTACAGTATTTCACAATTTGGAAGAGATATATGTTCTACGATCCAGTTACCAAATAGACAACAGCCCTTAGTCTAACGTGATGCAGCCTACTTTTTAGGACCAGGAATAATTGGTGCCTACCGCAATCTCCGAAATCGCAATGTGACCCCGTCGAGCGCCAATTTAATAAACACATGTCACGACAACGGATGAGTGTGGAAGTGGGTTTTGGAAAAGCTCTGATGCAATGGGGATTTTTGGGGCATAAGTTAAACTTTAAAGTTGGACTATCACCAGTGGGAAGTTATTATGCAGTTTGTATTCTCCATGCTAATGTACATACTTGTTATTGGGGTTCAGCGACTAGTGTTAAGTTTGACTGCCAACCGCCAATGATTTTTGAATATCTTCACTTCGAGTAGAAATTTATTTTAAACTTTTAAATAACCAATCATACATAAAGTCAAAACTCAGACAACTTAATAAAGCTTAGGAAAATAAACAAACAAAGAAATAAAATACAAAATAAAAGTACAAACAATATTTACATTAAGTTAATTGCCAAAAGTTGAAGTAATTCTATCATTTTCTCTTGCTTGTCTTCGCTCCGCTTTTCTGCCTCCACTTGCTCTCTCACGGAATCTTTCAACTTTTGCTGCACCTTTTTTTGAGCTTCCATTAACTCATTCATTTAATTTTTTCTCATGGTCGGTTAGTCTTTCTTCTCTTCTTTGCTCTGCACTTTGATCATATCTGGTATCTCCTCCAAAGACAGTGGTTGGAGTTGGCTGTAACAAACCAGCCTCCCTCGTAGGTGTTCGTAACGGGAAACGACTATCTTACTATCATAGGCTATCGACATAGCCTACGTAGTTTGCTTCGTCTATCGTTATAGACTAACATCTTGCGTTCGTAGTAGGTATAATGATCGTAGGAAGTCCTATCGTGTAGGAATAGAGTTCTCGCATACAAGCGAGGTAGGATAGAGATAAGGACATTAGGTATCTCGAACATATTGCACCTATGGAAGGTCACTGTCAATGGGCTTGGCCCGTGCCCCAGTATCTGAATAGTTTATTACTTAGATGGTTGCGTGAAGATCCTATATCTACGGCCCGTCGCGATCCTTTATATAGGCCTCTTCCCGCAACAACCCTGACCCTGGTGACTCATACCTATGAGTCACACGATCATGACTCATAATGAGTCATACCCGAAATCCATCAGATGACTCCTATGAGTCACTGCGCAACATGCCATAAACCAATCATAAAACATAAAACATGTCAGGTGTGCAAAGCGCGCCACCTGCGTGAAACTCGTGACTCATAATGTGAGTCACGCGCAAAAATCATTACATCATTATGACTCACAATCGTGAGTCATAGAAACATCAACCAATCATAACATAACGATGACACGCAAGTGCGAGTCATGTGAGAACTATGAGTCAACTGACTGCATAGCGTGAAACATAAACATACCTTATGACTAATGATTATTAGTCATGTGAAATCTGCCTTGCTTAGTCGCGATTTGTGACATTGGCTGACTCGCGCTGGCAATTGGATCTACTAACTTATAGATACCTGCAGTAAGTGTTTCTTGGTATAACTTCCCTGCTTTTTCATCTTGTACCTCCAATGCCCGTAGAAGGTTTTCATCTTGGTCTTGGACTAACCATTGGCGCTTCCCAGCAGACATTCCCGCTCCAGGCTGCTCCTTCCACTGTTACTTCTTTTTTCCTCCTCCTGTTTTCTTTCCGGCCGCTTCTACTCCTTGCTCCACTTCAGTATCATTACCTTCCGCTTCCTCATTTCCTTCTCCCTCTAATTCCATCATATCTGTATCCAATACTGGTGAGTCTATCTGTAACGGGGGCACCCTGTAGAGAGGTGAACTCTAAGGTTGCGACCGCACCAAACACTCAAAGTAGAAGATAAAGATGAGGTAAAATAATTCAAAAGAATCAACGGTAAAACTTAATATAGTTAAGCTCAAAGTTTGACTCAATTTTAGTTCTCTCGAGGAAAGGTTGGTTGTGGAAGTAGAATGCCAAACGCTTAAACTTAAGTAGATATCAGATTTAAGCCTTTGACATTCACCACTACTTCCGACCTTGTGCGAGCACCCTGTCCTGCACAGGGTTTGTCTGAGGTCTACCCTCTATTAGGATTGATCCTGCTGGAAGTGTCGGACCAACTCGGATACACTTAACTCCGTCAATGGGATATGAGTTTCTGCAATACATCTCCAATACAACCGGAGGTGGAAAAACTCTTCCTATCGAAGTCTTACCAGTGGCTAACTGTTATGACAACAACCGGAGTCAATATCTAGGTGGTGGACTCACTGGCCTAGTGGTAGTTTCGTCTATACAAGCTATGCAGTCCATCATTTAATCTACGTGACTATTCAATGTGATAAATTGACAAGCAAGCTCCCCCGGCGAGATGTAGCCGATGGTTGGCTAAGTGGGCGCTACCCATAGCCAGCCTCTTGGGACATACTCTACCGTGATAAGACTCATACCTCTAGAGTCCAATAACAAGCTATAGTAATGCTACAAATCAAGGGGAGAAGGTCCAGGCTGGTTACTGAAGCATTTGTCTCAAAAGCACCCTGGCCTTCTGAGACTACCTGAGGAACACTAGGAAGACTACCCTACTACCCATAGGTTAGAATAGACTCCTAGATGCCCGAGAGACCATATATGAGCGACCTTCATTTTGGCGGTTACCCATACTCTCCTTATACATCCTGCGAACGACATTCAGGCGGACGGACAGCGACGACTTATACGGTGTTACGGGAGCTCCTCCAATGACCTCTTTTAACTAGCAAACGAGTAACTACACAGCCGTCTGCCTATGACACGCCGTCCCAACGCTGTGGCCAGAGGGTGGTATTAGCTAGACCCGCCCAAGTACAACAATATGTTCGGACCACTCATACACAGGCGTGGGGCCTCCCCGCGCAGATGCGTGTGCGCCCAAGAACATCTAAGAGCTCAAAGAATATGAGGCAATCGACCTCTAAGTTCTAGGATGACTTTGCCGGTGAAGGTAGGGTAACTCGGACTCCTCAGTATGGTAACTGGGGTCCATGGGCAAAATGACCAAATTCCCAAGGTAGGGTAACTTTGCCCTCTTATGCCATTATCCACTCCGGAAGTCCTTCAGTTGATTACAAAAGTCATCTCGGAGGTCAGCGTAACATTCCAATAATACTCTTGACCTTATGTGAATGTTCTCCCGAAAGGTTACCCTGCCTAGTAGAGTATCTCAAGGCTACTCAACTATTCCCTAGGGAATATCCTAGGTTTACCAGCTATGTCTATACTAAGTATATGAGACAATACCACCTCTGGTTACCACTTGGTATATCATTTGGGCTAAGGTAATAGTGATTGTAGCTACCTATCGTAGGGTTGTTACACTACTTCCCTCTTCGCTTGGTCTGTCCTCAGACCGTCAACGCCGTCTCTTAGTTCCACGGTTTGGATTGTCTATAACCCTATGGTCTTTAGGTTTAGACGGATACCTCTCATGGAACTGTGGCAATGCTTGAATTGCGGTATCTTCTAACATCTCAAACGGTTCCCAAGAATTCTCTTCTGGAGCGTACCCTTTCCAAGCAACCATATATTGCACAAAGCGGTGTGGAAACTTTGACTTAGGATTCCCATACCATCGGCTATCAACCACTTCCGCAACAACATAGCTAGGCTCGTTGTCTACTATGTCAGGTGTTGGTATTATCTTTTGAAGTCTGCCCACAGGATCCTCACGATAGGGTTCCAACAGACTAACATGGAATACAGGATGGATGTCCCATCTTTCCGGCAGCTCAACCTCATAGGCCCTAGACCTGTAACAGGTTTACTCCTGTCTAACGAAAAGGTACAATAGAGGGCTAGCGGTTGACCGGCAAGCGCTAGATCTAAGGGAGTCCTCAGAGAGCTCAAGGATAAAGAGAGATAATAGTTAAAGGGCAAGTGGAACTCTGAGATCGCCGTTCAACCAAGTATATTCATAAATCAAGTGTCTGCTGAAGTCTGCCGTTCTCCTGCTAGCCAGGAGATGAGTTTAAATACAAGAGTTCTCCCAGAGCGATAGTAATCAGATATCCTGCAACCACGATCACTACCGGGCAGTGCACCTTGCCCTGCATGTCCTGTGATCCCACATGAAACCTAAGAGTCATAACACTGCCTCAATGCTATCGTCAGCTTACATGACCGTTCCGTCACTTGTGTTCCTAAATAAAACAACAAACATGCAAAACTAAACTTAACACAAGCTACCGGGCCATAATATAGCTCCGGGGCTGTAAAACAATCAAACTAATCAAAGTAAGCAAAGTAATCAACTAAACATAGGAAATCCTGCACTCCGCTCCTGTATACAGTTACTGTCACAAATCGTGACTAAGCAAGGCAGATTTCACATGACTAATAGTTATTAGTCATCAGGTATGTTTCTATGACTCACGATTGTGAGTCATAATTATGTTTCACACTATGCAGTCAGTTGACTCATAGTTCTCACATGACTCGCACTTGCGTGTCATCGTTATGTTATGATTGGTTGATGTTTATATGACTCACGATTAAGAGTCATAATGATGTAATGACTTTCGCGCGTGACTCACATTATGAGTCACGAGTTTTACGCAGGTGACGCGCTTTGCGCACCTGATATGTTTTATGTTTTATGATTGGTTTACGGCATGTTGTGCAGTGACTCATAGGAGTCATCTGATGGATTTCGGGTATGACTCATAGGTATGAGTCACCAGGGTCAGGGTTGTTGCGGGAAGAGGCCTATATAAAGGATCACGAGGGGCTGTAGATATAGGATCTTCACGCGACCATCTAAGTACTTTTCTACAATATACTTTTACCTTTACTTTAACTCTTTACCTTTCATGTAATTCAGCTCTTAAGCGACAGAGCAACCACGACCTTGTTAAGACAAGGACAGTCTCACATCTCTCTCACGTGAGAGAAGATTAAGACACGAAGAAGTTCCCTCACCATCTCTCCCCAATAAGACATTGGTGTGAGATACGAAGACTATAAGATAGTCTACTGACGAAGAAGAGATTATAAGTTAATCTCGGAAAGAAGAATACTCTCTCGGATATCTAAGAGCGATCAAAGACTATAAGGATAGTCTAATAAAAATCACGCAAGTAATTCGTTATCTGTTGCATAAATAACCACCGAAGGGTAGGATTGTTACAGGTGTTGAGATTTCAATCGCCGGAGGTGTAGGGGAGATGGTTCGTGGGGAACTACTCTGACTGTTTTTTTTTTCTTTTTTTTTTTTCTTTTTTTTTTCTTTTTTCTTTTTTTTAAATCATCTGTTCATTGTTTCTACGGTACAAGAAATGACATGCATCTTTAACGATATGGCCAAAACAAAACCGAAAATCAAACTAACAAACAACAAATGAAACAAACATAACCAGTTCCCCCAACGCGACCAATAATTGTCGCAAAGCAGCCGTAGCTAATCAAGGAAAGTAAAAACCTCTAAACTAGTCTCGAGGGCCAGGGGCGGGTGGGGCAGTAGCTTGGAGGAGAGGATTTGGGGGAGGGGTGTGGAGGGAGGGGGCAAGAGGGGGCATCCCTGGAGGGAAACCGGTGGCAGTGGTGCGGATGAACTCAGCCAGCGCAATGAGCAGCTGTTGGTCGGACCAGACAGGGGCCTCGAGGTCCAAGTCTGAGACCCCTTGGAGGAGGCGGGATCTCTGACAGGCGGAGGAGGGGCAGGACAGGATGGCATGTTTGAAGGTCTGCGGGGCCTCCGAGCACAACGGGCAGGATATGTCGGCGTCAGGATTGCCCCATGAGGGGTGTGCCGCGTGGTAGCTTTTCCCAGAGCGCATCTGGTGTATCCTTCCTGCAACAAAGTTTCCTAGGCCCATAAAGGGGTGGGGACGTGTTGAGGGCGGGTAGGGATAGTAAAGGGGGGCCGGGGTGGCAGACCAGTCGGAAAGGAGCAGTTGTTTAGCCCTCAATTTGAGGCGTGAATCAGATGGAACAATCCCCGGGATCGGGGGTAGGTAGCCTGTTAGGTGAAGGGAGATGGGTGGCAGCGTAGAGACATCTTCCACTAATGGGGCGGCCGCGTTAGCCAAAGCTGTGATCGCGTTGTGTCGGTATCTCGGGTTCTTGATCTTGTCTGGAGCAGCACGCCAGTCGAGGTTGAAGAAGAGATAGGGTTGGGAGGTAATCTTCCCACGCGCGGTCGAGGAGGCATGGTGGGGCGAGAAGGTGTGAATGGACTTAGGGAGGCGTGCCGTGGCCGGGTTTATTTCCGGGGGGGAGCAGATGAGCCTTAGGCCAGCAAGGCGGCGTTGGTGGCGTATAAGAAAAGGTAGCGGGGGAAGACAGGCTTCCCTGTGCAAACACGTTAGGTTGGTGGAGGAGAAGCAGTTGGTGATCCACCTACAAACCCGATGGCAGAAGATGGACATCGGACCCATGATGGACAGTGGGGGGGCCCAAATCGCGGACCCATGGAACTACTGTGACTGTTTTTTTGTTTTTTTTCTTTTTTTTTTTCTTTTTTTTTTTAAATCATATGTTCATTGTTTCTACGGTACAAGAAATGACATGCATCTTTAACGATATGGCCAAAACAAAACCGAAAATCAAACTAACAATCAACAAAAGAAACAAACATAACCAGTTCCCCCAACGCGACCAATAATTGTCGCAAAGCAGCCGTAGCTAATCAAGGAAAGTAAAAACCGCTAAACTAGTCTCGAGGGCCAGGGGCGGGTGGGGCAGTAGTTTGGAGAAGAGGATTCGGAGGAGGGGCATGGAGGGAGGGGGCAAGAGGGGGCATCCCCGGAGGGAAACCGGTGGCAGTGGTGCGGATGAACTCGGCCAGCGCAATGAGCAGCTGCTGGTCGGACCAGACAGGGGCCTCGGGGCCCAAGTCCGAGATCCCTTGGAGGAGGCGGGATCTCTGACAGGCGGCGGAGGGGCAGGTTGGATGGCATGTTCGCAGGTCTGCGGGGCCTCCGAGCATAACGGGCAGGACTTGTCGGCATCAGGATCTCCCCACGAGGGGTGAGCCGCGAGATAGCCTTTCCCAGAAGGCATCTGGTGTATCCTTCCTGCAACAAATTTGCCCAGACCCATAAAGGGGTGGGGACGAGTTGAGGGCGGGTAGGGATAGTAAGGGGGGGCCGGGGCGGCAGACCAGTCAGACAGGAGTAATTGTTTGGCCCTCAATTTGAGGCGCGAGTAAGATGGAACAATCCCTGGGATCGGGGGTAGGTAGTCTGTTAGGTGAAGGGAGATGGGTGGCAGTGTGGAGACATCTTCCACTAAGGGGGCGGCCGCATTAGCCAAGGCTGTGATAGCGTTGTGTCGGTATCTCGGGTTCTTGATCCTGTCTGGAGCAGCACGCCAGTCGAGGTTGAAGAAGAGATAGGGCTGGGAGGTAATTTTCCCACGGGCCGTTGAGGAGGCACGGTGGGGCGAGAAGGTGGGAACGGACTTAGGGAGGCGTGCCGTGGCCGGGTTTATTTCCAGGGGGGAGCAGATGAGCCTTAGGCCAGCAAGGCGGCGTTGGTGGCGTACAAGTATAGGTAGCGGAGGAAGACAGGCTTCCCTGTGCAAACATGCTAGGTTGGTGGAGGAAAAGCAGTTGGTGATCCACCTACAAACCCGATGCCAGAATACGGACATCGGGCCCATGATAGACGGCGGGGGGGCCCAAATCGCGGACCCGTACAGGAGAATCGGAGCAAGGAGCGAACGTGTCAGGGAGAGACAAAGGTAGGGTGGAAGGCCCATCCCAGGCGGGGAGAGGCGGCGGCTCGTGGCTAGGGCGGCATTCGCAAGTGTATACCTCCTGGAGAAGTGGGACCTCGAGTAAAAGGTGGGGGAAAATATAAAACCCAGCCATTTCAGGTGGGACTGTGGGTAGAAGAGCTGGTCTTCCAACTGCACCGGGAGGGAGCACGGTGGTCCATTGCTCCTGGCGGTTCTCCAGTGGATCAGCTCAGTTTTCGGGACGGAGAAGGAAATGTTAATCGGTGAGGCCTTCCTCTTAAGCGCAGAGAAGGACTTTTGAAGCAGGCGAACGTTCCTTCTGTAGGAGGGTGAGGCGACCGTGACAGCGAAGTCGTCGACGTAGGAGACAATCAGTGACCTGGGAACTTCCAGGTGGAGGGAGGAGACGTATATGACGAATAGGAGGGGGGAGATGGGGGACCCTTGAGGGACTCCAACTGAGACAGGGGCGAAAGAGCGGGGGGATCCCTGGAACGTCAGGCGGCAGGTGCGGTCCCTGAGGAAAGAACCGACCCACTGGACCAAGTACGGGCTGACCCCTTTCTGCGGAGGAGAGAGAGGAGTGAGGGGGACTCTACGTTGTCGAAACCCCCTTTCACATCAAGGAAGAGAGTGGAAACTTTGTATCGGAGGCGGTGGAAGCATTCAACGTTGTGCTGCAGGACAAGGGCGGCATCGGTGGTGCACCTTCCGGGGAGGGACCCGCACTGAAAGGGGTGGATGAGGGAGCATATCGTAGCCTGGGCTGAGAGGCGGGACGCCACTACCCTCTCGAGAATTTTGGAGAGTGTCCGAAGGAGGACGATAACCCTAAAGGAGGAGGGTGAGTCATATGAGGGCTTGCCCGGCTTGTCGAGGACAATACCAAGTGCCTTCTTGAGGGAGGGAGGGTGAAAACTGTGGGCCAACAGGGGGTCGAGGAGGGAAGGAAGAAGGGAGGGCTTGATTCGGTGCACCGACTTCCATACAGAGTATGGGATGTGGTCGGGACCAGGGGCGGAGGTGTGTGAGGACTTGGAAAGGGCCCTGGAGACCTCCTCAGAGGTCAGGGGAGTGTAATCCTCATAGCGCGCGAGGCGGAGGAGCGGGGGAGGAGGGGGTTTGGAGGGAAACAAGTGGTTGAGAAGCGTTTCCGCTACCTCAGCCGGATCAGAGGCCCCTGGAAGGTCCGGGAATCTCTGTAGTGGACGACCAAATGCGAACCTCTTGGCCGTCCAGAGGGAGCGTGGAGTGGCCAAGGACAGGAAGTCCGACCAGTGAGCTTTCTTGGCCGAGGCGATGGCCTTAAAGTATGTTCTCCTTGAGCTCTTCACATTGCTCCAGTTGAGGGGGGAGGGGTTGAGGCGGGACACCCTCGTGAACTTGTGGTATTCCCTCCTCAGAGATGATAAGCGGGGGGACCACCACTGCTTCGAGCGGGGGCAGGGGCGCCTGCTCGGGGCATGGGAGGTCAAGAGGGAGGTGAGGCGGGTGGACGAGATATCGAACAACCTACTCATGGAGTTGGGTATGGGCCTCGCGGGGCAGGGTAGTGTGGTGAAGGTATCCAGTGCTTTCCCTACCGCTTCCAGGTCGAGGAGGGCCCAGTGTGGAGTAGGGGGGGTAGCATGATCGTGGGTGGGTTTAGTGTTATCACACAAGGAACGTGGTCTGAGCCAGTGGAGGGGAGGGGGGGTGTCCCACGAAGAGACGAAGGAGGAGAGGGCGGTATTCGCGAATGCTAGGTCCAAAACGGAGGGTCGCGAGACGGTGTCAAAAGGGAAACGAGTGTAGACCCCGGGGGTGTTGAGAAGATG
>Ga0307509_10002016_pt1 | contig 33532 bp, 33 predicted proteins | sample 10_EM_MG_FD_202245 | JGI IMG/M metagenome (GOLD analysis project Ga0307509, IMG submission 202245) | Populus trichocarpa ectomycorrhiza microbial communities from riparian zone in the Pacific Northwest, United States - 10_EM | ecosystem: Host-associated > Plants > Roots > Unclassified | place...
ATATCAGTCCGCCATGGAAAGCTTCTGTCTAAGGAAGAAAAGAATTGGCAGTACCTTCAGAATAACCGACTTTGTGTTGAGGAGCCATTCAACTTTACTCGAAATCTGGGTAACACAGCTGATGACTCGTCGGTTCGCGGACTTCATTTGGAATTCAGGAGGGCGCATAAAATACTATCAGAGGATGCAGATTTGGCTGCTGTTTGTGAGCAATACGAGTTTCCTCCCGGGGAGCCTCATATATCAATACCGGTCCAGCAGCCGGCGCATCGCCCTGTTACCCTCTCTCGTAGTTATTCTAACCACAAGCCACGCGGGGGATATAATAACAGAGGCAACCGGCCGCAGCATTATATAAATGGTAACCGGAATGGCAACCGGAAGCCCGGTAACAACAGTTATAACAATCATTCTAACAATGTTCCTCTTCAACATCACTATCTGTCTCCTGAGATATTCGGATATGTGCAGACCCCACAGGAGCAACTACTAGCTTTACAGGCTCAATTTCATCATGCGCGTGTTGCTCATGCTCAGCTCGCCCAAGCTCATGCTCATGCCCAGCTGCATGGGCAGCAGACTCAGACCCAGACCTCTGGTGGCTCTGCCAATGCCCATGGATCTGCGCTAATACCCCAGGACCTTGCAGCTGTGAATCCTCTATCGTCCTATGCGTATTTTGCACAGCTCTGGGGGATGAACTACTACTATCCTTCCGCATCACTACATAGCGAACTCCCGACACAGATGGCTCCACAGGTAGCGAGTGGAGTGAATGAGTCTAGGCAGCGGGTTGGCCAGCGGCGGCATAACGGGTATAATGCGGGGTCAAGGTCCCAGTCTCAACCTCCCCCATTATCTGAGGTGTATTCGATACCAAGTTACAGGCGTGGGGGATCTGCAACAGGTGTTGCTGGTTCGGAGGATGATGATTTTGCCGATCACTCTTCCAACGGAAACCCAGCAACCCCCCCTGAGGAGGAGCTGGACGAGTATGTTGGTTACTATGCATATGGCGGGTCACTGCAAAGTGTTCCAGCGGTTGTTGACTCGGTCGGCGAAGAAGAAGAACCCTTTATAGAGCAAAAGTCTATCGTTGATCGCCAGTCAATTTCACTTGGTGGGCCAGGCTCATTTGAGGATCGTGGACCGGTCATCGTCAATGGGTCTATCTCGACATCTTCGGTTCCATACCCCGATGTTCCATATTCTGGCCTTCCGCTCCCTTCCGACGAGTTGTATCAGTACGACGGGTCCATGCCAGGTGTAGATCCGGGCGAGTCTGAGAGATCTGGTGGCAAATCTCTGGGTTCGAAGGCTATCAAGAACGATACGTCTTCCCTCGCCCAGAAGCTCCTCGAGGTGCATATCCAAGCAGCCGTTGGACACCCTGAGGCAGGATCTACTAGCTCTTCCCCGACACAAGCATATCCCAATGGCCCGTCTTCGGCGAGTGTCTCTACCTCGAGTCTTCTTTCTTCGCCTCAAAACATGCAGCCGTCCCAAGTGACATCTGACGATGATGCTGTCACTTCCGTCTCTCCTAGGCTATCACCTAACTTACGTCAACGTGCGGCTAGAGAGCAGCTCCTGTGGAGCAATGCTCGAGTTCCACCTGTCGATAATGCTAAGTCCAAGATGGCTGGTCCCTCGCAAGAAGACCTAGCCCCGCCTCCGGCACCCGCATCTGAGACTCGATCTCCGTCGCCCACACCTGCACTAATATCGGCACTAACTCAAGTGCCGGCTCTAGCGAAGAAGGAATCTAGCAATACCTTACCACCAAAGTCTGGGTATAACGGGCACAGTGGAAGGAGAAATGGAAGAAATAATTCTGCACAGGTGCCTCCGACTCCAATGGATAAGTCGTCCAAGAATTCTGGTGTGTCTAGAGGCAACGGGAATAGCAATAACCCCAAGCAAAACTCTGGGACTAAGTCTGATACAAAACCATCCTTCAAGTTGCGTAAGACCAAAAAGAGGAGCTCACCTAAAACGAATGATTCTCCTCCTATTAACGAAGTGGACCGGAAGGGTGGATAAGTTGACTTTTCTCTCTTTTTTTCTATACTCTCGCCTAGCTGCTAGGTATTTGGGGTAGAGTGGAGTTTGTACGATGGAATTGTTGATGACAAAAAGTGATGACTCTGGCGCAGGAGTGTAATTGATTGTTTTTTCCCTCGACTCTATTTGCGGTTGGCCCCTGTTTCGTGCTTTTGCTTTTGTTTGCACTTGGGATTAATGGCGGCAGGTTTCCAGAATGCCTGGTTTTTCCTTTTCCCCGGCATTTCTTTCTTGCCCCCCTTTCCCGTGATATTTCAGAATCGATGTCAGTTTCTTGGTCTGCTATATCTTATTAATACGGAAACGGGATTGATTCATGGTAACTGCATTGTTCATATCATTTTTATCACTTTTCTTCCCCTCTGGTTTTTTGTATTCCCGCTTTGGTTTCTTTCCCACTGGCTTATTTTTAAAATTTTCCTTTTTGATGTTTTGCGTTATTTCGGGGCTTACTCTTTTATAAAAACACCTTTTCCTCACTTTTCCTTTCCGCTTTTTTTCCTCTTGTTATTTTACTTTTTTGCGTGATGGAAGTGACTTGTGGAATTGGATGCAGCCTGAGAGAAGAAGGCTTGGGAATTTGTAAAGAACGGTTTTTTCTTTCTTTCGTTACTCTTTTCTTTTCCTTCATTTCTCTAGGTACCACCATAACAAGCAACCAGGCACAACAAAGGTTTTTTCTTTCTCGCCCCCCATAGAAATAGCCCGAAGCATCGCCGTCGTTATCATGGCAGAGAAGACCACGTGTTTTCTCTCTTTTCTCTCTTTGTTTTACCCCTCTTCAATTCTTATCCATTGGCAACATTTCTTTTGTGTTAAATTCTTTTCTTTTCTTTTTTTTGCTCACCTATAGGGCCTTTGTTATATTCTTATATACCGGGTTTTTTCCTTTTTATTGCGTTTTTGCTCTTTTTTTGACAAGTCTTTTTTACCATGGGATGGAGCGGATGCGGATGGATTGGTGTCTTGTTTGGGAGTCTTTGCTTTTGTTAGTTTCCTTTTTATTTATATATACATTATATCTGGCTTTTTCTTACTTTACCTGTCTATTAGTACCGTAGTCTTTTTTCCCCTCCTGTCACTTTTCATTTGTATTAGAAGTTGTAGATGGTCTTTGATTGAATTGAAATGGTTGAATGGAAATGGGAAACATTGGTGGCAGGGTGGGGGAGGGGGGAATGTATGTGTATATGGTAGTCTATGGTAGAACGGGCTGGACAGAAAAATAATACTTGTGTTTGGGGTGGGGAAGAATAAGAAGAAAGTTGTCGAAAATAAACTTCCGTTTTTGGTATCATTGGTGAGGAAGGATGGTGGTGGTGGGGGGAGATGATATGTACAGGCTTTCGGGCGATCAGCCTTGTTCCGGGGGCGGGTGCCTACGGCACGGCACGCTGCAGCTCGTTGGTGTCCGGGAAAGGGTTGCTGATTGCGCCGACTCGAGGCTTGCAGTGATGCTTAAATGAAAGTCGACGGTGTTTTTCCCGGATCGTTGTTATAGGGTGTAGTGCGGATTTACCTTACTGGGCCGCGGTGGACTATACCGGAATTAGATTTATGCTAATTGTGGTGGGTAGACCAAAAGTACCACAAAAAGTAAGGTAAGTAAATACTATACTCCACTCCCTCCCTCTATAATGCCACTATATACACATTTGAGAAACCATGAATCAGGCGTGACCGTACAACAAGAAAATCAAGAAAAAAGAGAGAAGCCACCCAATACGGATAGTGGACTAGACTTCCTGTTTCAATTCCACTTCTTTACTACCATCGGTGCTGCTAGCGATATCGCTGCTGCAGGACTTCTCGTCGACGGGCGCGGGCGATGCTACTCCTGCTGCCACGGTAGCATTGGCCTCCTTCTCCGCCTTACGTTGCTTCCGGGTGCGGAATAGCCATACCCAGTGCGAGATGAATATCCCGGACTCGAGGAGGATAACGACGAGGTACAGCACCCCGCCGAGGTAATCGAAGGTATGTTGCGCGACGAGGCTCATGATGGAGAAGAGCGCTCCAAACCAGTCGATAGACAAGAAGACGAAATCTATCCCCCCCGACCCACATCCCTATTAGCTCACCCCTCCTCTCACTCACCCGTGCATCTGAAGAGAACTAACCAATCCCGACAACCCTCCCCCGTCTCTTCCATATCTCGAAATAAGGTGGTATCAAGCCGGCAGCCAGCAATATCGATGCGATAATGCCGACTATTAACATCGGCCACTCGATGCCGCGGTCGTAGATAGGCCGTAGGGTGAGGATTAGCGCTACTTCGGTGCCCGCGCAGGCAGCGGCTACCCCGAGGGCTAGCAGGCTGGAAGACCAAACGGCCCAGCCGGAGGAGTAGTGCAGGCATTGTGCCCAGGAGATTAGAGAGAGAGAGCCAAAGACTTGAGGTTGGATTTGTATGGGGATATTGAGATTCTTGATAAGATTGTGTTAGCTGAGGAGTGATTGGTGGGTGTAAGCCGGCATGGGGGAATGGGGTTAGTCAGTTAATTAGATAGAAGAATTGTCTAGAAGTGACTAATTATACCATACCTGAATCACTGCATAAGCTCCGAATGGAGGCCCAGCTATGATAATACACCCAGTTAGTAATCGAACGGATGAATTGAAAAGAAAGAGCAAACAAACCAAAGCCCCAAACCAACATCATTATCCCTGGCAATCCCTCCGTGGACTTATTCCTATAATTATACCAAATCTGCGGTATCAACTGGACGCACCAGAGCACGGTTCCGATGGTTCCCAGGACGTTGGCTGCTGGGGGGATGGACTCCTGCGCAGGCATGTTTGCTATATGGGCTTGTTACTGGATTATCGATATTTACTATGTTGTTGTTAGGCGACTGTACTGTCGAATTGACCAATAGGTAAGCAGACTCTCTGGAGAAGGTTGGGTCGTCTTTGCTGTGTGGTTGGTTGGCTGGTGGGGGGGGGGGGGGGTGTGGTGGCGGTGACTATAAAGACCAGATAAGACGAACGAAAGGGAAAACCTCTTATGGATATATAAAGATCTGACCCCGTAGAGAGCCCTGACTTTTCTTCTTCTCCCCTCCCAAGTGTGTACGGGCGGCAATGGCAGCATGCGTGCGGACATGGATACATAGGGCTGCAATGTGTGAGTTCCACTTTGGCTACAGCATTATGGTTAAGATGGCTTTTTGCGGCGATGGAGGGAAGGGTGGGGATTTTTTCGGGTAGTTGAGATAGGGATTCGATTACTACTATTGAATTAGCGTAACCTTTCGTCTTTGGGGGAACACCACAAGGGTGGTGCTACGGTCGTTTGTGCGTCACCGAGAGTGATGGTACAAGTACTATGGACTCGGGGAACACCGGGTTTAGGGAGGCTTAACTTGGGTCGTCCGGTGGTTTCTCTTTACTGTGCATTAGTTGCGGTTTTCTCACTCCAGGAAGTACAGTACTTTCAGCATCTTGAGACGGCAGTTTTGCCCAAGATAGCAAATCGCTGATGGTATACTGGGCGTCCAACAGACCACCAACAAAGGCCCCTCCTTCCCTTCCTATCAAAGAAAAAGGAAGGAATGTCGTGGCGTCTACAACTACAGTGGAGTCCAATTTCCCCCGCATCTAGAGCTATTACGTTACGCTAACTTAACTGCTTTGTGGCATCAAACAGTCCCCACTGCTCTTGTACCTGTCCTAGACCCCTACACCTAGCCCTTTCGGATACCGGTGCGTTTCGGATGCCAGGTAGCCCTCCCTGGATATGACTACACGGCTGCATTCGAAGCTCACTGCTGCAGTCAAGAGCTGGGTTGGGAATTGCCATAACTTGAAGGGCTGAGCTTGTACGAGTACGGTACAATAATACTACTGCCAAGATAGCAAGCGGCACGAGAAGGCCCGAGGAAAAAAAATCTTTGGAAGGGTTCATTGTGGCTTGGTCAGTGTCACTTGCTGTATTTTGTTGAATTAGGAACACAAGGCAAGCAGGCTAGGCTACCGTACTCCCACCTATCTACCCAACGTAGTGTCGGCATGAACTCCTAAGTTACCTTTCTATTAAAAATTGTAGCGGTGGTACAAGTTGCCTTCCCGTTCCCAAGAATGCGGCGAAAGCGCGTATCGCCGCATCTACCGGCCTGGGAGTACCGTGCCCCTTCCTGCACGGATTAGGCTTCAAAATCCAGGGCTGTACTCGAGTACGGCCTCACCCGCCACTGCCGCACTTTGGCTGCGGGAGCCTTCCTAGATATGGATATAAGCTTTGGGTTAAATGAGCTCCGGCTTATGGTATGCATGGAAGGAGCGCAAGGAAGGCATGGAAGGTTGTTATCTCTGTTTACTGTGCCCGTTAACATACCGGGAGAACGAACAGGGGGGGCAGCGGACAGCCCTACCAACTTTGGCTTTTAATACTAGGTTTTTTTTGTGTATCGCTCGCCTTCCTCTCGATTCGTTGTACCCTCCTCTGTTATTAATACTACAGTACGGTACTAAAAGAAGCGTAACTCCAATCTGGCGACTCGAGTACCACAGGGAAAAATGGAGTAATTACAGCACATGGCAATTTATTGGCCGAGAACCTCTCGCGAGAGCCTTTTCCAGAGGCATGCGGGATTATCCTTGGGTGAGATGGGAAGACCCCACATGTGGACGGTTCCACACAGCACAAACATCTACCGCCGTTGTGAAGCTAGGTGATTCATCGTCCTGAGATACCGGCAAACTCGGGCTTGGGATTTTAGAGGTTTGCTATGTTTGGTTTATGTTCATGGACTAGCTTAAGCCGGGGAAAATGAATCTACGTGTCCCTTATGGTTGGTATTCTATCACCCTGCCACGGCTTCTGGTACTGTGCATGATTGGTGAGGCGGGGGATAGGCTTTGATAGATAGGAAATTGGGGGGGGGGGGCGTCAAGCATTACCGTAAGTTAGGAATGGTGATTAAAGACTGGCTCGAGTTGGTATTTGTTTTATCGCTTTGCGTGTGGTTGATGCCGGTGAATAGTGGGGGCCAGTGTCCACTGACGAGACATCCGGTACAAGCAAGAGGGTGGCAAATACTATATCATGGGCACCACAGTGTTCACAGTCTCTAAGGTGCTTCTAAATCATTATATGATGCAATGTACTCGTAGCAGCATTGATGAAACTATGGGTACCCGTACGATACGAGTGCTCGCCCCAGGCAGGAGGCACCCGGACGTTTAGAGGGCAAAGCAAGAATATTTCGCGCTTCCTCAACTTCCCCCGTGTGTGCGCACTTCTTGCCTGAGACTGGTACAATACAGTTACTACCATGTAGGTCTGAGACTTGGAGGCTTGTGGGGAGCGGCAGGACTTTTATCGATAACTATCCGGCGACTAGGTTGACGGATTACCAGTACAGTATGATGATACCTCACAGTGCACAATATGTTGGACAGACATGTTATCAAACAAAGTATGATACATTCATGCTTCTCACAATCGCGATATCAGCAATCGAGATTGCACTTGCTCCAGACCAATCTCCCGTTACACAGACTGAAGTTTGGGCGCGGAACACATCGCACAATCACGTGACCTGCTGATCAAACTACCGTAGCTAACCACCTGCGCCTGTTGGAAAACCAATCGTCGTCGCTGTATTAAATTCGAGTACGTTATCCATCCCATTTCAACCTATACTATCCTACCGTTACATCCACCGTACTGTACTCTTCCAATTCCCACGATACCCTCTTTCTCCACCCAATAACCTTAATCCTCGACCCACTCGCTAATAAACCATGGAGGGCCTAAAAACCATAATCGGCCTCTCATTCGTACCCCCCCCTCCCCCTCCCCCCTCTGATATTTACAACTAACGACCCCCTACTCAGATCCTAGCAATTGGCTTCCTCCTCGTAATCCTCTCAAGCGCCCTCTTCAACAATTACTTCCCACTACTGGTAGTAGCGAACTACGTCCTGACACCGCTTCCGAACGCCATCTGTGCGCGTGTCGCCTCTTCTTCCTCCTTCTCCTCCTCCTTCTCCTACTCCGATGGGCCGGAGAGCGGCGGCGTGGTCGACCTGGGCCGGTTCTTGACGGGCTTCTTGGTGGTTATGGGGATTGGTTTGTTTTCCGCTTTTCCTTGCGTGAGGTGGGGATGGGATGGGATGGGATGGGATGGGGCTAACGGTGTGGTTTGGGGGTTAGCGTTGCCGGGCGTGCTGGCACATTCAGGGATTATTACGCTCCCCGCTATGGTTATGGCGGCGGTGGGTGGGTTGTTGATTTATGGGACTATTATTTGCTTTGGGATGGTTTTTGGGGAGGGGGAGGAGGGGGATGTGGGGTTTTAGGAAAAGGGGGGGGAGGGCAAATTAGGGGGGTTGACATAATGTTATCAAAATGAGAATTAGAGGTGGTATTTTCTTTCTTTCTTTCTTTCTCTTTCCTTTCTAAATTGAGTGCTTTCTCTGTTTACCTGGCTATTTTTTGTTGGTTTATTTATTTATTAATTCGGTTACAGCTGGAATCGAAAGTGGTGTGCGCGCCTAAGGACTGGTTTCCCGGGGAGGGGAGTATGATACAACATGTGTTTAAAATGGTTTGATTTGATCCATAATACAAACATCGAATTGGGTCGTTCGGCCATTCATTATATTATTATTATACAGCACAACACCTAAGTAGAGTAACCCCACAATGGGACTCGTGTCACGATAATACGCTTACAATTTCATAGCCTAGAAGGACTTCTGTTGTTATGCCTTCCCAGCCCCTGTTTCCGGCGATTGATATCAGGTATTGGCCGGTAGCATCGACATCTAAGCGTTGTTAGTTGAATGGTAGGATCTGTACGGAAGAATACATACACAACGATGAAATGACACCTCCGTGATGACCTGGTATGATGTAGAATGGTACAGTTGAGTGCTTCGATGCATTCTCACTAAGGTCGTATAATCGTAAGTTGTCAAATGATGCACTGTGAAGGTATGGATCCTCATTAGCCTAGGAAGTTTCAGGGAAAAAAGATTGTGGGAATTCAGGGACAAACCAAATTAAATGCCTTCCATTTGGCAAGGCGGTCAATGCGGATACTGGACCACTTCCCTGTGGGAACTTCATGGTCCTCGTCGCTTCCCCGATTCCTTTATGGACGCTGAACTCCTCAACTGTGCCGTTTCGTCGTCCTGCATAAACAAAGTTTCCGTTCGTGCTCCAGCACGAGTTCATGCACCAGGGCGGAACACCTTTGGAGGACGTGCTGACTGCTATAGGATTGGGTTCTCTGATATCCCATATACGAAGGGTGCCATCCATGGAGGATGCTAGGAACACATTCTGGTCGGTTGAAGATGGCGGCCCGCTAGCCGGTGCAATTGGAAGGAAGCCATTACTCTCAAGACCACCATTAGTGGAATTGTTTCTGGTTCCAGATGCCTCATTGGTATGTACTCTAGTGACATTGTCGGTCATGATCGTATCACCGTTGCTGGTGCTTTGGCCATCCCTAGCATCCTCTAAGGAGGCCAGATCGCCGCCGAGCCCGTTAGTAATAGCTCTACTCATCTCATCCTCTTCTCCCATTCCCATATCGTCATCATCACCAAAGAGACTGCCGAAGCTTCTTGTGCTTTCAACAGGACTTCCGGGTGCATCCTCGTCTCCATCTCCATTACTTGTGCCAACACCATTGGATAGGCCTTTGTCTCGACCCCCGGATACGCCGTTGATTAAAGCGGTGTTCCTGATCTCTTGCCATTCGGTGGAGATTGGCCGGAAGGCTACACTTGATATCTGCCCTGACGAAGAGGGAAATTCTCGCCGAGCTTGACCCGTATTTAAATCCCAATCGTAGACTATTCCATCCCAACTTCCAGAAAGGACCGACTTCTCATCATTGGCAAGTGTAAGCACACTAACGGCTGAGTTGTGTTTCCGAAGTGTAGTTATGATTTTTCCTTCGTCGTGTCGAACCGATTGGAGGTTTATGCCACCACTCTAATAAGCCGAGGGTTAGGTATAGAGATCCCGGTCATTGCGAGGAGAGCAAACCTCAAGCCCACTAAGCAGCCATAGGCTCTGGTTTTGAACGGCCAGACTGTAGACTGGGCTTAATTTTAGGTCGTCAGTTGTTTCTGGCACATGAAGGACATGGGGCCTGCCGGCAACTGGGGATTACGTTAGCTTAGGGGTGAAGCTTCGCCCGCAGAGGACGCTACCTATTGGCTCTTCGTTTTCCCAGTAGGACAACAGGACACCAGCTCTTGTGACACTATCAACAAATGGGTGACGCTGTGCGACTGTCAGCGGCACTTTGCCATTGATACTCCCAAACCAGTCAAATCGCCTTATATAACCATCACTGCCCCCGGTAAACACCCAACGCATACAAGGTGTAGCGCAGAAGGCATTTATGCTCGTAGATTGAGGGGCTGCGACATAGGGTGTGATCTCGTAAGTGATTGCACTCTTCACCTCCAGTTTCAGCGTGGGAAGCGGGCGAACCGGAGGCTGGGTTGTAGACCTAGAGCGGGGGGGCTGCTGTGAATCTGATGGCAGAGTCAGCATAGATTCGGGTGAAGCTCGACGTGGGAGTAAAGACCATCGCCTTCGCCGTCGCCTTCACCATCACCGTCTTCATTCTCGGCCTCATTCTCATCACCCTCTACTTGATCGTCCTGGTCACCGTCGCCATCTGCGTCCTCATCATCATCTCCAGCGTCGTCCGAGTCGTCGTCATTTTCTTGTTCGGGGTCTTCCATAATTTCGTCTTGCTCGCTGTCGGAAGAAGCAGCTGAGGCTATTATCTGGCGTTTTAGCATTGTATCTTTGTAAAAGGGAGCCGGTGTGTGCGGATATTTATCGGTTGTTTTTGTTTGTGGTGTTTAACCGTTATGTCGGACCAATGGTATGAATGACACGTTGTTGACATACAGGTAGAGTTTGGGTTAGCTCTTGGAAGGGCATTACTTGCCATTTTCCATATTTGGGCCCGTTTCCCGCTCATCATCGGAGCCAAACAAGGTCTCCATCTTCCCAACTTTGGCTATTTTACTCTCTATCCAAGACCAGGTAAAGTGTGACAGCACGGTGCTCGACAGGGAGCTACCTGGAAGACCATTAAGGATAAATAAGAAGGACAAAAAAGGAAGAAAAAAAGAAGGAAGAGAGGAGATCTCTGCTTGCGGTCAAGTGCAGGGGCAAGTAAGCAATAGGTGGTTTGCAGACGGGCTGGCGTGGAGCTGAATAGTGGTGTTTGAGCAGTAGCATTAAGCTTCTTTTCTTTATTTACTTGGGCCGTTTGGCGCGCAACAAGAATGCCATTTTTTCCTCCAAATATTATATTTATAGATAGATGGGGGTGTGTTCGGCGTGCCAATTGGAATGGTGTTTTTTTATTCCAAGCCTCATTTTCCTCTCCTAAGGTCCAGGCTATTGTGGGTAAGAACTATGATATGATACAAGTAGGAAGAACCTTTTTACGAGCAGCTATGATAAGCCTTTTGTGATAATATATATATATATATATATATATGTAAAAACTCCAATACTTAGGTAGTGTGCTGGGACATTGGAGCTGCATCTCCTAGTGCCGGTAAGGTCTGGCGCTTTTTTCTTCCCCCCGTCCCAGAGAGCATGTTTTTCGGTGATTTTCGACCCTTCTTTCAGAGGAGGAAATTTTTAGCCACCTGGCAGAGAGTTCAATTGTTCAAGTTCCTACAGCAGAGCAAGAATGAGATATAAAATGCCAAGAAGCGGTAGTAATATGAGAGAAAAAGGTTACAGAGCATCATAGCAAGAGCAGTCATCGGGCTAAGGGTAACGAGTTTTAGCCCTAATTGGTTGAAGTCCCATTACTATTTTCATAGTTGTATTATCATAGTAATATTATTATGATAGTAAATATTCACTGTCGAGATTTAATTTTAATTGAGATATTAGTGCGTAGGGCTCCTGGAGTTAGAGTAGGATGAAAAAATAAGAATAGAATCTGTGTATGATACCAGTTTAGTGTAAAAATGGTAAGATAGAGTAGTATCATACACAGGATATGGATTTGGTCATTGATAAACTGCCAAACCAGTATTCTGCAGGATCAACAAGATCCAAGTGGAAGAAATATCCTTGAAAGACTGGTTAAGAAAGCAAGAGTAAAGGGTTTGCACAGTTGAACTTAATCTTTGTTATTTCTCTCTAAACTATTCTAGATTTAATACCCGTTTGGCTCTGATACCAGCCTTTTTCCATCCGTATTGATGTGGTATGTACTAACAAAACACCTATACTAATGTGTGAAGAGTTTCTTCCATCTATCCACCACCTTTTTAGCTGTTCTAAGTATTTTAAAAATTATATTTTTACTTATATTTTCAACCCCCGAAGCACAGGGAAAGGCCCCGCCAAGCACCAAAACTTTTCTCGGAAGTAGTATTTTTATTTTAGGGAAAATCATTTTTTGTATCTGCGCGAGCGTTACTCTACCGCTTCTTCCGTCTACTACGGACATAAATTTGCTTGTTTCTTGGTGTACAGTTGGCATAGTGGAAGTACTTGTATCATACGAGTACAGGAAAGGGGCCCTTTTTTTCTTTCAATTTTCAAGCGGTTTAACTCATCTAGATTCTAGTATCGTCAACGGCTGGATCTCTTGTGGGATGATATTTGAAGCCAAGCAGCACGACTGGTCGAAGATTCACGTAGTTGAGCCGCATACCCTGACCGTGTGGCCCCCCAGCCTGGATAATAACTTAACTTGTCTCGCAACCCAGCACAATACTACTGTACAAGTAGTACTCGAGTACTCGTACTTGTATCCCTTACGGTAGGTGGTGTGAACAGTAAAATTCGGACCACACCCACGCTAAGCCTGTCCTGGAACCATTTGAGCTTGGCGGTTTGCTGAGCATTTCCTGGTTCTCTAAGAGCGCTGAGTCATTTGAGCACTCCGGCGATCAAAAATTGGGGTCTCTGACCCAGACTTAGCTAGCTATGGCCAAATCTGGCTGTGGTGGGGGGGTAGTATTTGCTGCACAGTTGGCGGGGTGGAGGTGGGCCTTAAACCAACCCCACATCGATAACTCTCTCGTACAAGTACAGTACAAGCATGATATATCTTCCAATATCCTTCGCGCGCACTTTTGGTCCCAAAGGTTACTTGACTACCTTATTAGTTAAATATTGCACATTCACAATCATCATCACACCCTTTTCTTCTCCCCAATACCCCGACATTCACTTGTCTTTGAGAGAATTATTGTTTGTATGTAATTGAAGCGATAGCAGATACTCTCTTCTCCCTCACCCAGCAAGTTGGCCTGCCAAGAAAGGTATACAGACCTTTCTGTACGGCTATTGATCGATTTACTTACACTTCCGCATCAGGCTTTTCGCAAAAACTCTAAAAAGGTTTACAAAAACGGGAGAAGAAGTGAAAAGAAAAACAAGAATTCGCTGTCCAAATCTGGTCGCCCCGAGACCTGTCTGGTAAATTCTCGGGAGGGTCTAACCCAACCTCAACTGAAGCCCCAAACCACCTTTCTCCCTTCCCTCCTCTGCCTAAGTTATAATAGCTATCATACCTATCTAACTTATCTACCAACATCTCTGCCAAACCCCCCTCCCCCCCATTACGCCTTTTCACCGCCACCACCTCACACTTTCAACTTGAAAGGCATCAATAATTTTCGTCCCTAAAGAGGGATCTCTTGGATTTTACCTTGCGCTTGTACAGTTGTGTCAATGGCTAAACGCAGAGGAAATGGCTCGGTCGGCAATGGGCGTGGAAATCGACCACGCCAATCTAATGCTTCCTCTAGCTCTGGGTCCACGAGGGGGAGCCCCTCGACACCTTCCTCTGCTCGCGGTTCGCGACTGGCTTCTCTGACGCCAAACCGAGGCACATCCGCGAATGAAGTCGAATCTACGGATAGTGGTAACCGTGGTTCCGTTTCCGATAATGGCTCTGCGGAAGGTTGGCAGACCGCTCCTGGTCCTAAAACTGCTACTCGGCGCAAGTTTCTTCCAAAAAATGGGGGCGGGCCTCTACGCAAAGACAAGCACGAGCTTCCGGCATTGAAAATTGAAGGTGCTCCTGACGACGATGACGAGGAGGAGGAGGAGGAGGAAGATGGTGTCCCCTGGAGCCCCGCCGCTGGAGGCGGGGCTCCAGCTCACGGTAAAGGTGTTGCGAAGAACCCACTTGTGTTTATGTAATATCAGACCCGCCCTTGTTTACAATTTGGGATTATTCTAATGCATTATTTGCATAGGTTCGAGACGGAGAGCACTGAAAACTCCCCTGACGCATGGCGACGCTGTCCAGAAGTTCCTTCAATCACCGAATTGCTCCGCGAACGGGTCGAACTTCCAATCAATGTGGTTGACGGCCCATACAGTTCCGTGGATGACTACTTGGAAGCGCATTATGAGCTCTTGAAGGAGGATGCATTTGCCGGGCTCAGAGAAGCTGTGTGCCATATGAGGCAATATCCAGATGCAGAAGATACGAACGATCTTGCTGTCTATGATCACGTTAGTAATTCCTTTATGCCATGTTTGCCTTATGACGTTGAACCTGCCATTAACCTCTATTTATTTTATTTTTTCTTCTCTTTTTGAAGGTTCGCATATTAGGTTTGACATTTGCTCCTATGGGCGTCTGTTGCAAAGTGTCTTTCTCCCTTAATCGTGCGGGTAAGAGAGTTCGTTGGGAGAATTCTAAGCGTCTTCTCCCCGGAACTTTAGTCTGCCTTTCCAACGACAATTTCAAAAGTTTAAAGCTAGCGACAGTCGCAGCACGGCCAATGGCCGGACTTGAAATGCCGATGCCCGAGGTGGATCTTTTATTCAGCGAGGGAGAAACTGAGTTCGATTCTACAGAGACCTTTATTATGGTTGAATCCAGGCAGGGATACTTCGAAGCATATAAATGGACTCTGAAGGCATTGCAGAGAATGAATGAAAACAAGTAAGTTTTTGTAAATATTTTTTCCTGCGTTTTTTTATTTCAGTTGGTGAGTCCGTGCTGATATTCGGGCTTGCTTTAGCTTTTTGCTTCATGAACACATATGTTTTTTGGATCAGGACGTGCCCCCTCCAGACTATCTAGAGGTGTCACCAACACTCAACCTGTCATCGCTTTTTCCAGATGTTCGTGATAGGGAATCACTTGAAGAGGTCGATGTACTGCGTTGCTGGCCTACAGCAGTCCATAGCACGATGGATAAGACGCAACAGCAGGCTCTGAAGACTATCCTAACAAGTAGAGTTGCAATTGTTCAAGGCCCCCCTGGGACTGGAAAAACTTGGGTTAGTGTAATGGCCCTAAAAGCTATGATCAAGAATATGGACCGCGACGATCCCCCAATTGTTATCGCATGTCAGACTAATCATGCGCTGGGTGAGATCCTGCGAACATATCAAAGACTGGAGATATTTTTTGCTAACGACATATACAGACCAATTGCTGGGCAAGATTCTTGAATTCGAGGACAATGTGGTAAGGTTGGGTGGGCGCACCCAGGATCGTGGAAAGATTAAAGAACGCACCATTTATGAGCGTGCCATGCGTATGAAGAAACAAATAATAGGCTCAAAGCTTGGCCCAGCCCGGGCACAGAAGGAGCAGCTTACGGAGAGAATGATTAATTTGCTTGAAACTCTTCAGCCCGAGCTTCTCACACCAGAAACCCTGCGCCAATACGGAGCGATAAGTAAAGAGCAGGAAGCCAGCTTCTACAGTAATAGGGCTGGCTGGATTACCTATGAGGATGATGAGCAGCCTACTGGAGTAATGTCTGATTGGCTTGGGGATTCTTTTACACATATAATAGTCGCAGCTAATCTATCCGATGAGTACGAAGAAGCCGATATCGAATATGAGGCATTGAAGGAAATGGAAGCCGAATTCCAGACCACTCTTCAGGCTGATGAATTCGATGATTCTCTTAAAGGGCGTTGGATACCGTTGGGCCATAATTACCGTGTTCAAGTTCCATTTATGGCCAGCGAGGATGAGGTTCGGCGAGCAATGAGGTCAAAAAACGTCTGGGATATTAATGACCACGTTAGACCGGCAATGTATCAGCGTCTTAAGTCGAAGGTTGTAGCAGGGATCCGGAAGAAATTTGACGAGTACAACGTCACATACCAGAAACTTGTCAGGGATCTAAAGATTGCTAGGCTAGAAAAATATGCCTACATTTTAGGATCAGCTAAACTGGTCGGATTAACCACAACAGGTCTTAGCAAAAACAGAAGTCTGCTGGCAGCTATACAGCCCAAAGTGCTATTAATAGAGGAGGCGGCGGAGACCCTGGAAGGTCTTGTGACGGCCGGGTGTATGCCCAGTATAGAACACCTAATCTTAGTCGGAGACCATAAGCAGTTGAGGGGGCATTGTTCGGTCTCTGAACTTGCGGGGGCGCCATTCAACTTAGAGATATCAATGTTTGAACGGCTCGTCAATAATAGGCTGCCCTTCGATATGCTTCAAGAACAGAGACGTAAGTTCAGTGCCTCCACTTCCACTCATAGACCTGCTAACATGTCGTGGTCTAGGTATGAGGCCAGAGATCCGTGAGATACTAACGCCGATTTGTAAGTTCAAGATTTCACATGTTGAAGGTCTTCGAAGCTAACGCAAAGTTCAGATCAGGACTTACTTAAAGATCACAGTTGTGTTCTGGGCCGGCCGGGTATTCCTGGAATGGGTGATACCCATGTTAGTTTTTCTAGTCTTTTCCATGTCGCGACCCAAATCTAATCAGCCTAGGTATTCTGGTACTCTCATATGAACCCGGATCAAATGGATCACGGAACTTCACGTATCAATACTGAAGAAGCCGCCATGGTAGTTGGTTTTATCGAGCATCTCGTACTGAATAAAACGAGCCCCGAGAAAATTACTGTTCTCACCTTCTATGGTGGGCAGAAGCATGAGATTATTAAGCGTGTCCGCAGGAACAACAACCTGAAGGCTTGCGAGCTTAGAATTACCACTGTCGATAGTTATCAAGGAGAAGAGAACGATGTTATAATTTTGAGTTTGGTGCGGAGCAATCCTCAGGGGAGTGTGGGGTTTTTGAACGTCTGTTTCCTTTCTTCCGGCGCTTGCACTGCACCGACCGACACTAACTAAGCCTTGTAGGTCCAAAACCGTATTTGCGTTGCTCTATCCCGCGCAAGGCTTGGGCTATACATCTTTGGGGATGCACAAATGATCACTAGAGCAGACAAAACCTGGTGGGAGATTGGCAAGATTCTCAATACACCCCCAAGTCGGATTGGCTTTGCAATGCCAATTGTTTGCCAAAAGCATGGGAAACTCGAATTTATCAAAGGTATCATTTCTCTACTCTTCCTTTAATCACTTCAACTCTTTGCTGATTGCGAATCTAGAGAGCCAGGACTGGGTTGATATTGTTGGGGGATGTTACCAATGGTGTAAAGAAACATTGCCTTGCTCACATATCTGTCGCTTCAGATGTCATCCGTAAGTGAGCTAGATCAATACCATTCGGAAACCAGTATGTCTAACATTGGGCAGATTCGATCACAAAGATATCCGATGCCTTGATCCATGCCTTAAGCGCCTTGTATGCGGCCATCAATGCCAAGGGGATTGCTACAAACCTTGCCACTGCCTAAAGTGCGATGAGAAGGAAGTACTTTCCGACGACGCCTCAAATCCCAGGGCATTGACCCGTTCCGAAAGCACACCAGGCCCTCTTACCCCCATTCAACCTCCCACCTCCTCTTCCCTTATAGACACGAGCTTAGGACACGATAGTGCGTGGAACTATCAGGACATACGTAATGAGGGGCTTCACGCAGGGCCAAGATCGGTAATCACCCAGAGAGACAAGGCAGAATCAGATGTTTCTTCTTCAGATAAGAATCAGAAGTCTGTTGATACTCACTCCTCCAACCTCTCGGGTCAACTTATCGCTGTGAACGCCCAAAGGTCACTTGGATCCCGAGGCGGAAACGTCTTGCCCAAGCCAACCGCAATTATTATAGCCGGGGGGAACAACGGGACCCCAGTCGCCCAACCAGCCAGCTCAATAATGGAAGTTAGGGGCCCAATAACGGAGAGGAGGATAATTGGTGGAAGTGGCCCAATGACCACCCAAAGCCCCGCTCCCACCCAGCAAAGCCCCTCCTCCAGAGCCAGTCCAAGGCGCCTTCAGGGTCCAAAAACGGGGGGGCGAGGTTTCTTCAATACAAGCCCAACTCCCCCCCCCCCGGGGCCCTCTTATGCCCAATCTGTCGGTAGAGGAAGACAGCAAAACGGAGGCCCCAGTTCTAGCACCCAACAGCCAACAACCTGGAGCTCCGTGGCCGGTAAGCCCCAGCCCCAAGCAAGCAAGCACCCGGATGGTGGGGCAAACCGCTACGGCGGAGGCTACACTCGCCGCTAATTATCCTCCCTCGCGGAAAGACCGCTAGACATAAAACCTTCACCGGGTATCAATATTCCTTCCCCTTTTCTCTTACCTTCACGTTTCTTTCTCAATTCCCTTATTTGTTTTTTCTCTTTCTTTCTTAATTGCCTCGCTTGATCGATCGATCTTGAGAGTTTCCTTCTCCTTCATATGTACAACTTTTTACCGAGAGTTTTGTTGCATCTTTTCTGTCTCCTTTGAAAATCTATATCCTGGTAGTTAGTGTCTCCGGCCGGCCAATCACTACTCCTAAATCATGCGCTTAGCCCTTTTCTCTATCCTTTTCTACCGCTCTTGTTAGTGAAAGTGCTGTTATCGGTTGTTTGCGTGGGTTCATTTTGAATAAATAAATGAAGCAGTCATGGATGTACTAGTACAAGCTTACTCGACCATTGTGTATGGAATGCTACCTCAGAGACAGGTACTATACATTAAGAAGGCAAAATGTAGGAGCTGAGGATAATTGAGTAGTAAGCGCTATCATACCAGACAAAACTCTCCATTATAGGACATTGCTGCCATAACCAGCCTGGCATAAACGATAATTATCTACACCACCCATTCCACGATACAAAATCCGCGATTCACAACGAAAAACACATCGAGTGACACTCTATGAAAGAGTGACATCCGATGGCCCTGACGACATTTTTCAACAATCCCTTTTATTGAACCCCCCCTCCCCCCCTTTTTTTTCCCTGGAGAACCACCCTAACCCAGGATACGAGAATAGGAGAGCAAAAAGAGTATCTAGACAAAACAAGGGGACACGAAGAAGAGAAGAAAACAATGCGAGAAAACAATGCGAGACAAGATAGAAACAGCCACTGCAGCAAGAAGCGCAAGACTAGGCAAACCCAATACAAGTTTCCACACCCCTCCCATGTTGCGCTAAAGTAGCCAATTTTCAGGGTGATCGATTGGTAGATCGTGCACTTCTGCCGCGGCCCTAAAAGAATGCAAATGAGGGAGTAGGAAATGGGAGGCAGCACGAAAAATCTAAAGAACCATCTCCTCGTCTTCATCAGCCTGCTGCGCCAGCGTACCGCCAACCTGCTGCTGCCCCTCCGGTTGCTGTTGCTGGGTCTTAGCGTCCATAAAATAATTATTCATCTCCTCGTCGAGTTCCTCAACGGTTTTCCTGACTCTATTACCCGCACCACCACCGCTGCCACCAAGACGTCCGAACCCAGGGGCATGTCCGTTGCCATAGCGTCGGTTGTTGTTATTGTTGTTGTAGGGCCTGTCTTCCCTGCCACCAGCACCGCCAGAGCCAGAATGAGTTACTCTGCGACGCGCATTGCCCCCGCCGACTGCAGGCTCGCTGCTACGGGGGCGCTCACGACGGCGCTCGGGTGGGACGTAGCGGTCAATGTTCGGTGGTGTGGGACGGCGGGTAGGGTCGCGGCGGGAATCTCTCTCTGGAGAGTCGGTATAGCGGCGGGTGTGGTCGCGGGCAGTTGAGGTTACGTTAGCCGATAGTGGGGCGGAGGAGTCTGGGGCGCGGATGCGGTCGAAGAGAGAGTTTCCTTCGTTTTGATGGTGATGGTGGACCAAGGTGAGGTGAATCGGTTGGCCTATTCGGTGGTTAAATTGTTAAGCTGTGGTAGAGGGGAGGGAGGGGTTGGACCATTTGCATTTGCACCGTCAAATTCAGAAATTGCACGTTTTGCGTCAGCCTCGCGCTCGTAGGTGACAAAAGCTATGCCCTCAGAGCGGCCTGCACGATCGTACTTGAGTTCGAGCTTTAAAACAGTGCCTTGGCGTTCAAAGAGACCCTGTGCCGCCACCACCGCTAGGGGTGTTAGTGATATATTTCCTAACATGAGATGACGGGTCTGGAGATGAGTAGCAAGACGCACAAGAAGTTCCTCCTCTCCAAGTTCATAGTGGATATTCTCGACCCTCAACTTGCCGGCTCCAACAGGACTACATCAGTGAGTAAAAGCACATCCAACCGACCAAGCCCGAAGTTGCGATATAGAACATACATTGTCGCATCAGAATTATGGCGCATATCCGAGCCAGCGGCTCGTCGCAGTGGTTCATTAGTTGCCAAACCAACTCAACCAATCAGTCAGCCAACCCGTTTGTGCCCATATGCGGCCACGCATTCAATTTCTTCAAGGAAGGATTCGTAGCACTTACGATCGCCATCATATTTATCATGAACCCAAGCGCTTTTCAAATGTTAGCTACAGTTAGGTGTGAAGAATAAATAACAAGGGTGGGAAAGGAGGAAGGCGCCAAACAGTGAGTCATTGTAGGTATTATCACGACGGCCAGTCTGTATATTCCATGGAGGGCGCAGAGACGGGAAAAAACGTTAGCTAGACCGACTTTTTCTCTAAAATCTTCTATGCGTATGTAGTTTGCTTGGATTTATCTTCGGCTCCTGCACAAAGAGTCTCGGGGAATGGAGCAGGAGGGAGAGGAGGAGGAGGAGGAGGAGGAGGAGGAGGAGGAGGAGGAGGAGGAGGAGGAGGAGGGTGGAAGAAACAGGAGCTAGTGGGGACACGCCTGGATCAACGATTGGTGTCAGCGGCAGTACTGCGACGACAGTAAAATTAAACCAGGAAGGGGATCCATTATATCACCTTTCTGACGCCGCCTCGGGGGTTACGGCGAGACCTTCTGCCATTGCCGCTACTACTACTGCGCTTATCATGCTATGCACGACGGTTAGTTGAGGCAGTTCAGAGGAAGAAACAAAGTAAATACCGATCGCTCGCGAACCACATCATCAAGAGCTCTGTCCATGATGCCTATGCAAGGAAAGGCGAAAAATGTAGGAGAGAGCCTGAACGGCAAAAGTAAGGAGATAAGAAAGCGAAATGATGTACACAGGTAGAGCTGAGAGTTGTGTGTTGAAAGCGCGCCTTAAAAATAATAAGAGTTGGCGGGTGAGAGGCGCCGAGAGAGCGAAGAGACCAGGAAGACAGCAAATGCTTCTGAGACTCTACACCCACGCGCCAAGAAACTAAGCCGCGCATCATGGCATGTCACTCGCTTTATAAAGTTTCCACTGGTTCCTGTTAGGGTAAGAGGGTGGGGTGTATGCCGTAATGCATTGTTTAAGGAGCCATAAATTGATCAAGCCGAACAAGCGAGCAAGATACCGGTGTTAGCGCGAAGCTCATTTGTATTATTTTTTGACTTTTTTATTGAAGACTAACTATCGGGCCCATTGCTGATTACTGACATCCACAAACCATTGAACAAAAACTGCGTCTGAAGCAAAAGGAACCGCAAGACATATGTACCTGTCTGCTAATTTCCGAAAATATCGTCCATCAACTAGTGATGATTTCTGTATAGTTCGCTGGGAACTGACCTTTCCGTCCATGTACTTCCCCTTCCCACCAATCTGTTGACAAGGTATTAGTCGGATTCTCGAATCGGGAGACTTTGGACTGAAGTATGTCATACCATCGGTACTTTCGGTCTTCTTCAGCACCTTAATCTTATCACCTTCTTTGAATACTAGATCCCCATCATCTTGGCCTTGAAAGGGGAATAAAGCCCGAACCCAAGTCTCACCCCTCCCTAATACCTTCTTCTTCGGCGGCGGGGGCGGTGGAGGCTTCTTTTTCCCCGCGATGCTCGATAATGACCCAGTGTCTGAGGCCATGGTTTTGTAGGACGGTACCAAAGCCGCTGTTTGTGAACGTGATACAACCGGCCTTGAATTTTGGTGATCAGAGGCTCCCATCGATAAGGATCGCTCGGCGGCACGGATTGCAGAGGGTGCAACAGCCCCCAGGAGCCGCTCTTCAGGTTGCCGACCGTCGCCCGATCCTGCAGATCTGATCCGCACTAAATCCGACCTCTGGGAGGGTGCAAGCGAGTTTTGTGCAATGCCCGCAAGAGGCGTTGCACTTCTAGACTTTATAACGGACCTGAAATCATGCTGTTGAACCTCTCCCGTCGAACTCTGTTTGGACCCTGGCTGTCCAGGCCTTGGCCCTGGAAGAGGAGGCGGAGGGGATTCATCTCGAGGAGTAGATAAGCTTGTATTAGAGGGCCGAGACTTTATCCCTCCGATCGTAGGCCGAGCCCTGGAAACCGATGGTGGAGGTGATATCCCTCGGTCGCGGCCTCCAGAAGATCTCTTTGCACCACCAATGGTAGGCCGAGATGACAAGAGTGGAGGCGATTCCTCTCTTTCGCGATTGCTAGAGAAATTTCTTGCGCTACCAATGGAAGGTTTGCTTGATCTGGAAGTTGGCGGCGATGGTGCCGGTTCTTCCTTCTCACGGGAAAACCTGCTTGGCACCATCTTCCCAAACCTCGATTTTTCATCCGGGGTTGCGGCCGCTGGTGCGCTCGCCGGAGGTGGAGGAGGCGGAGGCTTTTTCCCTCGTCCGATCCTTGGGATGCTCGGAATATAGCTCTTTTCTTGTGCCAATTGGCTCATGGGCATAGTTATAGCCTTCCCCCTCGCTATAAAACTGATCTCAGACTCTACTTGCTGTTGAACAGGTATAAAGAGGTCCTCCCACTCAGCTATGACCACCTCACCATCGGGATCTGTAAAATTATATTCATTCGCATACTCATAGATCGCGGAATATGCGTTCGATAGCAATGTGTACTGGGTCTGCACTATGGATTCGACGGCGCAAGGAAGAAACTCGGTTATTTTACCCATAACCTGAGGGACCCAGTCCTTGAGGTGATTATCAGCATTTTCATATGCCTGCAAGATGGAAAGTGATGAAAAGCCCTGTTAGCGAGTGGTACTGAATAAGTTCTATAATGCTAGGCCTCGGCATACGTTCTGTGCCCTTTCAAGGTCCAACTCTGCCTTCGAAAGAACCGAATAATCTCTAAATGTCCCTTTTTGTCAGCCATGTCACAAAACCACCGGGTCAGGCCTGACCTATCAGATTTGTTCTTTTTCCCACGTTGATTGTCGACGGTTTTGGTGAAGCGTTCAAAGTCAAGCTTCTTGTTTTCTCTTTTATCGATAGCCTTCTTGATCGGTTTCAATGCTGCCTTTTCCCCATCAGCCATAACTACCCATCAAACTGACCTACAAGCTGCTGGACAGCATACCTTGGCCTCAGACAGTCGCTCCACCAGCATCTTATCCACTCGTTCAAGCTCCTCCATCATATCTGTCTTGAGATCGTTCTGAGCAGCATGTAGTTTCGCAACCTTTCTAAGGACCGGAACTGGAGTTTCAGCGACCTGAATATTGTAATCCTGAGGCAGTGGAATAGCTTTGTATATATCGTGGAAGCTATCAGTGAGGATTGTTTGATTAACCAAGATCTCGGACCAAGAATCTCGCCAGGCTTTGGTGTGCTCAATTAGCTATAAAAGATACGATTCTCAGCATTTAGCCCTCCATATTCACGTCATTCGTATCCCATAGCTGCCAGTGTAAAGAGTAGAGTAGTGATTGGAATTGAGGCTCAGACCTTCCCCAGCAGAACCTCGGCATCGTTCACCTCCTTGATGAGCATAGCTACTGTAGCCTATCACAATCAGCGATTGGCTTCTAATTCAATGCTCAAGAGAGATCAAATCAAAATGTCAAGAGAGTCAGAACAAACTCACTTCATCCGCCGACCTCTTTCCCAGTTTGCCTATCTGGCGGTGAATAGTAGTCGTCATTGTTACTCAGGGGATTGTGATGTTGAAAGGTGAAAGGACTGTAAACATCAGGGACACGAAGTTTGGCGACAATGGAGGCAAGAAACCAGAAAAAAGAGGGAAAACAAGAAATTGATGAGATGAAAGACGGCCGCAGTGAGTTATTGCTCCTCTTGCGGAATATTATGCAACGGTAGAAAGCCAAGCGGTAGGTGACCCTGACAGCTGCCGGTGTTTATTAGGGATAAGTACTGGTATGGTGATTCGTACTGTGCGGTCTTGGTTCCCGGGTGGTAGAGGGCAGGGCAGGTAGGTCTCATATGGTGGTGGTGGTGTCTCCTAGATAATACTCACAGGTATAGTATTCACGGGTATGATTGTTTCAAGTACACGCAACACTTCAGCCTCACAGCCTCTTTTGTGCCGAATATGAGATATCGTGCTGTACCAGTGCGGTACTTTCCGAGGTATTTATAGAGATATAATATATTATGATATTGGGCCCTGCTATAAGAATTTTACCCCCTCCACCTCCCCAGTCTCTCTACGGTGCGTGAAGTGATACAAGTAGCAGAAGAATTTAAGGAGCTTTCACAGCATGATTGGGGTGTTTGAAGCGGGTTTTTTTCTTCTGTGCGACGGTGTTGCCGTGTTGGGGAAGACGGCCTGAATCAAAGCCTAGGTTGGTTGCGAACGAAATGACGCTGTCTTGGCTGTCCCTGATGCCGCAACAGTACAAATCACCACACAAGTTACTGTATTGGTATCATACTACCGGTATGCTTGGGGCAGGTTGAGCATATCCAGAATAACCTCCAACACCAGGGAGAGCACATTAGTTTTCTCTCAAAGAGGCCTATACACTGGTATACCGATACTTTGTGTCTTCAGACACAAAGTAGTCCTACTGAGTATAGCATCATACTTTGCTTTTTTACCTGATTTTCTATACCCGAATTTACCTTTGCCCCACCCCCCGCCATCCCTCTGTTCCCCAATCCCCCACTCCGCATATTACCACAATAGCTCACAATGTCCAACGAAGAACAGCTTCTGAAGAGGCCGTTATACGGTGCGTATCCCCAGTACTCTCTATATTGTTTTCAAGCTAATGTTTATTTATCAAGTGTTTGATCTCCCTGATAACCTCCTCTCGAATCTAGCCTTGAAAACCGGCCGTGAAATACCTTCGCCCCCGGAAGCCATCGAGACCCCCGCTCTTACCTCCAATCAAGATGGAGAGGCCACCGCAACATCATGCGGACTTTGCGGGACTACTAGCGCCACGGTAGAAGATCAGAGAGCACACGTACGATCGGATTTACATAGATTCAACCTCAAGCGGAAGATAGCAAGACAAACTGCGGTATCGGAAGCCGAGTTTGAGAAGATGCTGGACGGTGGGTAATCTCCCTATTCGCTCTTTGAGAACGTGTTTGTTGATGCTTGTCCAACTAGATATGAACGAAAGTATTTCCGGCTCCGAGAATGATAGCGAATCCTCTGGAGATGACAATGATCCGCTCTCAACGCTTCTCCGACGAAAGGCTCGCATTGCAAATGAGAATACCGAGTCATCCCACCAGATACCCAAGATGGGGCCCGGAAAAGCTCCGATAATTTGGTACTCTTCCCCACTTTTACCGTGCACCGTTTCGCTAGGAGTCTACCGGGCCCTGTTCTCGCATACGGAACAGGAGGAGGCGGACTACATTTCAGGACTACAGTCCAGCCAACTCAAGGCAAAGCCTGAAGGGAAGCCGGCTCATATGTTCATGTGCATGATTGGTGGCGGTCATTTCGCTGCAATGGTCGTCTCCCTTGCCCCAAAAAACGTGAAGAAGCAAGGCACAATGGAACGTGAAGTCACAGTGCTGGCACATAAGACATTTCATCGATATACGACTAGACGAAAGCAGGGAGGAGCACAGTCTTCGAACGATTCAGCAAAGGGCAATGCACAATCTGCTGGTGCTCAGATCAGAAGATACAACGAAGCCATGCTAATGACCGAAGTCCGGGATTTACTAGCAAGCTGGCAGGAGCTCATAGATACGGCTAAACTCGTATTTGTCAGGGCTACTGGATCGGCGAATAGACGGACACTATTTGGCTACGAGGGTGCGCCATTACGAAGCCATGATCCGAGGATCCGCGGGTTTCCCTTCACTACAAGGAGAGCAACCCAGAGTGAGCTCCTCCGCTGCTTTATAGAGCTCACCCGCATAAAGATCTCCCGGGTCGACGAAGCGGCACTGGCAGCACTCGCGGAAGAGTCCAAAAAGGCAGCAGAGCCCCCCACTGTCAAGCCTCCCAAACACGAACCACCAAAACTTACCAAAGAAGAAGAAGCTCAAATCCTTCACTCAACACAACTAACAGCTCTCATCCGCCGATCCAAAGCCGCTGCGCTCCTCTCCTACATGACCACAAGCAAACTATCTCCAGACTTTCAATTCCATCCTCCAAACCACCACTCCCCAACTCTCCTTCACTTCGCAGCATCATCAAACTCGCCGACCGTCGTATTAGCACTATTAACCAAAGCCGGTTCAGACCCTACATATACCAACCCCCAGCAGCCAAAAACCCCTTTCGAGTTAGCTGGCGACCGGGCAACCCGCGACGCCTTTAGAGTCGCGAGGGCCGAGCTGGGCGAGTCGAGCTGGGACTGGACGGAGGCTAGGGTTCCAACTGCACTTACAAAGAAGCAAGCCGAAGAACGTGAGAACCGGGAAAGGGCAGATAACGAGAGGGAAGAAAAGGCTAGGAGGCAGAAGGAACTTGAGAAATTAAAACAGCAGGAGGTTAAGAGCCCAGCAAAGGGCGGGGGGAGGTCACTAGCCAGCTCTGTGGTTATGGGACTTAGCCGGAGAGAAGAGGAGGAGAAAGGATTAACCCCAGAAGCGAAAGTAAGACTGGAGAGGGAACGCAGGGCTAGAGCTGCAGAGGAGAGAATTCGGAAGCTGCAGGGGAAGTAGGAGAAGTGGGGTTCGTTTTGTCTTGTTGGTTTGCTTGATTTTGTTCTATTGTGCTTGTACGACAGTCTAGCGTGCTCTACCCGTGCAAGGCCAAAATATTAAATCCCATTGATCAATTCATCAGGATCGCACAAAGTATAAAAGCATTAAATTACAAGCGCATTCAACCCCTTCTCGCCACGCTACCCAAACAATCAAATGCCAAGGGTCATCTTATCCTACTCGAGTACACCCAAGCACTTATATGGTCAGATCCCTTGCCCCTCAGCAGCATCCTAGCCAATTACAATACCGTAAAATCTCGTCAAATTGGCTATCTCCGTCCAGGGATAGTATCTCCGGGGGCGCCCTTGGCTGGCCAGTGCACGAGTGATCGTCAATGACACACAACAAAAAAAGAAATTTGTATATAAAATTAAATGTTTTACTTTAGCAGTTGCCCAAAGAAAGGGATACAGTCATTAACTACTACCAGTATTCAGTATTGCGATAGTATAAGTCCAGATATCTTACTATCCCGTATGAGCGCCAACACACTCTTAATCTATTTGCTTCGGCCTCGGAAGGGTTGCCTCAGATTGTCTTTTCAACTGGACGCGTTCTTTGAATTTTGTCTGCCAAGGATAGAGGGAGGTGACTGCAGTTGACTTGAATACCAGCGAATGTCGCAATTCTGCAGAGTCACTTCGAACATAAGAGACAAAATCATCATGACTACAATCTCAAGAGTTAGTCACTCATATGGGCTGACGAGATTTAGCAGCTATAAAAGATTCTAGAAAGGTAGGAAGAGGGTAAACGGTAGCCAAAACTACTGCACGCATAGGAAAGTCCAAAACCGGTTTGCTCGATTCAAAGATTTCCAACTCTCTTTACCTCACCTAGTGTACTCACACCGCCTTATCCCAGATGGCCAAAATCCAAAGAATCTGTCAAACATGGTAAGTGATCAAGGCCAACAGGCCATGTTTTAGTGTAAAGAAATTTAGAACTTACTGAGATCCATACGAGATAGTGAGATATCCGGATTACCATGGACAAGGACAGTATAGTGTCAGTCCAAATGAGGCCTGGAATTTGGGGGAGATCCAGGACGGGTGAGAAGGTTAGAAAAATATGACGGGAGCTACAAGCGAAGCCAATCTCACAAATTGTCCTCCGGGAAGCCAATATGAGACCTATACGTTGAAGAGAGATCTCTTGGAGCCACCGACAGCAAGTCCGAGTCCTTGTATTTCTTGCACTGCATAGAATACCAACCGGGGATGATTTTTTTCCCTATCGCAGTCCCACTCAGCAAGAGGCCATGGATATTTTCTGTGTGCCACAGAAGTCGATATGTCGCTGGGTTCAGAAGCAAGGAGAAATAGAAAAGTGGGGGAATGGGAAGAAAGAAAGAGCTGTCCGAGAGGTGGAAATGGTGTGCTGGCCCGACCTCGAGTCATGGCTATACCAGCTATTTCTGGAGAGAAGAGAGAAAGGACAGGCGATTCGGCAAAGTTGGTTTCAGACAAATTCAATGTTCCTGTTTTGGGAGCTGTATAGGAATGGGCATGTGCCCAAGGCGAATTCAGCAATGGAAGATACCGGAGCCCAGGTGTTTAGATTCAGCTATGGGTGGTTTTCCCGGTTCTTCGCCCGGTATCGTATTAGTCTCTGCAGCATAACAAAGAAAGCCCAATCAGTCCCAGCCGAATACAGAAATCTTATCCTATGCTGGTTGTGTTTTCATAGACGAAATTCACAGCCTAAACGAAGCCTAAGTTCCCACTGGCCAATTTTGATGAGCCCAACCCCCCCAGTTGGTCGATTTCAGCTTGGTAATATATACAACCTTAACGAAACCCCAATTCCATTCAAATACCTTGATGGGGCCACTTATGAAGCTATGGGTTCTAAGATGGTCTAGGTAAAATCTACTCGATCAGGATAGGATAAGAGGCAGGTGAGCCTAGTTCTCTGTGTTTTTGCTGATAGGGTCCCTCAAATACCCCCAATGGTCATTTTTCATAGTACTGGGAAATGGCTTGGTGATGAGTTTAGCCACTATCACCCTGAAGTCTTAGTAGAGTTTAACGAAAAAGCCTATATGAACGACACTTTATTTTTACAGTATATTACAGACTACCTGGTCCTTGACCTCAACAACCGCCCCAGCCTATTTGCCCTTGACCTAATGGGCTCACATAAAACACCTGCTGTACTTAATGCTCTTCAAGAGCATCAAATTATTCCAAGCCTTATCCCCGGAGGTTGCACTAGTTTGGTATAACCTCTTGATGTTTCTATTAACAAACAGTTAAAAGAAATGATCAGAGATCTCACTAACCAGGCTATACTAGACTGTGAAGAGGCAGAAAAGATAGAGAAATGGACTATAAGACAGTGCAGGATTCTTACTACTTGGTGTGTTGGAGATGCATTTTACAAATTTCATTCTGAGAAGTTTGAAATCATTTCATGTTCATTTGGCAAAGTTGGCCTATCACTCCCAGCAGATGGCAGTTGTGACCATGAACTTGATATAAAAGGCTTCGCTGGCTTGAAAATTGAAGATTGGCTTGAGAGGGACATTGCTGAGATTGATATCTATGCTAATATTGGACACAATCACAATGATAATGAAGAAATTGAATTTGTAGCTGACGGTGATGATTTGTGTCTATTTTTATAAACTTCGCGATATCTGTACTTTAAACTTTCTCTCCTTTTTCTTTATCGTAAATCTTCATTTCGTCGAACTTTTAGAATTTGAGGTGGTCAACTGATGTCTAATTGTACCAAGGTGGTGGCGTCCACCACCACCAGTCGCTCGCAAACTCATGACCCTGGGGCACTCCAGAGCAGTGCCCAACGGCTCAACGATAATTTCAGGCTCAACGATAATGCTCAAATGATCTACTTTACACGACTGCGCCTACACACCTCCTTCCTAACCTCAACACACAAAGCTTTCATTTGTCGCTTCCTTGTAGTACTTAGGTTTCCCAGCTTTCTAAAGCACTCTTTGGCTTCCTTTAAAAGTGGTTTGTGCTCGGCACTTTGGGCTTTTGTCATGGCAGACAGGGCTCGGAGTAGAGCGATCTCAGTTTTTTCTAATTCCACCACCTCTTTCTGCTGGACCATACTGCGTGCTTCATGAGCATAGAGAACCCCTCCCCTCTGAACCACGCGCCGAGACTTTTGCCTTGCTGCCCACACCTTCGGTGCTGTCTGCGTATTTCCCGGGACAGCTACTGCCTGCTCTCCAGAGATCGTGTTAGGCATACCGGAAGGCTCAGTCTTCCATTAGTGAATAAAGACCTATAGTTACCATACCTTAGGATTCGGAGTTCAAGAGGACAAGCCAACACCCCCTACGGCCCTTTTGGTATGACACGTGACTTATCTCATAAGGTCATGTGTTCAACTCCCTAACCTGTCATAATTATTTTTCACTAAGACAAACTTGAGTCACACTTACATATGACCCCGTGCCTATGTGCAAGTCATGTGACCGAGGGGACTTCACCAAACACTAAAGTTAGAATTCCTATATTGGAATAGAAACTGATACAGCAAAGAATTATCGGTTGGATGAGAAGTTATGGCGCTTCAAAGTTTGCCTGACCGACATATGTAAGAAGCTGATGGAAGCTACTTGCCTATGATTACCCGGCATGAGAAATGTTGATCGTGACATGACTGGATAGAACAACTGGTAGGATAGCAGGCCAAGCTGCATACACAGGCTAAGTTCATAAGTCCTAAAAATCAAGAACAAGTTATTGGAAGATAAGGACGCTTACTTCTGAGAAGATATGACTTAGTTAAAGATTAAGGCGAAGTGGTGTTCCCATTCTCAGGGTCAAACAGGGTTCCCACATCTAACGAGCAAGAGGCGAAGTCAGGAGGTACTTATATAGTATGAGAACAAGATATACTCTCAGAAGAGTATAAGTAGGGGCTAAGATCTCCGAGTTGTTAGGAGCATTATCAAGCAACAGACAAGAGATCTTATCAATATAAAATTGCTTATGCTAGAAAATCGTTTATTACTCTATCTAGCTCTATTTAAGACATTGAGCCTTCCTAGACAATCTCCGTCTACGATTAAGATTATGAGCCTGAGATATCTTGCAAGACTTTGAGATAGTGTAACGACCCTACGATAGGTAGCTACAATAACTACCACCTTAGCCCAAATGGTATACAAAGAGGTAACCGAAGGTGGTATGGTCTAGTATCCTTTGGATACAAGAATGCTAGTTTACCTAGGGCGAGGCCTAGGAAATAGTAGAGTAGCCTTGGGCACTCTATTAGGCAGGGTAACATTTCGGGAGAATATTCGGATAAGGTCAAGAGAATTATAGGAATGTTACATGGGTCTCCGAGACGACTTTTGTGATCGACTGGAGGACTTCCGTAGTGGTTAAAGGCATAAGAGGACAAAGTTACCCTACTTTGGGAATTTGGCCATAATGCCCATGGATCTTAGTTACCCTACTGAAGTATCCAAGTTACCCTACCTTCACCGGCAAAGTCATCCTAGAACTTAGAGGTCGATTGCCTCACATTCTATGGGCTCTTAGATGTTCATGAGCGTACACGCATCTATGCAGGGAGGCCTCACGCCTGAGAAAGGTGGCCTGAACATGCTATTGAACTTGGGCGGGTTTTGCTAACACCCCCCTCTGGCCCCAGTGTTGGGACCGTACGTCATAGGCAGACGGCTTCATAGTTGCTTGTTTGCTGGTAAAAAGAGGTCATTGGAGCGGCTGCCGTAACACCGTATATGTTTTTTGCGGTCCATCTTACTGAATGTCTTCGCAGGATATATAAGGGGAGTATGGGTCACCGCCAAAATAGAGGTCACCCATATATGGTCTCTCCGGCACCTAGGAGTCTATCCTAGCCTACGGGTAGTAGGGTAGTCTTCCTAGTGGTACTTAGGTAGTCCAAGAAGGCCAGGCCGCCGCCGGGACAAATACCTTAGTAACCAGGCGGGATCTTCTCCCCTTGATTTGTAGCATTACTATGGGTTTTCAATGGACTCTAGAGGTATGAGTCTTATCACGGTAGAGTATGTCCCGAAAGGCTGGCTATGGGTAGCGCCCATCTAGCCAACCATCAGCTACATCTCACGGGGGGAGCTTGCATGTCAAATTATGATACTAGATAGTCGTGTAGATTAAATTATGGACTGCATAGCATGTATAGACGAAACTACCATTGGGCCAGTGAGTCAACCACCTAGGTATTGACTCCGGTTATTGTCATAGCAGTTAGCCACTGGTATGACTTCAATAGGAAGAGTTTTTCCACCTGCGGTTGTATTGGAGATGCATTGCAGAAACTCATATCCTATTGACAGAGTTAAGTGTACCCGAGTTGGTCCGATACTTCAGGCAGAATAATTCATGATGGAGGGTAGACCTCGGACAAGCCCTGAGCAGGACAGGATGCTCGCACAATGTCAGAGTAGTGGTAAATGTCAATGGCTTAAATCTGATATCTACTTAAGTTTAAGCGTTTGGCATTCTACTTCGATCACCAACTTTTCCTCGAGAGAACTAATTGTCTGAAGCTTCGAGCTTAATTATATCAAGTTTTACCGTTTGATTCTTTTGAATTATTTTACCTCATCTTTATCTTCTACATTGAGTGTTTGATGCGGTCGCAACCTTAGAGTTCACCTTTCTATAGGCTACTCCCATTACAGATAGGCTCCCGCCTAACAGATCGCCTGCACCGTACCACCCTTTAAAACTAGCCTAAGCTTACTCTGAAATGTTGGTGATAGATCTAGCTCGGCAGCTGATTTCTGTAAAGCCTCCCTGTTAGGCGGGAGCCTATCTCAAAGTCTTGCGAGATAACTCAGGCCGATAATCTTAATCGTAGACGGAGATTGTCTAGGAAGGCTCAATAATTTAAAATAGATGTAGGTAAAGTAATAAAGATTTTTCTAGCGTAAAAACTTATATTGATAAGATCTCTTCTCCGTTGCTTGATAATGTTCAAATAGCTTGGGAGGCACCTCGATATTTATATACCGCGTCTGGGTGGTCGCGGGCTACATCTAGTTCTGATACTAACTAAGTACCTACTAACAAACTCCAACTTCTTATAAAAGTGCGAACACCATTTGACCCTGACAATTCTGTTATCTCACTTCGACTTCCGAATCGCAACGCCATCAAATTACCTGACGGTGCTCCCACACATCAGTCCATTGGTTACGATCCATCTTTGTCGGCATGGAGTCTTGCTTGCCATTTGAATACGCAGAATGGTCTCCATGATCGAACCAACAAAGGTGCCAGCTTTGTTATCGAACCTCTCAGCATTTGTTAGGCATACCGGAAGGCTTATCCTTCCTTTAGTGAATAAAGACCTATAGTTACCCTACCTTAGGATTCTGAGTTCAAAAGGACAAGCCAACACCCCCCTCCCGCACCAGCGTTGGGACGGCGCTACATCGGCAGACGCCGCTGTAGTTGCGTCCC
>Ga0307509_10002017_pt1 | contig 33532 bp, 32 predicted proteins | sample 10_EM_MG_FD_202245 | JGI IMG/M metagenome (GOLD analysis project Ga0307509, IMG submission 202245) | Populus trichocarpa ectomycorrhiza microbial communities from riparian zone in the Pacific Northwest, United States - 10_EM | ecosystem: Host-associated > Plants > Roots > Unclassified | place...
ACCCAGACAGAGGCAGTGTGGCCTGTCTGAGAAGAGGGGGGTGGATGGAAGTGACGATCATATCTCGTGGTGTTGAGATTTCAATCGCCGGAGGTGTAGCGGAGACGAAGGATGTCTAACTACTATAACCGCATCTTCCCTTATATACACTCTTCACGCTGACCACCCTAACCCTGGTGACTCATAACTCGAGTCAGATGGTCCTATGATTCATAATAAGTCATACCCGAAATCCATCAGAGGACTCCCATGAGTCACTGCGCAACCTTCCATAAACTAATCAAAACACATAAAACAAGTCAGGTGCGCAAACAACGTCACCTCCGTGCAACTCATGACTTATAATGTGAGTCACGTGTGAAAGTCATTACATCATTACAACTCACAATCGTAAGTCATAGAAACATCAACTAATCATAATAAACGAATAACATGCGAGTCCGAGTCATGTGAGAACTATAAGTCAACTGACTGCATAGTGCAAAACATAAACATACCTATGACTAATAAGTATTAGTCATGTGAAATCTACCTTGCTTAGTCACGATTTGTGACATCAATCAAAGTATAATAATACCAATATGATATTATCTGATGAAATTGAGCATCTCCAAACAAGTTCTAATCTCAGCATGATGTCAATAGACTCCTATCAACTCTAGTTTTGAATAAAAAAGAAATGGCAAGATTGTGTTTCCTGTAGTTTTCTGTCTTGATAAGGATTAACACAATCTTCTCATTCCTTTTTGTTGACTACTAGACTACATTAGGAGTAGGATGTCTTGGTATGAAGATTAGAAACCTGTCTAGAGATATTCAATTTCATAAGTTATGTACTATTATTATAATCAAACAGCACACTCTTCCCAGCATTAACCTTTCTCCCCTTCCTCGTACTACTCTACACAACTTTTCATCTCCTTCTACAAGTGAAACTAAATAGCCGTAAACGGAATCTCCTGTATACTAGTGATCTCTCATCCACAATACAGTTCCATCAAAACTCTTCTGAGCCCTCCAATTGACCAACATTATGCTGTAGAAATAATAGTATACAAACTCCTCTCCCCTCCATTAACCAAGCATCAGGATATTACCTTGCTGGAAGATCTCTACATGGGCCACAAGACAGAGCTGTTCCAAGTATAACAGAAGTTGAGTCTTCCCATCTATGTGGCCTAAAGGTTTACCACCAAAGAGTTCATGAGCTATAATGCGTGGGTTGATAATAGGGGGAACAGACTGGGGGAAGACTTTCTGCAAGGTCAATGTGTCAGTTAGTAGAATGAAGAAAAGATAATAATCGGGAAGAGAAGAGCATATTTATTGAGTTAAAGCCAATTCAACTGCTGAAATACAACAGACAAATAGTTTGGCTTTTATTTCATTGGACATTGGGTAGGAACAATTTAAATTAAAAAAACTTTAACAGCCTCATTATTTGTCTTCAGCCATAGCTAAGCATCTCTAAGCAACTGAGGTTAGCTCTCAGATTATCCCAATTCAAGAACCACTATTGGAAATTCTCTTCTTATTCCATTGATGTATGGAGTGTTTGTGAGATCAAGTGTTTTTGAAGAACCAGCTGATATTCCAACTAAGTTAGTTTGAACTATTAAATTATTATATAGACTAGAGAGTTCAAGAGAATAGAACCAAGGGATATACCAATCAACGAATCACTAATTTGCCCATATTCCTAGGTGCTATGAGACCATAATAGACCCAAGAGATATATTCCCTTCACATCTAGGTGACAGATATCTCATGAAGGGGTCCTGCCTTTATGATGCGAAGGTATCTATCAGGAGTAATGAACTAGACTCTTGTAATACCTGTAGTTAGTATCTTCTTGCACTAGGCATATACAAGGCATAGGAATAAAGTATCTAAATAGTTAATTTAAGTTAACCTGCAAAATAGACCCTGTTCTGTACAAAAACTTCATCCCTGACGTTTGTACTCATCTGAATCCATGAGTGTCAGTATCAAGAGAATAAAGCTTCTTCAGGACTTCTGAGGAAACATTGTGATCAAGCTTCAGGAACACAATAAACTTGCAGTTGCGAGTCTTTAGTTACTGATAAATTTGTTTAACATCTTGAGGCGGAGTGCTCTGGTGTTTGGGCTAGTAGAAACTTTAGCAGAGCTTGCATAGCTTGATAGAGAACTTCGCCAAAGCACACATAACAACGTAGCGACTGCTGAGGTTACCTGACCTTTGGCCCAGTTCCTACGATATTCAAGGAATACGGGTGTGGGAGTAACCTGATGATGAAAATATTGTTCTGTAACTGACTCGATAAACCAGAGAAAAGAGAAAGCAAAATGAATTGTTCCCACTTAGGGATAATGTAACAGACAAGAGAAGAACCAAAGGGTGTGAAACTAAGGCCCTACTTGGCATGTCATAATAATAAAAATGCTATATTTCTGAAAATAGCATATTTATTTATTCAGAGAGCAAAAGATCCATAATTGAAAATTTTAAATTATAGATAGATAGACAATAACCTCTAGTATATTCTGTAAAAAGGTGAAAGCATTAGGAGACCTCATTATTGGGCAGTAATAGAAATTACAATGTTGTGAAATATAAACTGTCTTGTCAAACAATATTTCGCAACATCATAATATCTGCTACTACCCATGTGGAACATCTTCGATTGCTTCCATATTTATAAAGAATATTCTCAGTTATATGTTATCATAATCTAAACCGATGCTGTAGGTGTGTGTATGCGTTTATGGTCTAAGTACAGAAAGAAAAGCCTCTTATATAGGCTCTGCCAAGCCCCCTCTCCTGGAACGGCCAAATTTGGCTCTCCCCTGCACTCAACTATCCTATTCCATGCCCTCGGTATCTGAGAACAGCAAACAATACCACTAATCGATTGTTATTCGCTCACCATTTTTATAACTACAAAGACATTGTCACGATTATTGGGGATAGCGGAATATGAGGGAAATAGCGTATATAAGAGGACGACACCAGAAAAATCCAAATAAGGAAATAAGGGTTGTGTCGAAGAAGTTTGAATGAAGACAGGAGAGACGATGAGCCTATTAGTGGTGTTGGGGATGAAGAGTTTTCTGTACGGTACAGTCAGAGCCGACCCTAAACCCCGAAGAAAGCCCACAACGCGCCAAAGCATGTAGTGATAAGAAACAAGTGGCCATAGTGCCTTTTTTCGCTACAACCTACTTGTAGTTTAATTGGTTCGATGTGACTATAGCAGTTAAAGTACGAGTGATAGTATGTGGTGAATAACTGGAAGCTATCCCACTTAACTTCCTTTCTGAAGCTTACCTCGCCTCTATCGGATAACTCTACGAGCATGCCCAATGAAGGCTATACCCGACATCTCTGTGGATCTTGGCCCCTAAGCACTGGAGCGCTGGCGCCTACCGCTTGTAACTCTGGGCCAGTTGAGGCTTGTGCCATCACGTGATCGCTGCCATTCCTGTGAGAAAAAGAAAAAACAACCACAACCACAACCATCCAGACTCATCCTGACTGCCAGCCTCCTTGTGTATTTCTTCCCCCGCTGTCCCTTTAGGACCCTGTGTTCATCTCCCATTCCATCATTCTCCACCATCTCTTCCCCAGGTCCCTCTTTCCCCCTTCATCTTCGGAAATAACCGCTTTGCCGCCCCCTACACCAGCGTGAGTAAGTATTCGACCGGAATTCCTTACATTCCTCTACAATAGACTATTTGTCGGAATTTCCCGAAAACCCACACAATGGCGAGTGCTTCAGCGGAGGCGTTAGAGTTGAAAGCCAAGGGGAATGCTGCAATAGCTAGTAAAGATTGGAAGGTAACTATCCTGATCGTTTGCTCGGGTTCAATTCCTTAGTTTGGCGGGGAGCAAGCAGAGCTGGGGGATTTGTTCAGGCTGACGATGGTGATCCCAGACCGCGGTCGACTTCTACACTCAAGCGATAGAGCTCGACCCGAACCAAGCGTTATTCTATTCCAACAGGGCCCAAGTATATATTCTAACATTCTTATTGAGAAAGCTTATCGTCTGGGGGCTTATCCGTGAAATGCTCTGCTCTAGGCACATATAAGGATGGAAGCGTACGGGTCCGCCATTGAGGATGCAGCGAAAGCGATTGAGATAGATCCGGCATCCGTTAAGGTATGTGGAAACTACCTTCTGTGAAAAACAAAAGGGAAACGGGCAAGATCACAGCGTGGTTATGGTTTGGTTGCTGACGGTTGTTTGGTTTCAAAGGCCTACTACCGAAGGGCAATCTCCAACGTGGCACTGTTGAAGTACAAGGAGGCTCTTAAGGACTTCAAAACTGTTTGCAAAAAAGGTTCTATACTATGATCTCTGGGAACCTGTTCTGGGGAGCTCCGGTGATTTTTCGGTCTTTTTCGATGGGGGCTAATATTCTCGGCGCGGATTGCTTCGGAGGTGTTGGATGTGCTTAGCTCCGAATGACAAGGATGCCCGACTCAAAATGAACGAATGCGAGAAGCTTATTCGGAAGATTGAGTTCTTGAAGGCTATCGAGCAGAGCGATCCGCCGTCTGCTGCTGAGGGCTTAGATCTGGATTCTATGGGTGTGTTAGAGCCTCCCCCGCTTCCCTCCCCGGAAAAGGAAACGCCAAAACCCTATTTTGAAGGATTCTAAACTCGTTGAACGTTTAGTGGTTGATAATGAGTACGACGGTGTTCGCCTCGAAAAGGAGATGACACAGGAGTTTATCGACGATATGATTGAGAGGTTTAAGAACGGCAAGAAGATTCACAAGAAATACGCATTCCAAATTATCCTCAAAGCAAAGGAGATATTCTATGATGAGCCAACCATGCCAGAAGTCACTATTCCGGACGGCAATAAGATGACCATTTGTGGAGATACTCATGGTACCTCTTCCCCTCTTCAGCACCACGTTGGATCGCGCTGATGAGTGATAGGTCAATATTTCGATCTTTTGGAGATCTTTCGTCGTAATGGATTCCCAACAGAGACGCATGCATATCTATTTAACGGTGACTTCGTTGACCGGGGATCTTGGTCCACTGAGATTGCTTTCCTTTTGTTCTCCTACAAATGGCTCTTCCCCAATAACTTCTACATAAATCGTGGTAATCATGAGACGGATGACATGAACAGGGTTTACGGATTTGAAGGGGAGTGTAAAGCTAAGTACAATGAGCGCACGTTCAAGTTGTTCTCGGAAGCATTTAGCGCTCTACCTCTGGCTACCCTAGTTGGCTCCAAGTATTTAGTCCTTCACGGTGGGTTGTTCTCCGACGATAAGGTTAATCTGGACGACATCCGAAAGTTGAACCGTCACTTGAAGAAGCAGCCTGGGCAAGAGGGAATGTATGGTCCTTTTCTATTTAAGTTTGGGGACTTGGATTACTGATCAGGTGCTTTTAGAATGATGGAGATGCTATGGACTGATCCACAGCCTGATCCTGGCCGCGGACCCAGCAAGCGTGGTGTTGGTCAGCAATTTGGCCCAGACGTTACCAAGTCTTTCTGTGAACGCAATGGGCTAGACGCCATTATCAGAAGTCACGAGGTCCGGATGGGGGGTTACGAGGTGGAGCACGATGGACGGTGTATCACTGGTACGCAACCTTGCGCACCCCAAGTTTAACTAACCAGATACATCCTAACAACCGCAGTCTTCTCGGCACCAAACTACGTCGATACCTCCGGCAATAAGGGTGCCTACATCAACGTAGGATCGGACTACCAACTGGAACACAACGTCTTTGACGCTGTCGAACACCCCCCGGTCAAGGCCATGGCATATGCGCAAAACTCGCTCATGTCATTGTAAAAAGTAGTGACATACATTCCACTGTTTTTCAAATATGCTATCTATCTATCTGGTGGATGGAGTAGAAGTTTTTATCATTGATTTTACCTCTCTATGATGAAAAAATCAAATAAAACAACCCTCCTCTCCCTTTCCTTCCTTCTTCGACACGACAGATTTCGGAATCTAGGTTTGGGCGTTCTTGTGTTGTGAGAGCATGGTTTTCATTTTCGTATTCGCGTTTACTTGCAGTTTCATACTTTCCTTTCTATTGTGTTGTTTACTTGCCTACTTGCTATGTATAGCAGGTCGGGAAGCAAGATGGGATGATATGGGGTAAGACAGGAGTTGAATGAACAAGCGTCGTAGACCAAGCACTTGATAGAAATCCATGTTATTGTATCTCTGGGTGTGGTGCGGCGTGGTGCGGCGTGGTGCGACGGTAGTGGGGATCACACGGTACCGTACAATAGTTCAGTAGTCTCTCTACTTAAGATGCCAAGTGCACTAAACCCTCTAGCTATGACATAACACAAGCCAGTATAATAGCAAAGGATCGAGTATGTGTCTTGCCCTCGAATAGAACATCCAATTGGCACCCTGGTGCAAAATTCCCCGATCGCCAAAATGCCCAAATACAAACACCATCAAGATACCCGGTCGAAACAGATCTATCGAATCCTAGCACTCCGGCAGACAAGCCTACCGTACTAGTAACGATTGCCCCCTCCAAGCCGGGAGAATTTTCGATTGCTCCGCCATTATAGCAGTAGGCCATTTTTCAGGGATTTTTGGGTTGCGGGGAAAGGGGAGAAGGAAGGAAGGAAGGGGGACATCATAATTATTATTAATAACCAATAACAAACCGCTCAATCTAACAATCTATCGAGTGAGAAGTGATGAATTTGTTTCGACGGCGATAAGTATGATATCCTATCATACATACAAACCACCGCCACCGAGCTAAAACTGAATCTTATTATTATTATTATTGCAAAAAGGTTTTTTTTTATTTTACAAAGTTGGTTTTCCTCAACGCCAGACCGATAAGCATGAATTTTTTTTCTTTTTCTTCATTCAGCGCGATAGTATGATAGGATGGTAGGACTTAAGAAATCCACCCCACCTCCCCCCCCCCCCAACGGGCTAGGTGTCGTGTGGCGGGTTGGGGTGGAGGAGGAGGGGTGTGTGCTCTACTATATAACTTGGCGGTTGAGGTTGAGGTTGAGGTGGGAGGGTGCGCGCTCGGGAGATGTTGGGTTGAAATGATGGGTATGAGAAAGCGGGTATGATACGACATATGAATGTGGGCGCGGACTGGGTATCATGTTGTTCGCGCTTTTGTGGGTTAGCAGTGGTACCTACGGGATGTACGGAACGGCGGGGGATAGGGGGGGGGAATTCAGAGTTTACAAAGCATGGTAATCTGGAATCTCTTAAAGTAACAACTAGAGGTATAGTATCATATGTACGGTATTCGAGTCGGGGATATCTACCTTATCGCCCGGGATTTAGAAATTGGGGGTTCTACGATCAAGACAGTTGGTGTCTATTTAATCTCACCGTGCTGTATATATAAGGGCTACCGGTAGTAGATAAGGTGCTGGAAATATGCCCTGCCCCTCCTATCTAGCTTCAACCCAGAAGACAAGCAAGCAACACAATCGCTCGCGCGCCGCCTAACAGCGAACAAAACTGTTTGTGAAAAATAAGATTAACAAATCATCATTTCATAAAAGTGAGACGAAAAGCAAGCATAACACGTTGCAAAAAACGTTGCATACTAACATTAAGAACCCCCCTTCCCCCCCGTTCTATACCCCACCACCACCCATTCCGTTCTGCCCCATCCGAACTCTCCCCACTCCTTTCCTCCCCAGCGGACAACCTAGTACCGATACCTAGTACTATAATCCTTAGGACTAACCACCAACCCACGACCCTTCCTCGCACCCTTATAAATCGTTTCAATCTACAAGGAAGAAAATGAAATATTAGCACTTCCCTTCCCTCTCTCTTCCTCCTTACCTTTTTTTCAAAAAAAAAGTTAACAAAACAAACACAAAATACTCACAATATCAATCAACTCCTGCTTATCCTCCAGCACCCAATTCATCTTATTATTATTCCCCGTGCCAAAGTCACACATCATGTGCTTGTTGCGGAAGAAGAACATGATGGTGAGCGGGTCGTAGAGCTCGTACATCTTGTTGAAGTCGGGCACCTCGTCGATGTCGCAGAGGTAGACCACGGCAAAGTTCTTGACCTTGTCGGCGATGCGGTAGAGTATCTCATCCTGGCGCATGCAGTCCGGGTCCCAGTCGCGCCCGAAGCGTATCACGACGAGTCGGTCGTCCTCGGACATGATGGCCTGGTCCACGTGCCAGCCGGTTTTGAGGTGCGGGAGGACGACGGAGCCCATGGTTTTTCGTTATTTGTTTCTCTGTTTTTCTGTTTTTTTGTGGTGGTGGAGGAGGAGGAGGTTGAGGGTGGAAGTTGGAGGTGAGTGGTGCTTATGCAGCTGTATTGTGTGCGTGTTATAGAGCTCGGTGGAAAGGTGTGAGAAGGGAACTCGTGGTGCCTATGAAACAAGGTGTTGGAAGGAGGGTAACCCTTGAATTACCGTACCGTACGAGCCAGGCCAAAACTTGCGCCAAATTTTTCTTATCAGACCCACGTGACTGTCATACTTATCGGCCGCGCTCGCATGATGCGGTGATCGTAGCTTTGCTTTGTCCATTCAAATGGTCGCTTGAAATCTTGGCAGGGTCTCAGCGGGAAATGCCAAGATTTCCGGATGCTTTCCTCCTTGAAAATGGGCAGTAAGATAATACTCTAGCTCCTCTCATAAACCCTCCCTAATTTCCCTTTCACTACTCCAGTCTTTTGGTTATATTACAGCCATGAGCATGGTATACGGTACTTATAGTACGCAAGAAACAAATGCTCTTGTGTTTTTGTTTTTTTTTCTATAGAAGAAAAAGGTATATCCCTCCCAGTAGTAATCCAGCAAGCGCCCTCCATAAACTCCGTGAACAAGGCGAGACCCTTAGTAGGAACAAAAGAAAAATAAACCTATTGAAACAAATAACGAACGCACGCCATCCCATCGCCGCGCCTGTGTACCCACGGCCGTACCTGAGTATCGGTGGTCATCACTGAATAATACACTCCCGCAGATCCTTATCTCTACTGCCCCTGCTCCTCACCGCCTCCTTCCCTTTTCCTTTATCCTTCCCTTTACCCTTCTCCTTCTCCTCCTTCTCCTTCGCCCCCTTCTTCTCCATAGCCTTAAACACAGTTTCTTTCAACCCCTGCTCCCTCCCTTTACCCTTCACGCCACCCCTCTCATCCCCGTCCGCCGCCACCGCCGCCTCTGCTAACGACGGCGACTCAGACTCCCTTCTTTCGTCCCTACTCCCACCTTCGCCCAACCGAGACGGCGTTCCAATTCTCGTCCATTCCGAACTCTTACGGCCCTTTTCTTTGTCCTGGCTTCTAGCCCTAGTCATTAGAGCCGACGCCCAGCTCGAGCGTTTGTCCGACACCTCACTTTTCGAGCGACGGCTGGAGGAGCGGGCCACAGGGGGACCGTCTTTGGAGCTCGGGCGGTTGTTGGAACGAGAGGTTGGTCGGAGGCCTGTTTCTGGGTCTAAGAGAGATCTATAGGGCACTGTTGGGACGGGCGTTGTCGGGGAGGATCTCGTTGGGGATGGCTGTGAGGAGGTTTTGCTCTCGACAATGTATGGTGGCGGTGGTGTCGGGCAGTGTTCTAGACTGTCGTGCTTTTCGTAAACCGGTGGGTCACTGAACGCTAGTGGCTCGTCGCTGTTAAGCTCGGCGGAGCTCCTGCTGACTCCTAGGTCTGGGGCGCAAGAGCTTCCAGATCCGCCAGATATCATTGACCACCTTTTTTCCTGCGGGTAATCCATTGTTGAGGCTACGCTGGGTGTTGTAGCTGTGGTGTCATCCTCTATAGGCTGGACCTGGTAAAATAGCAAATAAGGGCTCTCTTCCTCAAACGCCCTTTCAGGCTCTATCTCGCAAACCCTGTTCGCGTATGCTAAATCGTCAAAACGCAGCCATTTATCTTCCCCTCTTATCAGGGCAATGTAATGGCCGCTATGGACTGAATTCCCACGATGGCACACGGCCGATTGGAGTACTAATTTGAAGTTCCCGTATAACGGGCCGTCATCATCTCCGCCCATCTCATCGTCAGCCACAAAGGTAGGCAAGGCAATCTGCAATGGGACGTCCACTCTTCGGTGGTCCCTTCGCGCCCCACCAGTCGCGTTCCAGGAATATCGTTTCAGACACAACCCCAGCACAGGTCGCTTTGCCGAAAAGTGCTCTGCAAAGGTCTTTGGTGCGGGGGTAGGTGAGGTATCAGTGTAGAAAGGTAAGACACTAAAAAAGCACCAGGCTGGCAGCAACATCTCCTTTCGTAAGGTGGTAGACCTTTTAAGCTTGCCATCCTTGTTCTTAATTTCACTCTCAACCTCGACCGTCCTAATAAGTGAAGGTTTTCCCGCCGTTGAAGGTCCAGGGACAGAAGGAACGGGAGCGGAAGGAGGAGGCTGCGAGGATACCGGAGTAGCTACCGGCGTATTTGGCGAACTGCCTAAGTCCACCGTCTCGATATGAAGTGCCGAACCCTTCTCCATATCATGTGAATGTACAGTATCAGCCGTCGCTCTACGCTCGAGCTGACGCTTAACGTCCACACGCCCGTTAAAATATTCTATACACGAATAAGCTTTATCTACCCACTAGCCTATTCCATAGATATTCAAACCTTCAAGACAGGCCTCTAAAGGAATCGGATCTCTGAAATCAGCACCTTCATCGGGCAGAGCCACATTCAAAAGCCTCTCAGATATGAACTTGTGGTCATCCTCAACTATTTCCTTGCCCCCGTGCGCAATGTCGACTTTTACCGTCAACAAGGGCAGCTGGAGCGTATCAGTAATAAAAGTAAAAACTTCCGAAGGGTCTTGCTGCTGGGGTGACAAAGCTTCCTCCCAACCACATTCCGCAATGGACTGCTGTATCTGGCTAATCTATAAAAAGGGGGGGAGAGAGAAGAGTTATGCAGGTTTCTCAATCAACACCAAAGGAGGGGCCCCTACTATATCCGTGGTAATTAAATGCCCCGAGCGCAGCAGGTTCACAAACAGTCGTAACAGCGCGGCAAGTTTCCTTCGCTTCTCGTCATCTTCGTCAAACACATTGTATAACATAGCCTGCAGGAAACCCAGTTCAGCCAACCTCACAACCAAAAATCCATTCCCCCCGGACGGAGGAGGAGGAGGATGGGGAAGAGAAAGAAAAGGGGCTCGAAAATGGATATTCCACCTCAAAAGCGTCCAACCTAGCAAACATCGCGAACAGTAGCGTATCCAGATAACAAGTGACCCCGCGATTATTCTCGGCCCCCAACATCTTCACGTCGTTCCTAACCCTAGAGACAATGCCGTCGTTGGAGTCTTCAATCATTACAAGCAACTGCAGCGCCTTGTCGACATTCCCGTTCGCATAGCGACCCCGTAACACCCGCTGGACCGTCTTGTCCTCGACCTTGATGCCCGTTTTCGCCAGCTCATTCGCGACCTTTGTCACCTGCATAGACACTCTTGGTAAGCTCGAGTGAATCCCCCAAGCGGTTGCGAGGATGTTTTGGCAGTTCCAGAACATTTCAACTACTACATTTGTACTGGTAGAATCGTCCGATTTGGACAATGACTTTCTCGGCTTTTCTTCACCCCCGTAAAGATCTCCGGAGAAGAGGCGAGGCTGTATCCAGGGAGGGTTTGGCATAGCTCCGTTAGCTTCTGATTGAACAAAACTCTGGATTTTTTATTGTCCCCATTGCAAAGGAAGAGGGTCGGAGTGGTAGGAGCAGAAGGAGGCGAAGAAAGAGGATAAAGAAGGCAAGGTAAGATATAGCTAGGGCACGGCCACACGGAGAAACAGAAAAAAATGGGCCGCGGCTGGAATGTGATGTGCATACCTTATCAGGCTTACCCCTCTTGAGCGAGCTCGGACGCTTCTCCCGTTTGCTCATCAAACGAGAAAGCGACATTGTATGATAAACGAAGGAGCAGTGGTGTCACTGCAGTAATGTTGAAGTGATCGACCAAAGTATCGGCCACGGTACTGTCTCTCCTCTTTCTACGGTGGGGGGGGGGGGAGGGGGGTTCAAGAGGATGGGAAAGGCGGAGGAGGGGAACTCGATACGGGACCGGGCTGAACGCGCACCGTAGAAATACCGGTAGGCTTGAGGAGGGGTGGATAAAAAATAAAAGAAAGGTAACGTCAAGGGTTAGGAGGCAGTTGGTAGGGTCCATCCACACCCAATATTGGCGATAATATTACCGGTAATATTATAATAATATTTATGATAAGCCTGATCGACGGTCAACTGGTGTCTGGAAAGCCCGATAACTTGGTACTGTACCTGTACGGTACTGTGCAGTGCCAAACCAAAAGCCATATTATATTATCATACGAAAATACCACCCATTGTATGATACAATACCGTACTAATATCTATGGCTCCAACGAGTCAACCATCACGGCCTCGGGTTAATTCAGGCACTCCCGTGCGCCGATCGTAACGGCGTATTCCGGAATAGCAGCCCAAGGGAACCTTTGTCACTCGTGACGACGCCTGTGCTGCAGAGTACTGTACGGTACTGTGGTGCAGGCTGCCTGACCAGACAGCTGACCAGTCCACAGTGCCCAAATACGGCGCCCACCACTGAATGTATGCCAGAACACCAACTCTAAGCAATTTACAGCATGCACCCTACTCTACTGTACTCTTGAACCTGAGTTGGATTAGGTGTGGAACTCTGTAACGAGTGCCCAAAGAAAGAATCACATCTCGCCCGCAGCAAAGATTCCATAAATTAGCTTTATCATAAGCCATTTCATTGATTTGTGACCTCTAGCTAGACTACGTTAAAGGTGCTACCAGTATTGCGGTAATGAAGGTCACAGAAACCAGGCCTCCTTCCATGCCTAACCCACACTTAAAACTCCTAACAAGGCTTCCTCCAATAGCATAACCATTGTTAGAATAACCGCCCAGATTATTTAAAGAAAGAGAAAAGAGACCCAAAGCATTCAGGCAATTGCCGGCGATGCAGAGATAACCGGGAGGGGAGGAAATGGTGTATCAAAAAAAAATATAAAAAATAAAAAATAAAACCCCCCAGGCTACTCACCAAATATCTCTCCTGAAATAATGCATGCAAGATGAGGTATAAGAAAAATGAGGGGAAAAAAATAAGTTAGTAAGATCCACACGAAAGACGGAGCCAACTTGGACTCCCTACGGGAAAAAAGGTGTAAACAAGAAGTATAAAAATCGAACCCGTTTTTTTTAAGACAAAAAATGAAAAATGAAAAACGGACACCAAACACAACCCAGCCATCATCATAACAAGTCATCACGCCATGTCGAAAAAGCCACCCTTGCCTTATTCCCCCATCGGGCCTTGTCCAACCATCGGATTCAAGAACGGATTGAGCAATAACTCGTCGGCCGTAGGCCTCTTGACATGATCCAACTCGAAGGTACGAGAAAGAAACTGCTTTGCTTCCGACGAACACTTTGAGGGGATTGCTGGTGCAGATCCTCCGGTACCAATCTTGAAGATCGCTTGCAACTGAGAACAATCGGGATAAGGATGAGTCCCAGTAAACATCTCGACAATAAGGCATCCAAGCGACCAGATATCAGCTTTCAGGGTGTAAGAGGTCTGCTTAACAACTTCTGGAGCCATCCAGAAAACCGACCCCTGCAAAGAAGGTCTATGACTCGACGAGGTGAGAAGGCCAGCCTCGACTTTCTTAGAAATACCGAAATCAGAGATTTTGATACCACCTTTATTGTCAACCAGAACATTGGCACCCTTGATATCGCGATGGATAATGTCTTTGTTGTGGAGATAAGCAAGACCAGTCAGGATCTGGCGGACAAAGTTGCGGATAAGGGGTTCCTTCTGTGGACCGTAGGTGTTCAGCAGAGCTGCAACAGATCCCCCAGGAACGTATTCAAGAAAAATATTGAGTGAATCATCCTCGTCGCTGGATCCGAGATACTGGACAATGTTGGGGTGCTGGAGATCCTTAAGTAGCTCAATCTCCCTCTGGAGAGCCTCCACCATGCTCCTCTTCCTAGCATCTTCCTTGCCACCAGACGCCATCTCGACTTGCTTAACAGCCATAAGCTCTCCAGTCAAGGCATTCAATGCCAGAAAAACGCTTCCAAAGGACCCAGCTCCAATAAGTGCTCCCTTCATCCACCTCAAACCACCCCAGCTATCTTCCTGGTATTCCTCCTCACCATCCTCCTCCTCTTCTTCCGACTCCCCTGCATTTAAGAATTGGTTGAGCATATTGGCTGCATGGGGGTCGACTTCAGTGGCCGGAGTAGAAACATTGCTATGAGTATCCAAATAGCTCTCCATGGTGCTTCCGGTATCGGTATCTGTGATAATAACGTTGACGGAATCTCTAATAGAATCCTCCTTACTCTCAAAAGACATGTAGCTCTTCCTCTCGGAGCCCATAGGCGACGACTCTCCATCTTCCGGGACTGCCCCGAGTGAATCCCGATTGTCGGAAAAGGATGTTGAGGGCAAGAACGACTTTCGGATCGACAACGGTCTGGGGACCCTGCTAGGAATACCTGGCATGGCTGAAACAGGACTAGCATTCAACCAAGCATCCCCAACAGTTGGAACGGGTGGGGCATCACTCAGGCTTGACGCATAACTCCTGGTAGTAGCAACACTGAAACGATTGGTGTATCTACTTATTCTGGCAGAGCGTCTCATTGAGTTGCGAACAGTCCTCTCCAAAACCTTGTGCTCATGATCCGGGAAGTATTCTGCTAGATTTGAACTGATCAATTCACTAGGCGGACGCTGCCCAAAGAAGGCGATGATTTTCTTTGAAGCCTTGCGGCTGGGTCCCGAATCTCGACTTCTAGGTGAGGCTGGATCTGTTGCAGTAGCAGAAACCACGGAAAGCTGACTTGAAGTGCTCATTGGAGATGACGGCATATCGCGGGGATCCGATCCAACCAACGCCTTGACCTTGGGGTTGCTTGCGTTCTCATAGACAGCGTCCGCCGAAGAATTCTTTTGCGCCATATCCTGCTGCTCCCTCGCAATTTGCTGGGCAACACGAAATTCGGAGGATAAAGGCAGCGGTGGTGACACCTTTTTCCCTAATATAAGCCTAGTACGCTCCGGCCGATTGACATCATGGGCTATCCGAAGCAACTCAGTATCGCTGAGGCATCTAGCTGCATCTTTCCCATTTTCATCCACAATATTATAAATACCCCAGCTCGGCCAATGGTCCATAATACCAAACTTCTTAATAATCTTACGCATCAGTGTTTCCGGGGTGTTACAATCACTAATGTTAATAACACGATATTGACCACCATCACCAATAACCTTGATCGCATCCTGTTGAATTAAAGTTAGGACTGCCAAGATGGGACGGTTTTTTTTTCTGCATCAAACCCACCTGTCTAACGTTATCCTGGCCCATAATTCCCTTGTCTAAACTTGGGGATTGTCTGTGAGTCGGCTTCATATGGTGAGGGGAATTTGCCATTGTTTGAGGGGGTTTGTTGTAGTCATAGGGAGTCCTAGGTGTTTTTGTCGGGTAAGAAGAACCAGAAGCCGGAGTCGAGGGGCCAAAGTTTGAACGGCCGGATTCTAGCGGCGGACTAATAACACTGCGAGCACTCCCATTCCTCTGGTAAGACCGGGGGTATTCCGAGTCACTGGGACTATCGGGACGGCTATATGAGCTGCTATTGAGGGTGGAAGAAATGTCATTTTGAAGAGTTCGTGAATACCGTTTATTGCTAGGAGATAGATGATACGGCGACTGCGTTGGAGTAAGGTATGGTGGCATTCCGTTCATGTTATCAAGAGCAGCCAAGGTATCCTAAAGAGTTTGTAAGCACGTTTTCGACGTATTTATCCAAATTCTCGGAAACTCACCCTATTGCGTTTTTTACCATTCCCATACGCCTTTGTTCTCAGGGCTTTTATCGCAACAAATATTCGCACACGATCCCCGACCTTTTTTATCCCTAATTCCTTAAGAACCGAATGATCGCACTCCAGCAAAGCCTCCCCGTTGATATTGTTACCTAGAGCCAAATCCCCTGTTAGCCACCCCTGCACGTCACTAGGTCCATGTTCTCGAATGAGACATACTCGAAAAATCACCCTCGTATTTCGAGCAACCAATATCCCGCAGCCAACTGCCAACTCTTCGCTCATCCCAAGATCTACAGAACAGTTAATACCGCAACAGACACAATCACAGGGCTTATCTTACCGAATATCATCTAATACACCCGTACCGTCAGAAAATTCAGAATTTGTTGGGGAGGCTTGAGGAAGAACCGAACTCGTAGGAGGTGCAGCATGAAGGTGTGAACTGCCGTGAACATACTGACTTTTCGATGCGAGCAGAGCCATGGTTGTTGATGGACCAGCAGCAGTGGGTATAAACAAAACAAAACAAAAAAAGTAAAGGGTATAAAGAGAGGAAGAGCAATGAATATATTGATGAATCTACTCGGCCAGGACAAAGCACACTGCTCTCCCAGCACAAGCGAGGTTTCGAGATATAAACAGATTCAACTGTGAAAGGTGGAAAGGAGGAGACTCGAGACGAAGATCTGATGCGTGGAACGTGTAGAAGGACGAATATAGTTGAGCAGGTTATTTGTTCAAGAAGGCCTGCAATCAGAACTACAGTAGAGGGGGGGGGGGGGCTGGATCCGGTAAAAGGCGTTTCTTGACGCCTTTTCGCTTTTAGTCCAGGGTGGCCGTTGTAGCGACTAAATCAGGCACCAAACAAAGCGCAGCCCTGCAACAAAAAAAGAGCACCAGCGATACGACTGAAAGAGCTGAGGGGGCGCACGAAGAGAATAAAAGTAGGAATTAGGGGGAAAGCGGAGAGAAGAGAAACGACTCGCAGAGTCAAAACAGGGTGAGGTGGAAAGGGAGGGGTGAGTGTGAAGGGGAGAGGATGGAGGAAGGGGGGGGGGTATTCCGGAGATTATCACAGAGAGGGGTGCGAGAGAAAGCAAAGCAGGGAGAGGGAGAGGGAGAGGGCGAGGGCGAGGGCGAGAGCGAGAGGAGAGGGAAGCAAATGGAATGGCCAGGGCGAGGGCGAGAAAACAATGGGAGCGTCCAGGGTCAGAACCAGTCCCCCAGCCGTGAACCAATCGTTCAGAATTCGTTATGGGAGGACGGGGGGGGGTGGAGGGTTTGAACGACAGCCCGGCGGTTACGGGCGGACTGGGGTGAGAAGGAGGGATATGAATTCGAAGGGAAATACCACCAAGAAGAGTGAGAAGCAGCAGGAAAGAGACACAACGAAAAGGAAGCTGGAGGAGGGGGGAGGAGTTGGTTGTTGAGTGGATCAGACCTGGACGTGTTTCACCATGTCTGGGATTCACTGTTACGAGTAACGAGTCGCAACGAAGGAATCTTCTTCCCGACTGTTCATCACACAAGTACTTTTTACCTATAAGGTTAAGGAGAAGGACGCAAGTGTGAGTGAGGGAGTATGATACATATTGTATGCTGTATGTAGCACAATGCATATCCATACTCCCATCTGTCCACACAGACCCCTGAAGCTCTCTCCTCCTGCAGCCTGTAAGAGCTCAGCAAACGCTCTCGAGGCGCCAGGACTTTCCAAATCACTCTCTCCCACAGTACCTTTGGTGCGGCTCTCACGGAAAAAATAAATAATCCACAACTTTTGGCCACGAATGGCAAGGATTATTATGGTTCCTCCTGCACTTTGGTCATTTCTGTTCCATTCATTTTTTTTCCTTTTTTCCTTTTGACCCTCCCTCTTGCCCAATTGATGGCACCCGTAGAGTAACTCGCGAACCAAATAACAGGTCCTGTATGCAAGATTTGTTCGAGTCCACGTCCTTTCCCCCCCCCCCTTCAACGCCCTTCCAGCTATCATACCACCTCTATTTCCACTGCATCAGAATCAGCTCCAGCTCTGTCGAGAACTGAACCCCTCATCATCATCATCACCATCACCGCCCATCACCACCCTCAGTAGATCATCATGTGTATCTACTCGCTCTGCGGTACGGCAAGATGCCATTGCCATTGCATCCATGCAGTTAGCCATTGCCGTACCGTACCGTATCACGTCGCTTTTAACCTCTCCATACAGATGACGTTCGATGCCTGATCTCTTCGGGCATCAAACATTACACACATGGATCCAGTGGCTGAGGTTCACGTTCACGCTCACTCACACCTCACCTTCCCAGCATAAACCTACTTGTACAAAAAGCACAAGTACTATCTGACACCCACTGGGATGACTCGGGACTCGACTGGACGCTCTTCCACTTTTTTTTTTCTCCCCTTCTCGGTGGGATGACAAAATTGCGTTAGTATCTGTATGTTTGAAATGGCTCTCCATTCCTTGTTTCTTCTGTGCTTCCTCTTCCCTCTCAGCCTTGATACGAGCACCAAAGTGTGTGTCCGTTCCCTCGGGACCTGACAGATTTTCCGACAGCACAAAGGACCGACAAATGTCACCATAAATCATACATCTTTTTTAGCGAGCATCAAGTATCACATCATACTCCGCGGTAGCAATCCGCTTCCTTCGTTTCACCTCCACTCACCCATCGTACAGTGCCCGATGCATTTTAAGAAACATCTCTTTTCAAGTTTTTAGGTTTTAGTTTTTCATTGTTTTTTCAGTCTTTTCCCATTCCCTTTCGTTCCTTACGTCTGATTATTGTTATGCCAGCTCTCCGTCCTCGGTTTCGAAAAGAAAAGAGGAAGAAAAAAAAGAAAAAAAAAAACCGCTACGTGCGCATTTAGGTCTCGTTGTCATTCGAAGCCTTGGTGATCTCTGTCGGAAGTGGATACTGTAGATGACTTGTTACTTGTGACGAGCTGCTATCTTCTCTCCCTTTCCCCAAGAAGGCAAACAAACTTTAGCCCCGGTCACAGTTCCTAGAAAAAACACTTCCGCCAAAATCCCGGTTATTAAGCGGCTTCACCGCGGCTGTCTCCAAAAATCGCTATGAGATCGAGAGACCCTCGGTGCACATTTTAATGTCATGACTGTGTGCAGGGCCATACAGGTACTGTAAAACAAAAGCATTTAAAAAAAGTCTACCATTTGTGCGTTCTCGCCTCTGTGTGTGATGAAGTATGGTACCGGTACTCGAGTACCGGTACAGCACTTGTACGATACCTTACAGCAGGTCACCCCCATGTTGAACCACCTACCCCTGCCAATCTACCCATCTATCTGAAAACTCCCGTAATAATGATGACGATGATAATGATAATGACAGGATGGTGGTATATATAAGTAGGTTGAAGTAACAGGTAAGAAGTACCCAAACGCAGGGATTGGAAAATATATATATGGCTAATTATCTGACAATACGGTAATATCTGTGTGGCTATCCGAGTACCCATACCAAATTTGTAACTGTGCGGTGCACAATTGATCGGCAGTAAGTTTTAGCACCTACCCCGTTTCTCATTACAGTACTCGAGTACCCTTTCTTCGGGAGGGGAGCCGTTACTGCAACCTCATATCATCGTTTCGGCCGTTCCGTTCTGTACTAGTATCATACCGGTACTGCATGTGGAACTAGACGAACTAACCCACCTCCCCCCCCACCTGGCTTTCCCCATGCGTCATAAAGGTGAACAACAACTTTTTGTTCCCCGAACGGTAGTCAGATTTGCCGATCTTCTTCTTCCATTCTGCTAGAAACTTGCGGTACCGGTAGTACTAAAGTACGGTGAGCGAGTGGGGCCGTCCAAAATGGTTAAACTACTGGCCTGCAGAAATCCTTATATGGTTTTTTGTCTCGGCAGTGTCTTTCCCCCAGAATTCCCAACAGCAGCAGCAGCACTCCCAATTTTATTTTATTTTATTTTTTATAACCACGGTTCCTGTGGTGCGCGCCCCAATCACGTGAATTTTCATGTCGGATTGTGCTATCTGGGGAAGTCGCTAGGCTTTTCCAGGGTTGTGATTATACATAAGTAAGGGTCTGTTTAGAGTGGGGATTTATTATTTCATAATATGGTAGATCCTGTGGGGGTGGGTTCTTTTGTGGCCAAGTTCGCGAAGTATGTACTGCGCCCACCCGTCTTCACTTGGGTGAAGAGCAATTTCTCTCAGGACGATTGAGGTTCCTCTTTCTATGGAGGGAATAAGTTGGTGTGAGAAATACTGGCCGGATGAAAAGATAGCTTGCTTGGGATTGAGACTTCGGCGTCCCAAGATGGGGAAGGTTTGGTGTGGTCTATGGTCAATTTCCTTCATAGCCATTGAGCCTTATATGGTGGCCAAAACAAGGAATATTTTCTAGCAATCCATGAAGTTCTAGGTCTGGTCAATCATATACCCGGATACTTCCTGGTTGTCCTCTGAGCAGCGAAGTGCCTCCGGTTATCTGAGTTGCCAAAGAAAGCCTTTAGCATAGAGGAAAATGAAGGAAATCTTCTCCTTCGTCAACTTTAACTGGTGCACCTAGTTGGCCAAGGAGATTCTTATACCCATAGCCAAACTTCTGGAGAAGTCTGCTAGCTCGGATGGTACGATATTAGTTGGTCTTGGGTTATTATAAGCGATTACCACCAGCCCACGATGCCATTGACTACTCCTGATATTTGTTTGCCAGCCCCGGAAAAACAACCACACGAGTGCAATAACCTGAAATATCATGAACCTTGTATAAGTATTCTCATCATACCTAAGGAGAATCATTCCCAGAAACCCTTGAGCACCGACGGATCTACTCCCAAAAAAGGGAAAGAGAAAGAAGGAGTTCGCTTGAATTGTATAGACCACCTTACAAAAAAGCTAAGTACCCAGTTCCCCAATACCTTCGGCTCCTTTATAGCGGACTGCCCATCCACCCTGACATGACATGCGACTGACAAGGGAGAAGGGGACCACACCAAAGCGTCTTTGGGAAAGAACCAGGGCCAAGGATCTAAGTGTTTTGTGCTAGTAGTTTATGCGAGAGGCGGATGTTCCGAGGTGTAATAATAATGCTTTCCCCCCCCATTGCAGTTTGACTCTCCTAGACTGCCCATAATACCGTATACATGACCGGTAGGTATAGGAACGGGGATATCGGAAACGCCCCTAAGGGGAGAACAGTACTTTTTGAAAGAGTAAAATTCCCAATGAACGAAGGGGGGGGGAATTGTGGATCTTGGAAATAAATAAAATTTAAGTTTGAGGACTCTACTTCGTTTACACTCGGTTTAGGGTGATGGGGAGTTGTTTCGTTCCCTCGCTCCCTCCCTCACGTCCCTCAGGTACTTGTAGGTATGTACTCGGGTATGGACGTGGGTGACCGGACAGACAGGGATTAGAAATTGTATGTATTAGCATAGATTTCCTAACCCCTGTCTGTCCGGTCACCCACGTCCATACCCGAGTACAGTACCGCTCATATGTCCTACTTTATCCGAATGCTAGTAGGAGCAGAGTGTGGTATCGTACAGTAATCCGGATTTGCTTGTACAGTACTCGGTCGTCCTTTTCTTCTTCTAGCGCGTTTCGAAAAAAATATATCCTCGGCACTAGCGTGATAGGTCAAGTCTGAAACGTTTACTATTAATCTAGATGGTATATTATAAAACCGGTGAGTACAGTACAGTACGGTACGGTACTCTTCCGCGGTTTCTACCAACGGTTCGATACGATGCGATGCGAGGTAATAATAATGGTAATAATAAAAAAACGATTTACGTCGCATGATGGATTCCCTGCGGCACAAATGTTATTGCCAAGGAGAGTACTCGAGTACCAGTACTGTACCAGTACCATGAGCAAGAGATAAGTGTGCTTATAACGTCCCGGTATCAGCGCAGCAGACTGCTGCTGGAGCCCTGGATTTTACACGCCATGCCATATCCAATAGCACTCTTTATGCAGCCATGAAGCAGGAGACCCCTCCCTTTGCTCTGGCATTTCGTGGGGTGCTTGTATAGACTATATCATTCATCGCACAGCATTTACAAACCTGGGTGAGCTCCGTCTCACGCCTCGCACCTGCTTAGACCATCAGACTCTCAAATCAACCCCGTCCTCGAACCCGGCGGGAGTGAAACAGGAGTTTATTATAAGGTTTTACGGATTTTCGTTTTTTTATTTATTATTATTACCCTTTTGTATTGAACTACTGGTGCTGGTGCGGCCGAGTTGAGGTTTAGTCACTTTCTGCTGTAAGCGGCATGAGAGACTTCATGCCCATACAAAAATTCAGGCACAATGCTACGGATATGAGGCCTGATGCCTGATGCCCCTTCTCTCCCATTAAAGCCGCCATTGCAAATCTCAACGCCGCAAGCCACCCATATCCCTTGCATACGGTATCATACAGTAAGTAGACGGATAGGTACCTTGTTGTTAAATGCCCAGTTAAAATTAGTTTAGTTTTGCATCATCCATCGCCGCCGCCACCACTGGCCCTGGATTAAATATTCTCCGCAAGCCCCTTCGTCGATCGGCCGGTGCCGAGGCGGACGCTGATCCCTGTAAACGTGGCAAAATCCCTTTTTCATTTTGGATTTTGCTCAACGTGATGAGAGGGAGAGGCTGAGGTTACCCGACCTTTGGCCCAGTCCCCTGGTGGACTCCCCCCATCGGGTTTCGCTTAGTTGGGTTTAGTGGGTGTGAGAACTCTGTTTTTCCCCAATGATAACGTGGAAGTCGACAAGGGTCCGGGCTTACGTGATGGTACTGAACGAGGTCAAGATTAGTGGTATGATACATTCACCCCAACCAGCTTGTCTGGGAACACAAAGGCTCCATTATTTAGCAAGAGTTTGGAAGGAATTGTCTCTTGATTGGTGTATTAAAGATATATCTCTTCGAAAATGACCAATAGAAGAGGAAAGACTCGATTCTGTATCGTATTGTGGGGAGGTTTAGGCTCTTCGAATGTCTTTTTCTCCCTCATTCCAGCTACACCTCGCAGAATGGTGCTGCACCCGTAATAAAGCTCAAAGTTCATACGATTCAGGCACAACACTGCGGGTATGACGCCCGATGCCCTCTCATTAAACCGCCATATTGCGAACCCCAACGCTGCAAGCCACCGATACCGGTATCCCTTGCATATCGTAGCACACCTTGTAAACGCCCAGTTAAAATTAGTTTAGTTTTGCATCATTATCGCCACCGCGAGCCCGCCCCGGATTAAATATTATCCGCAAGCTCATGGATCTGCCGGTGCCTTAGGAGGATTGTGATCCCTGCGAACGTGACAAATCCCTTTTTTCATTTATTTTATTTTCGGCGCTAACCGTTGCGGTGTTGGGAAAAAAAACAAAATTTGCATATCGGAAGCCCAGGAAGAGCGTTGTGGAGGGAAGGCAGGAAGGAAGATAAACAAGGTTTGTCGCCAGCTCAGTCATTTCCAATCCTCGGGAAGGGGAAAAAGAAAAAAGAAAAAAGAATTCAGTACAGCTCAAGAAGAATACCGGTAAGTTCTGGTCGGACCCGTTGGTCGGGGGGGTTGGCATGGACAAGGCTGTGCTGGAGGAAGGACTTGATGCCTGACAACAACACCACTAATCGACTATGACTTGTGACTCTGATCATGGCAAACTGACTAACTGAACTGGACTGACTGACTCAAAGTTTCAACGCTGGCAGATTTCCGGCCAATATCATCAGGATGAATAAATACACGTTTATACCTATCTTCCGCGCCTCGGCCAATCCTTCGAGAACAAGCTTTTCAACTATCACACGGTGTTGTCAGTCGAGAACGCTTTCAGCTACACATACCACGGCTCCAAACAGATATAGTGGCATTCGGGGATTCACTACGACGCAGGGTCTAATGGCGCAACGGAGGATCCTAGTAATGACCCCCTCCCCTCTTCCCCCTCTCCAAAACACTTTCTCCCATATCTGACACGAACAATAATTAGGTCTGCTCAATCGGCAACCCAGGAAAATACCTAAACACTCGTCACAGCGCTGGCCACACTCTATCAAACCTCCTCCAGGAGACACTCGCCTTCCCACCGTTCAGGAAAAATTCCAGCTACGGCGGCGACGTCTCCGTGGGCAGGTTCGACAGCACGTACACGCTCTTCCAGTCACCCATGCTCATGAATATCTCGGGTAAAGCGGTGAAGAAGGCGTGGAAAGCGTTCATGGTGGAACTCAGCGAGGAGGAGAAGCGGGATGCGTTGCTGGTTGTGCTGCATGACGAGTTGGAAGCTGCGCTTGGCCGGGTGAAGGTGAAGAGGGGGGGGTCTGCCAGGGGGCATAATGGGATTGTGTCTTGCGCTGAGTCCTTGGGATCGAAGGTGGGTGTTGTCATGACCTGCTGGGAGGGGGGGGGAAGATGAGAAAGCTGATTGTGAGATATATTCACAACAGGACTTTTGTAGGATCAGCATAGGTATCGGTCGACCAGATAGTCGAGATCCGGAGACGGTCTCTGACTACGTCCTCGGGAAGATGACGAGTCATGAGAAGGACACACTGAAGATGGAGTCATTGCCGGAGGTACTCGCTGCGCTGGCAAAGTTGTCAGTTGTTTAAGCCAGCCCTCGCCTTAATCCGACCTTTTCTTCTACATTTCGTTCGCATTCGGTATATAAACTTGCAAATACCTCCGCTCCTTCTCCCCGCGATGCCATCCATAATCACATATTACAGTACATATCATTTGTAAACATCCAATAGAACACTGCTACTCACCACTTAATCTGAAACAAACAAACAAAACCACACAAGGGCCTTTTTTTATTATTCCTCATAATGTCATCTCGATTTATAATAAAACCAGCACGTGCTCCAACAAACTGAACCCTACCAACGAGGCGGTAACCGTATGGGACATTACCGATCAAAGTACTCGAGTATTGGTTGCCTTCTTTTTCTCTTTCTCTCCTCCCCCCTTTCCTTGCTTCCACGACCATCCCCCCGGCGATTTCTAACCCCCAACATACTGCTCTATTGGCCGCATCTGCTCACATCTTGCGCCGTGCCGTCGATGCTCACGGGCCCCAGGCACCCAAGCTGAAAGGCTTCCCGTGCGACAATTGCACTTTATTCTTAGGGGGCTAAAGTGCACTATTCGTGATTGGCTTCCGCGCGAATGAGGAATGCGAAACGGGATGGATTTATTTGTGGTGCTTACTTTAAACTTTGTTTTCCTCGAGAAAATATGTTGGAAAGCGCCGGGGGCTTGTGTGATGGGTTCTCACTCTTTATTAATATTATTATTATCATTATCATTACCGCTCGTCCTGCACCGAGGAGCGAGCCACTGAGCCAACCAAGGGGGGAGGGGGGGAAGGTAAGGCTAGGCAATAAATGAAGTAAAAAGTGTTCGATGAATAGCATACCTCGGATACCAGTATATGGGGAAGCAGAGAATAATGGGAAAGTTGAGCCGTATCCTAAGTGGTAGGTATGATGTGGGAGGGAAGTGAATCTCCAATTTACTGTACGGGAGGGGCCTGGTTCACAGAATTCCTATGAGATGATACGATAGCAGGACTTGAACTGGGTTGTCTTGAGCTGTATATCTTCCTTAGGTTCGTCGTACCATTACGTCCCCTATCTGATGTGCGAACCCAGGCCTTGGAAGGGGAAGAAGGCATCGAAAATTTCGTGAGGTACGGCAGAAGCTTTTGTGGGGGCAGGCTACTGGTATTATCATGACTAGTATACTTCACTTTGCCTCAAGTAGCTTATCCGGAATAGGTTATCCACTGTATCATCGATTATAGAGAACTGCACTGCATGATCAGCATGATACCCGAGCATCATGAGAGTCAAGCATTTGCCAGTCGTGCTGCAGTGTGCAGGGTCTTTGATGATCCCAGCTCTGCGAGAGTGAGATCGTATCGTGTCGTTATCCGGTGATCCTAGAAGGTATATATTAGGTATATATTAACTTGTGCAGATATCATACCACCGCGCACACCCTCGAACATTAGTATCTGTATTGTAGCCTCGAGATGCTTAGAGGACTGCAACTATAGATCCGCATCCTAACCATACTCATGCTGGCACTCCTTAACAGTTGTATATAGGGGAGGGGGAGCCCTTTATGGGGATGTTATTTTTATCTCTATGAAGGGAACTTTTTCGGTGAACACCCATCTCAGTGGGGGAGACGAGAGAGAGAGAGAGAGAGAGAGAATTTTTGTATCAGGGGGATGCAAAGAAAGTGCCGGGTTTCAAGTGACGATTTTTAATACCGCAGTGTAGCCTGCTTGTATACCTATAATACATGCAAGCTATTGGTTTTGTGTTATCACTAGTTTGGGGATTAATAATATGTCGTACTCGTAAGAATATAGGTTAGCTGAGATTAACTCTGCTATTGAGTTCTAGTTTTTTTTTTAGTTTTTAGCTACTTCTTTCGACCCTTAGTGTGTGTGTGTGGATTTGTATCCGGAGGTTGTTGCTGAAGATTGAGTGGTTGGGTGATGGATTGAGGGATTGATTGTTAGGGGGTAGGTAAAGCACGGTATGCCTCGGTCTCCGGGAGTGGATTGGGTAAGAGCTTCTGTCTTGATAGCCAGATAGATACAAGGGATTAATACGGAATGGTGACGGAATATTTATAATAGACTTCGTTTGGTTGTTTGATGCCTATCTTGTTATCATATCAGCCTATGATAGGATTTCGCTATTCACCGAGCTTGGGGTTTAAGGGCTGTATAATGGGGAGGGGAGAGAGGGTAGGGGAGAATAGAATAGTACAGTATGTGTAGTTACTCTTATGTACTTCTTGTTTTCTTGCTTCAAAGAAGAACCCAAACCGTTGAGAGGCAGCTAGTCTGGTGTTTCGTCAAATGCATTCATGAGGTATCACTCGTGGAGTACCGCAAAAAAAACCTTCCTATGTAGCCATCTCAGTGAGGTCGCTAATCTCGGGATTCGAGACAAAAGTTCTTAGGAAGGATTAGTACATTGCTGACATGGTATAGCCTGGGCACTTTGGCTTTGTTTGATCTCATAAACTTGGAAAACTAAACCTATCGTGGGTTGATGACTCTGTTTGCATGGGCATTCCGATGGTGAACAGCAAGAGTTTTTACGGGACTGTAGATTGTGTGGCTAAGAGATGCTATGTAATACTTCAAGAACGGCATAAGCTGGTCAACATCAACCAGAGGTTGAAAAAAAGTCCTCAAGGAATGTAAATCCACGGTCAGAAGTTTTGAGTATACCCTTGTTGTTGTTGCGTACCACAGATAGTTATACCGTAAGAACTGGAATAATTGGACCTCTCGTCAGGACGTTGGAGTTGCCTTTGCTGGTAAGGTCTGGCACTTTCCCCGTCCCAAGCACGCTCTGAGGGGGTGAGTTTTCGCTCTTCTCTCGCCCCCCTATCCAAGAGAGGAAATTTCAGACATCTTCGCACGAGGTTCGATTATTCTAGTTTGTACGGTACTAAAATCATAGCTAGCACCTGTGTTGTTCTAAAACCAGCACCGGGCATACCCACTGCTCGCTTTGCCGGGTGCTCGTAATGTAGGGAGAGAGATTATACTTATTTCCTATTGAAACAAAAACCTGAACATAGTCTACTTATATCCCCATGGTACAGCAGCCATCTCTTTGTCCAATTGATTCAAGAATCTTTAGAATATGCAGGTTGCTAACTTGGGATTTGCATAGCAATAGACTATCTATTGAAGCACAATGGAACAATCTTCCAATAGGGCAGTGGCTTGGGGGTCAGCAAGTTCCCAATCGTCGGTGACCAAATTAACTGATACTCCACCACACTCAGCTGAACAAGTGGGAGGAACAATTTCTCCCAATTGAGGACCAACTCTTCAAATTGACCAAACACCCCCACCGCCCTGCTGGGGCCCCAACACAAGGCACGCTCAATATACTACCCGGCTGGTAGTGGAGGTAAGGGGGGGGCAGGGTGTTGGGTCAGCTCCAAGTGACCTGGGGTGGTGGTAGTTGTTGATTCAATTGGGGTACCACTTGTAGGTGGAGGTATCTTGTTATACAATATGAGAAGAAAGAAAAAAAAAAGTGCCAGGCCTTACTAGCAAAGACAACTCCAATGTCCTAGTATGAGGTTCAATTATTTCAGTTCTTAGAGTAGGCTATAGGGATGGTTGAAGGGTATGTTGTCAGGATTGAGTGGCAGAACAGAGTTCTCCTTGTGGAAGTCATTGGGGAGGGTGAGTAGCTCAGATGAAACTTCTTAATCATTTAAGTACTAAGAGAGCTCTACTGTATACATTCTTTGTTGGTTGATTCAGAGAGAGAGTTGTCTAAGATTCATAAGCCAAATGAGATCAGAGTGATTGTAAGGGATGTCTTGGAAAGAGAAACTAGAGAAAACTAAAGAGATTGGTCTGAGAAGCTTGTGGAAAGGCCCCAGGAGGGCCTGAGAGGATGGGTCTGGGAAGGAAAAAGGTCAATGATATTTTCATCTCTTTTTTCCTTCTTTTCTTTTCTTATATATTACTGCTTCTCTCTCCCTTATTCCTTCGCTTTACCTCTTCTTTTCTCTCCTCATGTCTTTCCTCTTCATTATAGTTTCATAGAATTCCCTGACCAGTGTTAGGGAACTGCCATTGAGAATTAATTTCCTCTTAGGAAACCTTTTTAGAATTTACTTTTTTTCTTTTTTCCCATGTATTCTTATATACACTGCTCGAGCACTGTGCAGTAAATTCTCTTGAAAGCTACCATTCCTAACTACCCTCTAATCTCAAACTTCTAATTCAAAAGCTCATATTTCAATGCCTGTTAAGATATAAGCATATTTGTTCATTGACCAGGCTACCTAAATTCTATTATCCTTATTTTAAGAACAAAAGTATTCTTAAAAAGGTATGGTTCCGGAAGACTAGAGCGTATACCAGTTATCCGACAATAATGTGTGACAATTTTGCTTGTAACGCCAAGTGTAACACTTTACCAAGCTTCTATCCTATACCTAAAGTGACCCTTGACCTGACTCCTACACTCTTTTTAATGTTATTGTCATATCATATTTGTATTCAAGTTCTTTGTAAAATAATAAACAATTCTATAATATCTCCCTTATTTAGAAAAAGTGGCCATGGGTTCTCAAATCTACAGTATTGACATTTTAACCACCCCAACTCTGGCAAGTTACTTTCCATTTTTATTTTCTAGACCTATATGTTTTGAAAGGCAATATAGACAGTTATCAGTGAGATATACTGTAATATTAGTAACCTTAGCACAGTTAAGGGTCAGTGACTGTTTGCCATACCTTCTTTAGCCTTACTAGTATATCATAGAATTGTTTCTTATTTTACAAAGAACTTGAATACACACACGATATGATAATAATATTAAAAAGAGCAATGAAGTCAGTTCAATGGTCACTTTAGGTATAGGGCAGAGGCTTGGCAAGGTGTTACACTTGGCGTTACAAGCAAAATTGTCACACATTTTTGTCGGATAATTGGGATAGGTTCTAGTCTTTTGGAACTATACTGTACATAGGGAGCTATCACTCCAATGCCGATATCTTCAAATTATTTGTATTAAATAGTTTGGACATGTTACAAAAATAGAATAAGTGTTCTTTCACCTTTCAACTAAAACCTAATAATCTATGATATAAAGATACGATTAGTTCTGGGGTTGGGGAAATTGGAAGCTTTCTAGAGTCAGATTGGTTTAGATGTTTGTTTTTCACTACTTCTCTTCATGTTTATTCAGAATCTTGACTTGATGGAACACTGCAGTATATAGACATTAACTTTCAAGCATTGCCAGCATTCTGGGATTCAGTTTGTCTGTTTTTGAGGTAGGGTAGAAAGAATGAAGTAAGAGTCATACTCTACCTTTTGTGGAGGGCATTAAAATAGAGTATGCCTTGGAACGTAGCAAGTCTAGTGGAATAGTCTTATACTTGAGTAGTTTAGACCTCTATTTCAAACTCAAATTGAAATAATGTCCCTTCAAATGAGTTATTTCAACATTATTAGAAATCATGTAAGTAGTCTTTCTGGGCGTCAGTCATATCACAATATCCAATCAGCACTTGACTGGAGCTACAGTAATGGCTAATAGTTGAGATATCTTATTTGAACCATTTTTACATTGAATGAGAAGAAAAAAACAGCTCAACAATATAGTATACAGTGGTTCAGTCCCGCGATTCGCACATAGATCTCTGAGCAGGGTATTAGAAAATATGAACAATCAAAGAAAAAGAATAAAAGAAAGAAGATTTGGCCTTCACTAGTATTGGGTCTGAAAAAGCATAGAGAACTGAAAGAAGCATTTGGGAGAGGTAGAACCATAATGGAACAAGTTCCTGTTGGAATTGGAAGATATTTGAAGGCTAACTCAAGCAAGTAGTATCATGAGTTCAAGTTGTAATAGGTTCTCAAGAAGACAAACAAGTTGTATTGCTAGGTGAAGTAGAGTTAAAAATTAAAGCAAAAAAGAGAAGTGATTTCACAAATTGAGACTAAGAAAAAGAGTATGGTTTCACATGACTAATAGTTATAAGCCATAGGTATATTATATTTTATGCTATAGTGCATGCTATTTAAAACATGTACCAGAAATTCTACAAATTTCAATATAACAAGGTTTTTCAACATAAGATTTTATGAGACAAAAAAAACCTCTTAGCTGAAAAGAGAATGATAAAGAATAATTCTGAAGTTTCTGTTTTCTTATTATCTTTTTGCTTGAAAAGCCTTGTAATATTGAAAAGTTGGACTTTTGCTGAGAAAGATATAAATATGTTATATTAGATTTACTTGAAGTGCTGGGTAATTTATGATTTGTTTCCTAAGAAGTAGGGTTTGGACTTATAAATATTTTTTTCTTATAATTAAATAATTTTAGTCTTGGTTGAATATATTTATAATATATTATTTTTCAAACCCTTTACTATAAAATCATAGAGAATGCAGTCTTGGCATCAAAATATACACAACCTCACATAACACTATTTTTCAGCCAGTGCATATTTTGAATGATGTTCACTATGTGACGTCACTTTGACTAATAGTTCTTATATGACTTACACTTGTATATCATAGTTATTATATGATTTGTTATATAATAACTTTTGTATATAACTCACATTATGAGCCATGGGTTTCACTCATATGACTTAATTACTACTTATAATTTATTTCATAAGTCATGATTAAATTATGGTATATTACGCAGTGACTCATAGGAGTTCTTTAATTTCAGGCATGACTCAAGCACGAGTCATAGGACGATATGACTCATAAGGTATGAGTCACGAGGGCTAGTGTTGGGTAAAGGACTTTATTTAAGAAAGATCTCACACCTGGTAGTTAGAGTTCTTCACACAACTATCTAAGTACTTTCCTATACCTCACTTTTAATACAAACTCTAAATTATTATTCTCTCTTGCTTGTATGCAAGTATCCCTGTGCTATATGATAGGATCACATATTGAATGCACTATAAGATAGTGATCTATAATAAGAAAGACTATATAATAGTCTTACTTATAATAAACAGTTATACAAGAGTTTTGTTTATCTAAAAGATTTTCACAATATTCTAGAGTGAAGATAAGTGAGTTGCTACCTGTTGTACACTAACTTATATTAGGTAGGATTGTTACAATTGAAATAAAAGGAAGTAGGATGGAGGGAAAAGGGAAGAGATGACTCAAGCAGTCATGAGATATCACTCATGACTGTGGTAACAGTTGCTACCTGGTTATATGTTCTCTAGCAAAATCTCTATAAAACTACTTAAGCTATGCAAATATTTCTTTCTACTATGAATTCAATCGCCAGAGCAACTCTACCTTACCATGGCTACCTAAATTTTCAAACAAATCAGTTAGGTATTTAAAATATGCAACAGCAGGTTTCCTATATTTCCTGATGTCAATCTAAGTATATCCTCCCAAGTTCTCAACAAGTTTCTCTATTCTACCAATACTGATACTCTTGGTTTATGGTGAGTACAAGTATCAGAGATAAGATTTTCATATAGAACAGAGTTTATTTTAATGTTTAACCAAAATTAACTATTTGGATACTTCATTCCTATAACCTCTATATGTCCTGTGCAAGAAGATACTCACTAATACTAGAGTTGACTTTATTGCATCTGATGCCTATTTCTAGGTAGTTATGGCAGGCCCTCTTCATGAGACATCAGGCAGCTGGATGCAAAAAGAGTATATCTTTTGGGCATATTATGGTTTTCTTATACTTACTGGATTTGGATCAATTATAGACGCATTGATTGGTATATCCCTTGGCTTCTATCTTATGGAACTCTCTACTCTATACTAATGATTAAATAGTTCATAATAGATTTGTTGGGATATTTGCCAGTTCTTCAAAAATACCTAATTTTGTATATACTCTATGCATTAATAGCATAAGAAGTAAATTTTCAATAGTCATTCTGGAATCAGGATGGACTGAGTCTCAATCACAATTGATTAGAAATGCTCAATTCTGGTCAGAGGGAAATGTGGGGACAGTTAAAGTTCTCTTTTGGTTTAAATTGTTTCCAGCCAATATCAACAATGAAATTAAAGTCAAATTATTTGACTGCTGAGTTTTAGTGAGTATAATGGTTTTAACTGAATATGCACACTCTTCATTCCCTATCATTATCTTTTTTCCATTCTACTGATAAACCCTATTATCTTGTAGGAAATCTTTCCTTGCCTCATTTTGTCTATTGCTAATCTATATATTACAGTCAAAGAGCTTTTTGGAAGCAGATCTCCTATGATATAATGTATTGTAACTAGTTATGGGTCACCCTCTGGTAATGAGTTACTATTTTGACATTCAGAAAAGAATGAAAATTTACTACCACCAATATACTATTATATTATAGAATCTGATAGTTATAGATTTAAATGTCTTGCCTTTGGTGATTATCTATATAAAAAGAAATTGGGAAAATGAAATAAACTATACTGTTAAAATACTAAAGTGATAATTCATGAAATTGTCTGGTAATTAGAACTTACCATAACTTTCTAATTAATCTTTCTATATCCCTTGGGCGGTCTGAAACAGTCAAAAATCTTCAATGGCACATCATTTCCTAGTGGGGATGACACTTGTCTAGAAAGGGTGCAACTGTGTGGTTACACAACAACCTCAACTCTCATGCCTGATCTTGAAATACCTATACGATGCCAAACAGAAAGCAAGTACGAGCACCTTTGACGCCCAGTTCTGGCAATTCCCGATTGCCAAAGAAGTCGAGTATACAAAAGAAACCAACAAAAAAGGGCAGAGCGCCCAGCTAGCCAAGTATCTAAGAGGGGGAGATGACAAGAGTTAGAAACTTTAATAGATCCGGTGAAAATGAACCAATTGCCCACACCCCCTATAACCCTCTCGGCCCACGAATAGACCACAAGGATGAGTCACTATTACCCTGGGAAGGTCCTAATATCATAATAGTTCAAATCTTTGAGCTCTTTTGGGACAAGAAGGCCATTGAACTGCTTGTAGTTGGAACTAATACATACGCAAAAGAGAAAGAAGCTCGAGCGGTGTAACGGGGCACCCTATAGAGAGGTGAACTCTAAGGTTGCGACAGCACCAAAACTCAAAGTAGAAGATAAAGATAGAGTAAATAATTCACGAAGAATCAAAACGGTTAAACTTAATATCGTTAAGCTGAAAG
>Ga0307509_10002018_pt1 | contig 33528 bp, 43 predicted proteins | sample 10_EM_MG_FD_202245 | JGI IMG/M metagenome (GOLD analysis project Ga0307509, IMG submission 202245) | Populus trichocarpa ectomycorrhiza microbial communities from riparian zone in the Pacific Northwest, United States - 10_EM | ecosystem: Host-associated > Plants > Roots > Unclassified | place...
AATGGGGTGGCAGGGTTGCCTGGAGCGTTCCAGAGCGTTTGAGACCAGTATTCATTTTTCGAGGGCCACCGACAGCAGCACCATATGTAAGGGAGACATGTCGACGAACGCCAGAGCCAGCAGGAGGGGGCGAAGGAACGTGTGGAGGGTTGCCAGCAAAATGAGGAGAGAGTGGAGAATTCCCAGATTGAGCCTGAGATTGTACATCGAGGACTTGTTGGTGCTGAGCCATTTGGAGATCAGTTGGAGAATGCTGGGAATAATCAGTTTAAAATGTTGAAAGCACGAAGGGTGTATATTTAATAACCTCATCTTCCTCTACATTATATGATCCAAATTTCCAAGGCTCTTCATCGCCTTCGTTGCCGGCGATGGCTGCAAGACTGTTAACTGTCTTCGGGGTAAGTGTTCCCGACTTCGGTGCTTGGTTTTGGAAACCTGGGAGGTGAATGGTGATCAATGCCAAGATGATCAAGGGCGACGAGAGATTACACACCGCGATGGTAGCCGGTTGGGAGAGAACTTTGCCTGTGAAGAGAAGTTTTTTCTCCAACGGCGCCAACTCCACCGACCCAATCCTGATCTACGGGCCCATCGTCATTCCAGATAGCCTGCTGATGCTGCTCTTGGGTTTCCTCTGAGATAACATCCCGAGCAGTTGCACGGGCGGCGCGTGAGTGAGCAGAGATGGTATGATGGCGGCGCACTGCACCAGTTGTTGGAGATGACGGATCAGAGGGAGGCGGGGGGTTGGAAGAAGCGGACATGCAAGGCAAAAGTTAGATTTGTGACGGTTAGACAACAAGTTAGGTAGTCATAGTTTCCAAATTCACACATTCAATTATCTGATAAGTGGCCACAACCACCATGTTCTCCGTCGTCAGAGCTGCCCGTCCTCGGCGCCCTCTCCCTCTCGCCATACCGAGGAGACTCTTTGCAACTGATGCACCACCAAAGCCAACTACAACCACCTTCCAGATGGCAAAGACGGTCGCAAAAGTTACCGCTTTGCTCGGCATCTCCTCCGTGGTCGGTATTCTCGTGGTTGGCACTGGCATCCTCGCGCACGACGCTTTCACATACAATGATAGACACGTTGACCGCGTTCCTATCAACCCTCTTGCCTTGAAACCAGAACGCGGTGGTCCCAAGAACTTGCCCATAGCACGTGTTCTAATCGACGATGCGGACGACGAGGAAGCCAGACTACTTGCTGTCAAACCAAAGCTTGTCATTGTTGGTGGTGGATGGGGTGTACGTCTACTTGGAACACACACTCTCATCTCTCTCAACTAACGGGAACACCAAAAGGCCATCGGTGTTCTGCAATCCCTCCATCCAGGGGACTATCATGTTACTCTTGTATCTAGTGACACATATACCACCTTCACGCCCCTTCTCCCATGTAAGGATTACTTTTCTTATTTACAATCCCTCCTCACCTTTCCCCATAGCTGCCGCTGTGGGCACCGTTTCCGTTCGTTCTCTGATCGAACCTATTCGTAAGGTCCTGGCACGTCTCCGCGGCCATTTCGTCCAAGCAAGAGCAGTTGATCTGGTTATGTCGGAGCGCCTCCTTGAAATTGAATCAAAGGCTTCGGATGGCACTAAGAGTAACATTTATCTCCCGTATGTGGTCTGATTCAATCACTCTCGCATTCCAATTAGCCGCGCCGTAGGTATGACAAGATCGTGATTGCTGTTGGTTCCTCATCAAGTACACATGGCGTTCCAGGTTTAGAGAACTGCTTCCAGCTTAAAACCATTGGCGACGCACAAGCTATCCGACGCCGCATTCTGGGTATTCTTGTCTAATTTCTTCTCTTTCACTGATGCTAACGTACGCTCAGATAATTTCGAGCTCGCCAGTCTTCCTACCACATCACCGGACGAGAGAAAACGTCTTTTGAGCTTTGTCATTTGCGGAGGTGGTCCTACTGGTGTGGAAACAGCTGCTGTTTGTTCAATGCTCTGATCCACGCATAACGTCGCTGACTGTCGCCTACAGGAAATTTACGATTTCTGCCAGGAAGATATCATGAAATATGTAAGTAGCCGTTACTGCAAAGAATAAATCTGGGACTAAATGTTTTTTGAGTTCCCGAAAATCTGCAGAGAAGAGGTCTCCATCCACGTCATACAATCTCGGGAACATATTTTAAATACGGTATGTCATTCTATTCTCCAGAGCCACATTATTCTGACGAAATTTAGTATTCTGAGGAAATATCGAAATTTGCAGAGGTCTGATGTAGTTCTTTGCCTAACCGAATCTCCTGACTGTTTTCTGTTCCCTTTTTAAGCAAAAATTTCGTCGAGATGATGTCGACCTTATTACATCTGCTCGGTAGGCACTTTAACATTACTGCGCTTCTTGAGCTTCCAGAGGAGACCAATCTTGTTTCCAACTAGTGTCGCCGCTGTCACCCCGTCTCATGTTCTTTATACCACTCACAATTCTGAAGGCAAAATGGAGCAGCATTCTATTCCCTCAAATTTCGTCCTTTGGTCCACAGGTATCGCTATGAATCCCTTCGCTGCACGCGTAACCAGCCTTCTCCCGAACCAAGTTCACAAAAAAGCGATAGAGGTCGATTCCCACCTCAGAGTGAAGGGTGCCCCTGCAGGTACCGTCTACGCCATTGGTGATTGTGCTACGGTGAGGTTCAAAACCTGATCCTTGAAGCTGGGTGTTTATTTTTTTTTCAGATAGAGACTTCGCTTTTGGATCACTTCATTGATCTCGTCAATGAGTCTGATGAAAACAAGGACGGCAAAATTGATTTTGGAGAATGGGAAAATATGGGTAAGTTTGTGCGATTTCCCCCTGAGTTGGCTCACAATTTGTTTTCTAGTTAAGAAAATCAAGCAACGTCTTCCTATGGCAGAAGATCACCTTGTCCAAGTGAAGGAACTTTTCCAACTCTACGATTCCGATTCAGACAACAGCCTTTCGCTCAACGAACTCTTCATTCTCCTCGAAGAAGTTGGTCGTCAGATCACCTCTCTTCCGGCTACAGCGCAGGTTGCTTCACAACAAGGAAAATACCTGGGCAAGAAACTACATCGAATCGCACACCATCCTGATTTTCCTACTCCCCAGGATACTCCATCATTGCCTCCAAGCCACAATGTACTCCATACCCTGTCAGATGAAATGTTCTCCACACCATTCAAGTACCTCCACCTAGGCAGCCTGGCTTACATCGGCAATGCGGCTGTTTTCGATTTCGGCAAGTATTCGTTCATGGGTGGTTTGGTCGCCATGTATGCCTGGCGTAGCATCTATTGGAATGAACAAGTAAGTCCGAGGACCCGGGCATTGTTGATGATTGATTGGATAATACGGTGCGTCATTATTAGCATAAGCTTGAAAACGAATTTGACAAACTGGTTCCAGGGGTATCTGGGGCCGTGATTTATCTCGGCTCTGAATCGAACCTCCGTTGGACAGAACTTCCATTGAACTTTACATTCATTGATCTCTCCTTCATTGTTGTAGCCTTTATTAACGACATAGATACTCCGTTGCACGGCTGTATCAATTCTAATGCCTTTGATTACAATTCGTTAGAGTACATAGTTATTCAATAAAATTTCGATGGCGCATCGACCACTCCCAGACCTTGACACCTCCCTTCCGGTGGCCTTCACCTTCCCATTCACGTCCCGCTTTCCAGACTTCTTTATACCCTTGTTCCTCAAGAATATCCCTAACCCCAGGTTCGAGTAATAACTGGCCAAAGAATATAAAAAGTCGGGGCCACTCGTGCCTCCATGGGTATGAAGGCTGAGTCGATGACACCGAGGAAGACAAAACTGGAGCAGGAGCTCCGGGTACGGATGTAGGAAATGGTGACATAGGGAACGATGGCTTCACATGTGCCGGAAAGTAAGTCAGAAGGTAATCCATTGGCGAGTCAAAGAACACCGTCGTCTGGTCCTCATATGTGGATAGGTCTTGATGGCTAAAAGCGAAAAAACCTATAAGTCGAGATGGATTCAAGCCGGCCACAGCGGGGACTTACTCGAGAGGTGGTTCACAACCTAGAGCCCACATTCTCCCATTTGCGAGCTCTTCTCGATGTAAAAAGGCTTGTCCTGGTGTGGAGTGACATGGCATTAATATGCCAATCGTCGTGCTTTTGAGCTCAGTTCTTGGAATGGCTCGAAGGAAGGAGAGAACGCTAACAGGTGCGCTACAGTAAAATAGTACGAGATAGGTGGAGATAGGAAGTGTCGCGAGGAGCAGAGTTAAATGTCGCCGGGGTATATTAGGCAACTTAAAATATCGATGGATAAATGTCAGGACTTGAGGCTGGGCTTTCGATCGAGACTTTTGGTTGGGTGGTCTTTTCTCCAAGACGAGATCAACGAGTGATTTTGCTGCGAATATGTGCAATAGGGGGAGGATGGGGTGAAGAAAGCGCCATTCTTTGTGACCAGGAAAGGAGTACACCGCTACTGTCCACAGGATTGTTACCAGCATGAATTTCAGAGGATTTTTCTCGCGTGTTGACTTCCACCTCATCGAAACCCATACACCATGGAGGGTAAACGGAAGGGCAGTGGTCAAGAGAATGGGTATTGCTTGTGTGATATAGTAATGCCACGGGTTTGCGCCATAAAAGAGGGACACGGATGACAGATTTGCCCGCAGGAAATTGAGTGGGGTAAAGGTCAGTTTCCCAAAATATAACGAGTCCATGAGAAGTAGAACTTGTGACGCCAACAACCTAGTGGCCTTGTCAACGAAGTTGTCGACAAAATAAATAAATAAAAGGACGAACCCCGCGAAAGCTAGATCCCTTGCAATCATCAGGACAACACGTTTGTGACGATGGATTGCCCAGAACAAATTGGCATAAAGAAACACCCAAATCACGGCGTTTGTTGGCCTAATCATGCAGGCCAATGCACTGAAAGCGATCATCTTCCTCAATCGACTCCTTGATGGAGAGGTCAAATTTTAGATTTCGCAGAAAATGTGGAGATACCTGTTGAAGATGAGCTGTGGACTCAATTTTGTATTCGCATCCCAAGGGTAGTAAGCAAAAGCAATCGTGCACAAGGAAGTTTCCAGAGAGTTGGACAACGATCGTGACAATGCGAGGGCATGGAAGAGCGATGTTAAGGATAAGAAATGCTAACAAAAGTTCAGTGATGACCTTGAACTGTTGAGGGCGTATCTTACCGCGGTTGACACGTAGTCGTTGCCCAGTGCAATTCGCGCAACTTCACCCACATAAATGTCAGTTAAAGCCGCAAGACAGCCATGGACAATCTTGGGGCATGCAATCTACTCGACGCGGGTTGAGTCTGCGTCACTGTGGCTCAAAGAACCCTCGCCTACCAGAAGCCATTCTCCGATTCCTTTTGACTCCGCAAGCCTGGTGGTCTTCAATATCCAGAACACAGGCACATTGATGGCAGGATACACGATACTTCGAATGGGATGTGCTGTCAACCATTCCCAAGTTAGATGCCCATAGCCAAAGACAAGTTGATGGGCAGGTTCAAGGGACTGGAAATATTCGTCGGGCTGAAAAAAAGTCCGTGTACAGAGGGCAACAAGTACACGGATACTTATCGCCAAATAGGTCGATGCGCGCATCTATCAGGTGAAAGTCAAGTGATAAGGGGTTTGGACATCATTGAAATTCACATGTAACGTAGTTAGCTAATACAACCATTCCATTCCACAAAGGTTTGAGCACATGTGCATTCTAAATTACAGGAAGGTATTTCTCTTTCTTGAACAAAACTTCTACTCAGCCAGGTCTACCCCTAGTGCAACGGACATTTTGATTTTCTTCAGTGGCCTTGCAAGTTCAGAATCAGATGGGTTGATCTCGTTCTGGGGTAACACTCGTTTCGTAGATTCAGAGCCACCGTCGCCCATTTGCGTTGCTGGATACTGCGTCTCTTCCTGAGTTTGAGTTTCCTCGTCCATGTTCCTGGGGGTCCTGACAAGTTTACTCAGTTGGATCTACAATATGGAAACCATGCGTTCAGTACTTTTTTCGTCCTCTATGAATGAAATTCACCATTTCTGACAGACCGATCAAACGAGTTTCAACAGCCTGGTCGTTTGGCTCGAAGTTCTCCAAGAACTGAGTTTTTCTCTCAATTTGATAATTAAAAACGTATCGCATTTTCTGTATATTCTTTCGTGTTTTTGGATACTTGGATGCTTCCTTTCCTTTAGTCTTGTTTTTCTTGGAACGCGTGGTGACCAAAAGCCCCATGTCATCCAGTGCGACGGACTCTTGAAGGACAAATTCTATGCCACGATGAATGTCAGCAGAAATGAAGTATAAGCGCCATAATCATACCCCCATCCACGAGCCGTTTTAGCATTTGACCAGCAAGTACAGTATCCCCGCCTTTTGACAATATCCGATGAACGCTCATCCACTTGATAATTGCTATAAAATCCCCTCACCATAGGATTTCGAGAATGCCATGGAGGTGAAACTCTGTTCTTTCTGCGCAACTTTAATAGCTCTCCTATCAACAAATTCTTGTTACACCCAGTCAATGAGTAGAGCCAATACCTTCCTCACCTAAAAAGTGCAAGGTCCTTGAATTTGGTAAGCACTCGAGGATACAAGTCAATTTTGATGAGTTCCCATGTAATATCGGCGCGGATACGACAGTCAAAGCATACGAACTGGGTCGGCATTCGAGGGTCATCGGTTGCATGGTACCTTATAGGAGCTAAGTTTCCATTTTTCAAGAACGACGGATGGCCTTACCCCATGCACCTGTTATTTTAAAGTCAGGTAGGATCTGGGAAGACAAAATTTGACGAACCAGACGTGAAACCACCTTTTGCAGCCTCCTTCACAGAAGCAGCACTCATCTTCTGTCTACAATGAAAAAATTATCCGCTATGGATCAATAAACCCTAATCAAGTGAACTTACCAAAATACCGCATTCGCACTGCAGTCCGTTGTCATTTTCTTCAGGAACTTCTGATGAGATATCATCGCCTTTCACAGTCTCCTGGAAAGATTGTATCGACTCTCTAGTTCTCTCTTGGGCTCTTTGGGTCTCAAAGTCTATCAGCGAGAGCTGCGATCAACTGCATTTCGAGGAAGGGATAGAGCACGACGTTACCTAACATTTCAGTCTCAACGTCCTCTGGGGCTCCAAGGCTCATCCTCTTCAGCATTTCTGGATCGAAACCCATAAACGGACTCGTTGGTGGCGTTGAAACAGAGGAAATTGAAGAGGCAGATGTCAGGGATGGAGGCCATTTTGTTGCTGTATAGTAAAGGAGGTCAATGCAACTCAGGAACATCTGGAAAAGTCAGAATCTTACTGTTTGTTTTCGGTGTCAAGAGTAAAGGCTGAGTCTCCTCAAAGTTCGAGTCTCTAGAATTTTTTTCAGCTGCCTAGGGAATCAAGTAAGTAACATCCCTACGGACATGAGAAAAGAATTCACAATCTCGTGCAAATATCTAGGGGCATTCTCCAAAATGCCCTCGAACCGTGCTTCAGAATGTTCTTGCAGAGCAATTGGGTCCAAATTTCCTTCCTTGTTTCGATAACCTATAGGAGCAATCGCGTCCTTCTTGAGATAATTTCCATCCGGTTGTCTTAAGTAGTCCGGGTCGTCTTCGCCCTCTGCATCTGCATCACTGAGTTCGAGGCAGTCTTCTGCGGGCCAAACAACATTCCTATTTTCTGCGTCCTCAAGTTGTTTTTCGGCTTGGTCCTTACATGCCGTGGCCTCCTGGAGTGGTGTGGGATTTAAACGCCCTGTGATAGAAGTTGTCCCAGAGAAAGCAGCATCATCATGCTCAGTGGAAGATGGGAGAAACGATGCGATCGAGGTGACACTTAAGTTGACTCTTATTGAGAGATAACGTCAATATCAGGGTTAAAAATTAGGATATCTTGGAGGTCGTACGAATGGTGACCAGTCTCTATTTTCCCAAGGCTGCACCGATCCGGAACTTCGTTCAGATCATGCGTCAAGAAATACCATTTGTCCTTATCAACATCTCCGGCTTGGAAATTAGGGGGTTCATAATCTAGTGGAGTTTGGTCGGTGTAGAAAACCTTGAACGTTGCAAACCGACGTCCTAGCAAAATCTTAATCAGCGACTGGGAGCTCACATTGCTTGTATACACACTCGGCAATACGTCCATGTTATGCATTGCCTGAATCAAGGTCTTGAGAAGCGTCTTATCCGCAGATGATTAAATGGAACAGTGGAATGAAAACATTGTCATCATCACCTTTACGCTCAGTTTGACGTCTCTAAGGGTGGGCACTTCGCCCTTTTTAATTGCCTTTGCAACGGGGTCTTCATTGTTTTCTCTGGAGTGCTTGGAGAATGAATCGCGTCCACCCCCAAGACTCATCGTTGGGAACACGATGCCGCTGCCTGGAACCTTGTAATACTGAATAAAGAGTTCAGATACGAAAGTTCTTATAATTTGGAGGAACCTCCCTTGAAATTGAAGGTGTACGCTTCAACGATGCTAAGGGGAGATGAATGGGAGTCAGAGGAAGTATAGAATGGAATTACTTGTTTGGATCTTTAGTATCCTGAAGGAAGAGATTATACTGATAAGGGTATCTTCCTTCAAGGAAAATGAAGAACGCACGAGATAGATCCCAAAGATAAAACTCCGGAGGTAGCGTTTCTCGAGAGCATCAAATATTCCATATTCCTTGAGAGAGTTGTCAAAAAAGATGAATGAAGGAAATTGAGACGCATATACGAGGTAGTTTAAGAGTCTGTCCGCCTCATCAGTATACCCCCTCGTGATGGTCTTGGAAAGTCAGGATCCTAATATACACCGACCAATAAAATGGGCCTAAATACCATGATCCTAAATCCATTGATGTTTTTGCGTGAGGTTGTGCTTTCCTGTGACCCAGATGGTTGGGATGAGCCGCCTTCAGGCTCGTCGACAGAGGTAAAGTGACCTACTGGAGATCAGCAACATTCTTGGAGGCAAGGGAACACATACTCTGAGTAAAATTATCTTCCGGCAACAGGTTCCTTGAAAACGATTTCAGAATTTCAAGAGTATCAAAAAGGATAAGTAACGATGGAAGACCTAAGGAATGTAATGGCACCAATCCCTGCCCTAAGAAGGGTCTGCACCGCAGCAAGACTCTGGGTTTGGCTTATTGACTGGGTCGCGTTTCGAGTTTGTTGGTGCTGCATACCACATGAAATGATGAGGGAAGCGGAGTGCGCCTTCGATCGCGTCGCGCTTCCTAGTCACATGATATTATTTGAACCCATCCCATCCCGCTAAGGCGATAAGCGCATTGCACTTTAAGTACTCTGTGGAGGAATGACCCGCGAGATTATACATCTGATAGACAACAACCCAATAGGACCAATAACCTTCCATCCTTGTAGCAATGGGTAGTCTGAACACTTCCAGGCCTTTACATTTTTAATCCTCTGACCATGTACTCGTCCAAGCGAGACCGCAGGTGGGAGCCACACAGATGATTACTACCGCTGTCGGTAGAGATGGATTGAATGAACATCGCTGATGCAGCATGAGTATGAAGATCGAAGGCACTCGTGCTTCAATGCTACGATTTGCGGGACGTGTACAAACGGCAACCCAAGGGAAAACGTGAAAAGCTTTAAGTGACTATGCAATCCGCTAGATGCAACGTCGCAGCCCTCTCACACAACTAGTCGAAACTAAAATTTGTAAGCATGAAACCGCCGATATGTGGATGAATGTTCACTCTCACACCTTCGTCATGAATCATACCAATTTATTCAAGTCTGCCCTGTCCCAATGAGCGTTCCTATACGCATGTCAAATCCTTCGCTCCGGATAGGCATCTCCGGTGTGTGAAATGGGTTCTTCATAACGGCGTCGGCATAAATATCATATACCCTCTGTAACACAACGTCCGCCGTCGTATCCGACAATGAAGTCAAAAGTACAAATTTGGTGCCTTATTTATGAATTTCATCGAAGAAATTTGATCTTTTAAGCACAAACTCACCTGTTACAGTTAAAAAGATGTTGATCTTGAAACTTTCCCCTTCAATGACCTGCACACCAGAGCTTGAACCCATTGGAGAGAGTCGGCTTGTGATAGCGTGTATTCCATGCAAGGTACCGGCGAGGACTAGATACTCGTTTGAAGTCAGGAGGGCGAGGCCATCTGGAAGAGGATGAGAAGGTGTCTTAGACAGTCCTCAGCATGAACGACCTGCAAAATTGCGTTGATATACAAGCCCGCCGGCTTTGTTGATCACCTATAGTTGGAGATGTTAGAAAAATGGCGTGTTGTGCAGTGATTGTTAGCACGAACCCAAAGCCCGAAGATGGCCATTGATTCGATTCAGATTCCAGAAGAGAGAAACGTGAACCAATAATGATAGCGGTTGGGACAAACTCGAAACAGGAGCCTAAACAAGCAATCATGAATTGAGTACATCAACACTCTACTACATCGACCAGTCCTTTTTCAATATGCTTCGGCACATGCTACGCTCATTGTCTATGGGCCGGCGATGGCAGCCATACCTACCTCTATTCATCATTTTCCTTACACTGCCCTCAATTCTACGGGCAGCGACTCTTGACAGACGCGAACTCTCCCCATTGTCCACTGATGATATAACACGGCTCATCTCGAGGAAGGATCCTCTCAAGAATCTAGACCCTTCAAATCCAGCGTCCCATTTATCTAAAATTTTAATTCCCAGAGTTGGTACGCCTTTCCCTTCCAGCCATCCGCCCACCGTTCCACTCACCCGTCTTCACAGCGGACACAGATAATAATACTTTGGTTCGGAACTATATCGTGTCAACTCTCAAGGCCTTGGATTGGCATATAGAACTAGACGAATTCATGGATCAAACACCTATGGGACAAAAACATTTCGTCAATGTGATCGCCACCAAAAACCCTGCTGCGTCAAGACGCGTGGTTCTGTCTGCTCATTTTGATAGTAAATACTTCCCTCATTACCCTCAGAATCAAGTGAGCCCTTCAAATAATAGTGTTCTTAACGCCATATTTACTCTGATTGATAGTTTGTAGGAGCAACAGATTCAGCCGCACCATGCGCCATGATGCTCGACCTAGCGGAAACACTAAACCCCCTGCTTGATAAAAGGCAAGAAAGATTTGAAGAGGGAGAGGAAGACGATGACGACGTGGCGGATATCACACTTCAGCTTATATTTTTCGATGGTGAAGAAGCTTTCGTTGATTGGACGGACACGGATTCCATCTACGGTGCAAGGTAAGTCAGGTGCGGTTCGTCCTACTACTGCTGACCGTATTTCCTTTGCTTAGGCATCTCGCTAAGAAGTGGGCAACTACTTACATACCTCCAAATCAAAGCCGTCGCCTTATGAATGTACAGATGACTCAGCTTGGTGGAATTGAGCACTTCATTCTCCTCGACCTCTTGGGCGCACGGCAACCATCTATTCGTTCTTTCTTCATAGACACTGCATGGCTGTTCGACTCCCTGATTTCCGTCGAACGCCGCCTCGGGGAAAGCGGGGCATTCGCCTATGCAAATGACAATAGTATGGCACCTGACAAATGGACGAGCTACTTTCGTCCTCGAACAACTGCCAGTGTGAATTTCGGTTATATAGGAGACGACCACCTCCCTTTCTTGCAAAGGGGAGTCAGCATTCTCCATCTCATCCCTGAACCGTTCCCTCATGTTTGGCATACCATTAGGGTACGTGTTGCTTTCTATCCTTGCCACTCCCCTTTCTTATTAACAATCCTCAGGATGATGCTTCCGCGTTGGACCTCTCGACTCTACGGAGATGGAACATCATGCTTCGGGTGTTTATGACAGAATATCTGAACCTTCGACCCCAAGATTTTCAGTCAAGGACCAATCCCATTACAAGATCGGAATCCGAACTTGTGAGCATGCCGATACGCTGTGATGATCCCTACTGACGAGATCATTGTTTAAAACTAGTAGACAAGATGGAGCTCGTTGAATTCAGTTACTTGATGTATTTATAGATAGACCCATATTGACATGTAAACGATGTTTGCTGTGAAGAAAAGTGAAGAGAGGATCAAGTACTTAAACATAGTAGTCAACTCATCATATGCATCGGAAATTAGGGCCGGTTTATTCGCGCACTTCGGCTAATTCTCAATTAGCCTGATCATGACAATCGAGTCTCTTTTTGGCGACACTTTGTCGCACCGCCTTGTCTTGAAACCCTCTTTCCATCCACGATCCAATTTCTTTCACCTCCATGCCCCAACGACAACGGCACTACTCGATCTTCTCACCACCCAGCCTCTCCATGACCGAACTTATCAAGACTACCTTGGATCACGACTCGACAGATATGCTCATTGAGAGATGGCTGGAGCACACAAATACGGGCCTCGACGCTTACCAGGCATGGTTCAAAGACGCTCGTGAGCGAATGCAAAAAGATAACACAAAACAAACGGTTGCCTGGAACAAAGGAGAATTTGCGCCAGAGCATGTCTTCTGTCGAACAGTAGATACCAACCGTCTAATGCCTCTCGATCGAACGTGGACAACTCACGTTTACCACCACCACTCGATGCAGGATAGGAAGCGTTCGATGATGCCTGTAGTATTCACGATGGTGTGTTGCCATTTCGTGTGTTCTTGCCTCCTGTACCCACAGACCTCGTTATGCAGCTCCCAGAACTCATGTTACTGCGTGGTATGCATGATACCGGCTGTGATGAAATATATGTCATAGTCACAGACCTTAAACGACAAGAAATGGACGATGTCACGAATTACTTCAAGTTTATATGCAGATATTGCTTTGGACGACGGTGTAAACCAAGTATAGAGAGCCAAATACAACATGAACGTTCGTCTTACAGTGCCCTCTCCTTTCTCAATCCAATACTCTGACACTGCGAAATAATAGATATGCGTCTCAGCCACAAACTTCTTCGTCAACACCGCACGCCCTGTTTCCCCCAGATTGACCTCACCATGCGGGCTATCCTCTACGAGAAACGACCACGGTTCATTGTCCTTTTCTCCACTTCGTACTCTCAGATATTCTTCACGGACCCATCATACGTTCCCGATGAAACGATATTCTATGATTACCCTACAGGATGTCCCAATCCTTGTTGCACAGACGATTGTGAAATAATCCGCTTTCCCAGGAGGGGGATCGAGACTGCCTCAATTCTTCAAATCAAAACGAAAACAAAGCGGAGAAGGGTGAAATCGAGAGAAATGTGCAACTGGATTGATTGCGACGTCTCGTTCGGTGATGTCCCTCATCCCTCCATCAGTGCAGCAGGGAGCTCCGATGGGTCGGAATTCAGTGTGGACGCCACGTCAATCCTTGAACCCGCGAAGCGAACTGGGCAGGTTTGCGGCAAGTGCAAACTCGTCAAATATTGCTCGCCAGAACATCAGCGGAGAGATTGGAATGAGCACAAACGGGTTTGTGTGAAGTGGTAGGGACTTGTCTATTACATTTTATACCTCCTTTTTCTTCCCATTGCCCATTCGTCTCTATCTCATTTGGTTTCATTAGCCATCGGCTCCTTCATGATTTCTTGTTGTACTGGCAAATTGTATACACACATCATACAGTCATGGACACTCTTATTTAACCACCTTTACCTACCGTGTAATAACTACGCATGTGCATTTTCTGTAATGTCTTATCCTTCCTATAGAGGAAACTCTCGATCGATAGGAGTCCGTGCATTGATCGTCAAAACCTTTCGCGCGCATCTCTCCCGGTAACAGCCTCAATGCGATATTTGACATCCAAACTCGCGCAACAGGTCAATAAAACCTACACAAATGCGTAAATCTCCAGATGATTGAGTAACACGCTAGATTGACGATGAACTTATGAGTGTTGCTGGGGCCTTCAGCCTGGACCAGGTTGGTGAGCTCCTAGTCACACTGCATGGTTCTTAGATGGATTAATCTTTTTGTCAGTTAATGGAGCTTGCTGGCCTGGCGTGCGCACAGGCTGTAGCCACAGTGTATCGCAAGGACGTGTATCCTCGCGTCTTGGTCTGCTGTGGACCAGGGAACCAAGGTAGGGGAAGGTCTTAATCTCCTCATCAACATGTGCCCTTATCTATGCCCAACACTTGAAGGTGGAGACGGACTCGTCGCTGCGCGACATCTAGGTCTGCATTTTCCTCGAAGGATGTCCCTTTGGCTCTGACTATGATGAACAGGGATGTTTGGGTATAACCCCACTATCTACATGCCGAAGGTAACTAGGAACTCTATCAGAGAATACCTAGTACTTATCAGGTTTTGTGCCCATTTTCTTGTGCTCAGCCTGGTTCAAAGGATATTTATCAGGTTTGCATTGTTATATCCCTGTGGCATTGCTATCTGATCCCATGCAAAATTAGCGCCTTCAAAAGCAATGCGAGAATATGTATATCCCTATCATCCCCCCTTCTAATGACCTCGAGGATCTTCACAAGGCTCTACAACATACCGACGTGATCTTGGATGCCATTTTCGGGTTTTCATTCAAACCACCCATTCGCGCTCCTTTTGATGCTGTCATCCCCATGCTTAACAAATCACGTCTCCCAATCCTTTCCGTGGATATTCCCTCGGGTTGGGACGTTGAGAAGGGCAATGTCCTGGACATTGGATTGCGACCCAACGTCTTGATCAGCCTCACAGCACCTAAACAAGGTGTTGCAGATTTTGTAGGAAGGCATTTCCTTGGTGGGAGATTCGTACCAAAGTGTGTCCTTTCTTTCCCAGATGGCTCGTTGGAACATTCTGAGAGATGGTCCTCATCAGATCGTTAGCTGAGAAGTTTGAACTCCAGCTTCCTGAATATACGGGGTGCGACCAAATCGTTGAGGTGGTTTCAGACAAAACTACGAGTTAAGCCTCTCAATTTGCAAAATTCAAAGTACAAGACGGAAATCGCGAGGTCTGAAAGAAAAATGGCACAAGAAAGAAAGTATCCAGTAGATATCGCATAAAGCATCGTCCTTTCACGGTTATTAGTAGCATGACAGAAACCGAGAGAATTTTGTTTTGAGATCCGAAAGACCTGTGTAGATCAAGTGCGAAGCAGGTTCTTGACGTTAGTAATCAGTTTTGCAGCGTCGACAGCATCCTGGCATATAATTTAGCCGAGTTCACAGCCGGAGTGCATGCCCATATATACCCGTTCATTCTGTTTTGCTTCTTCGAGTCGATGTCGGGCTTGTTTTGAGAATGCCTTCAGCGCCTCTTGTCGTTTATGAGCATTTTCCTGTACTATTGGATCATTCAAATTATTCAGTGGCATATGCAGTCTCCGAAGCAGATAAGACAAACACGTTGTACTTGCTGCGTTAATCTTCTCCGCGCGAAGAGGTCCAATATCTCGAAGTATGGATGGATATAAACCAGAAAGACGAAGAAAGGATTCCTAGAAATATAAAAAAAGCCGTCAGAAGGATTAAGTATACCGCACGAATGATCCGACTTCTTGAGCAACTTGAGGTAGGTGGCAGTCACAATAATACTTGTCAAACCCAGCCTCCTGGGATTGTAGGGTAGCGATATTGGCTTGAATATCTTCTCTGGTATATTTGAATTAAGAGTCCTATGGCAAGGGTGGAGCGGAGAGCATACAACGTCGTAACACCGGATCCCACGATCTCTTTTGCAGCGTTTCTTGCAGCAAGATATAACGCTTTCTTCTGGACCTGGAAGGCCCCTGACCGAGCACATGATCCCTTTGACTTTTCTCCTGGACATCCGACTGAGATGAGATAGTTACATAAGGAAATAACATCTGGTTAACTCACCGACTCGGATGCTTTTACGAACAGCGAAGATGAGGTCCTCTCTTAAGTCAGACAGCAAATAACAGTTAATTTGAAGAGATGGAAAAGAGGGGATATCAACTTCGCTTTCTCTTCCTCATCTCCTTCAAGCTCATCGGAAAAACTGGATTCGACCTCTTCTTCCTTTACTTCAGTCTTCGTCCTTTCCCGCACTGGTTTTGTGCGAATCGCTGTTTTTGAAGGTAGTTGAAGGAATTTTTGGGAAACAATCCTGGAACTCACAAGGACTTCTGACCATTATATGCGTTTAGAATGACGGAAAGGCGAGAGGGCTACTCTGAAATAATTAAATGACTTACATATAGAGTGGACTTTCACACGCATCTTCTGACTCTCCATATTCTTCCTGACAAGCTGAATTTCAACTGCAAATATATGCGCCTGATACTTCAATATTAACTATAATGGATTGGTGAGCAACTGGACACCGGCTGCAGAATAGAATACGTATAACAGTCCGCCCCATCCAGTCTTGAATTAAATATCCACCAACGGATATTATCTGACCTTGCATCGAGCGAAGGGGACACCTCTGCAGATGAGGTCTTATCCCGCGTTCAAACGCGTGCGGATCCTGTGCCAACAACCAAGGGTGCCGAACGACTTTATATGGTCTGTCGTCTTCTACTTCAACACTATTCCCTTCATTCAAGGCATGTAGTCTGCCTCAAGGGTGCACTGTAACATAGCATTCGGGGACCTGGCCGCCAACTTTCCTAACGTAGGCGTCACGAAGTCCATTGGGACAGTTTTTCCAATGCTCATCGATATCTTGCGGGACACCCCATACATTGACTTCGACAGATCCCTGGGCTGGACAGGTATGATCTCATACTAAACGACGAACATCGAACCTCACTCTTTCTTTGTGAAGATTGGGCACTTCCGGATCAACTTGCATTTTCTATCACCTCAGCCTTACTGCGACTGTCTAATCAGCACCCGACATACCGCGACGATGCAACATTGGCAATTTTCTCTTTTGTTTCACAGGTGGTGGAGCAGATATATGACAGCAGTTGTACGTACTCCCGCACAGTTTGCACGCTTCCTGCTCTGATATTAAATGTTCTAAGCTTTGGACATTTTGACACAATTGATGCCCGCTCTACATGGTTTTTATCGTGCCATCAGCTCTACCTCGTACTCTTGGACTATTTTGCAATGGGAGACGCTGACAGCCCATCTCAAGAGTCTCTGTTCTACCAAAGTAATTGACCGCCTGAACCACCTTCTTTTGGATATCGCACAAAAGGAAGATGCAGACCCTGACACATTTCGCCATGTGCAAACCTTTGTTGCCCGTTATGCGGCCCAAGGTCGTCCATTAAGCGGTTATTTCATGGTGTGCTGCGTCTTAGAAACTGAGTGGACAGTACTTGCCCAAGTCCTTGCGCCTCCTGTCTCAACTAGGGGTCCGGTTGTTGAAGCCGCGGCAGCTAACAAGGCGTGGCTGTCTTTAACCCGAAATGCGGCCTTGGAACTTGATATTAAGGACCAGACGAAGGATATCTTGAAAGAAACCATCAAGTACTCTATGCAATGCTTTACCGATTTACTGCTCCAGATCAAAGAAATGGAGTCGGCACCTGCCCTTGACACTTATGCTTGGGAAACGGTATCTGAGAGCTTGGTGAGCTGGACTACCTAATTTTTCAATTGGGTCCTAATACGGACATCCCAGAAACTTGCTGCAATCTGCTGTCTAGCGCTTCGTGACATCGAAGAGCAACTATTTAGTCGCATTCTCCTTCTATTAAGCACGGAACCCCCATTTTCCGATAACCTTGCGCAGGAAGCGGCCCTAAAGGCCACCACCATCCTAGTGCGCAGGTAATTCACCAATTGGTTGCTTCCAATTACTCCTTTTACAATCTTTTCAGTTTCCCAGATATTGCCCCGAAAATGGTGGGCCACCTCCGGCGATTCGTCACCTCGCCTTTACCCCTGTTTGAATTTGGGTTTGCCTCAGAGAGTAGAGCACCACCACCCTTGTCCGCTGCTGCGAAATGCTTGGCTCTTTGTATCAGGGTAGGTGGCATCTTCCTTTGCTGGCGACTCACTCGCCTTAGGGTATTGACCAATTTCCAGCTTGCTCCCGGGGATGACTTAATCATGTCCAATATGTATTCTCTGCTCAACTACATTGGAGCTACAAGCAAGGACATTTACGATTCCAGCAGTGTTCACATTCACAACTATCCATCTCATGTTCAAGGCAACCTACACTCACTCGAAACTGGCTTACGAGGTCTCTCTGATGATGAAAAGAGGTTAGTTGGTATCAGTACAATTTCTGCGGTGACTAGGCTAGCGATCGAGTTCAAGATGGAGGAGGTAGGGCGACAGTATATGCTCCAAGACTCTGGGACTAAAACATATTTTCCAGGTGACAAAACTGACGATCTCAATGCTATTACAGCGCTTGGCTTCAGCAGAGCCAACTGTAGAGGCTGCTATCGCGTACAATCTTGTCGACCTTGCTTTGGCCGCCCCGAGAACTGCCTTCAATGATATCATCAGAGCATTTTCTGCCATCAACCGTTCTGCGAATCCGGATGACCCTCGTTTCTCCAACAATATGGTCTGCTGATCTTTCAATAATTGACATGGTTGCTGATACCTTTGGAAGGTCTTAGCTGCGCAAACTCGGCTAGCACAAGAGTTGCATCGGCGACCTGAACTATATGAAAATTATCTTGTCGAACTCTTGACACTATTTGCGGACAAAGGAGTGGCAATCCAAAATCTCAAGATTTCCAATCATCATGTCAAGGTAAGGACGTCTGTACATGGCACGCTGCGTTATTTATTCAATCAATAGATTGATGACATGGTGGAGCAATTGGCCACTTTGCTTCTGCCGATCGATGCTTTGATTTCCCAAGGCGATTTCGACCCCCGAGACGACCCGTCCCCAGAAATTCTGGCCCTTTTCAGGAATATGTGGTTTCTGTGTATCCTGTTCGGCTTTACCACAAGAGAGAACGACGAGGCAACGGCGATGGATTGGCTGAAACCGGCGTTGGCTCGCATAGCCGTTAAAACCCCTTCGATGGTTGTAGAAGAATCCCATGATGCAGTTGCAAGTGATGTTGAATATAATTCAGTCATTCGTCAAGACTATGCCAACACGGTTTGAATTCCTCTTTCATTTTATTCGGCTTTCAGTCTAATGTGATGTAGGTCATCAGTAGGCATCGGGGTAGTCTTACAAGGTATATCTCCTATCGGGCCAGCGATATTCGTAACTTGTCATCTGGACAAGTCATATTTATCCTCACTCTCCATGACATCGAAAGCATGCGATCCGCTGCTGGACTTCCGTCCTCGTTGGTATCGTATTTTATCAACGATAGTCTCAACTACCACCCAGGGTTGAGCGCATGCATGGAATCTGTCGCCGAAAAAGTATGTCAACACTACGTGCAGATGTACAACCAACTGACTACAATTAGGTTATACGGGATTCAATCAATGATCTGAATTCCAAGGCTTCTCAACAAGCCCTTCCTAAATATCTCTCATCCGAGCTCTTGGGCCTCGTTGTTTTGAGTACACACCGAATTGCCAAAGCTCGAGACATCGCATCTAAATATCTGAATCGCCTTATTACATCTTTCCCGTCTCTGATGTGCGACCCAATTTTGGTTTTCGCCATTCTGGAGGTACTTACTCTGCTGCAACGATCGTGCGAAAATGAATATATTGACGAGGTATGTCTCCGTGTTCCAACTAAGCCCATTACAATCTTAATCAATAAATGTTTTCAGTACAATCCTGTCTATGAGTTTCACTCGGATAGGAGCGGTGTTACGTTGCAATTGACGGACAGCTATCAAGTGAGAAACGAAATTCTTGGCCAGCTAAAAAGAAATGCAAATACCTGGTTTGAACTGGCACTGGGGCGCGCTCCCATGGAGTTGCAGTCAACCCTACAGGTAGATATTCGTCCCCTGGCCATCAAATTGGTACACGTGCCTGACGAACATGATTTGACAGAAATACCTTGCTGTTAATCAATCATCTGCCGGGATTAATTCTGCGGAATTAGGTGCTTCCATAGCCGAAAAGTTCGGAAAGGCTGTCGGGCCAGTACATCGTCAACTCTGTAAGTAAATATTATCATTTAGTGACTATAAGCTCATGCATGCTGTTGCAGCATCATTATCTTCATTATCGCAATGGAACATCGACGCCGCTAGAGTTTTATCGAGCCAAATTGCAATCAAGGGTTATTTTGCAGGTGAAGCTGCTGGAATTCGTTTAGCCAATCGAGAAAGTTTGTGTTTTCACTTCTTACAATGCTGCAGTATTTTGAATCTTGTTTTTAGGTGTCGACAAACTCGCAACAGCACCGCCCCAAAATGCACCATTTACTGAAATTCAAGCACTAAAATTCAAGTTATCCAACACTTTGCAGGAAATCCGCATCGGGAATAGTAAACTCACTGTCCACGATCTGCGAAGGCTCCTCTTTCGTTGTGCAGCTACTCTCATTTCGCTGGAAAAGGTCAGTGCCTTGCCTTGGAATACTTTCGCTCAAGCTGAACAACCTTCAGATTGATTATGATCTATTGCATTATTTAGTCACCTTGCCATTCGGTGTGGCAACTCCAACCGCGATCTCCTCAGGAATCGATGTGTGGAGCTGGGTTATTGCTGAGAAATCGGACGCGGAGGTTGCCTTGATGAGCGAGATAATGTCAGCCTGGTCCGATACCATTAGATTGCACAAAGGCATCTTTTCAAAATCTCTAAAGTAAGTCAAGCGCATATATATATACATACATATTTATACTACGTTTACATCTAGCTACGACGATCCCTTCTACCATCCCATAAGCTACAGTCCTACTGACAAGGAGGCCATCGACAGAGGACTCGGACATGCACGAAGGGTCCTGACTCCCCATGCTTTAGTGCTGCAGATGTTGTTCAGCCGCCTTCAAGCTGCACGATACCACAGACCAGGCGTGATGTTGATAATACAACACTTGGTGTTACGTTCAGCACGAGCGTTCAAAACTCTAAGGTATGTTTTCTCACGTTGGCTGAACATGGAAGTTGAACTCATGGTGCCCTTAGCACGCATGCATTGTCTCGTGAAGCCCGCTTTTCTTTCCTCCATTTTGGGTTTGAGACGCTCAAGAGTTCACATTTGGATGCTTATTGCGAGAATTCTTTGCGGGAATGTCTCTACAAAGTAGCATTCTCCTGGTTCTCTGTGCGCCCCCAGTGCGTGTCCCACACCCTTTTACCGTCTACAAATGATTGACCATCCTGAGCAGATGGTCATATGGGGCGAATCGTGTTCAAGTCGATGCGGACATCAAAGTGCTCTCAGAATTTCTCTCATATCTGCAGTCAGACTCAGTCAGAGGACCTCCTGCGATTTCTAGCCTATCACCAGCACGATTTACATCCACACGTAAAAGTCTTTGCATTCATACTTCTGTTCTCTAATTTATCAATTTAGATTATGCCGAGCGTATGCGTAGCCTAAATCTGCCTCTAAGGTTACTCACCGAAAACGAAATATTCCGCCTGTCCGTTTGGGGGAACCCAACTAATGATGCAAAGAAAGGAGGCGATCTTGTTGGGAACACGGAAAGGACGTTGCTCGATGTGAGCGATATGATTGTCGGCGATGAAACGTGTTGATATTTCTGCCAGGCATCTTGGGCTCCTATCGTCCGAACACTCTGGGATCTTGACCCAGCGATTGCCGTTTATCTCACAGAGCGCTTTAAAAATGCAACCATCCGCCATGAAGTTGGGAAACTCGTTCGCTCTCACACCATCGATGTTCTCGATATCCCAGAGGCTCTCACATTCCTCGTTGGAGAGCGACTGGATCCATTGATCTGCAAAGAGTTCAAGGTACCCTATAGTCAGAACTCTGTTCGTTCGTTGCTGACTCACACAACCCAGTATCTTCTCCTTTGGGCACCTGTACCCCCTATTGTCGCCAACACCTTTTTCGAGCGCCGATTCAACAGCAACCCCCTTATTCTCCAATACGCACATCGAGTCTTGGCACAGCATCCAGTGGAATTGACATTCTTTTTTATACCACAGGTCGTCCAAGCCCTTCGGTATGATGACCTTGGTGAGAACTGTTTCTAAAACGTATGTCCAACTCAATTGATCATTGTCAAAGGCTATGTTGCGCGGTTTATATTTGAGACTGCCAAGATTTCGCAATTATTTTGCCATCAAATCATTTGGAATATGAAAGCGAATTGTTATAAAGACGATGCAGCAGAGATTGTTGGTATTTTGAACACCTTTGGTTGCATTGCACTCACCGTTTGGTGCAGGAAGATCCTATGAAACCAGTGCTCGATCTGATGACGACCGAGGTTGTATCTTCGCTATCGGGGGCTGCCAGGGCATTTTACGACCGAGAATTTTCGTTCTTCAATGAAGTAACTTCGATATCTGGAAAATTGAAACCATTCATAAAGAAAACGAAACCAGAGAAAAAGGTGAGGTAGCACGAAGCTTCTGCGAATGATGCTCATTGAGTTGAAAGGCTAAAATTGATGAAGAAATGGCCAAGATCAAGGTGGAGGTTGGCGTCTACTTGCCGAGCAATCCAGATGGAATCGTCATCGACATCGACAAAAAGTCCGGCCGGCCATTACAAAGTCACGCGAAGGTGGCGTTTGCTTGTATGTAGATATGTCCATTGCTCATGATCTTTAGGCTCCTTTCATGGCGACGTTCAAAGTCAGAAAAGAGCGGATCGAAATTAATTCTGACCCCGATTCCTTGCTTAACAGCGACGGTGGAGGGATCGAGACTCGCACTGAATATGATGTCTGGCAACAGGCCATCTTCAAAGTTGGCGATGATTGTCGTCAAGACGTCCTCGCGTTGCAGGTCATTGCAATGTTCAAGAACATCTTTACCAGCGTTGGGTTGACCCTGTATCTCTTTCCCTATCGCGTGACTGCAACAGCGCCTGGAGTACGTGTAGCCATCTGTTGTTCGCGAAGTCAACTTAATTTTTGGCAGTGTGGAGTCATTGACGTCGTTCCAAATTCTACGTCCAGAGATGAAATGGGCCGGGCGAAAGTGAACGATCTTCAGGACTTCTTCATCGCAAAATACGGTGGACAAGATACCACCAGTTTCCAAAGAGCCCGACTGAACTTCATTCAATCTATGGCCGCATACTCTGTTGCTTGTTACGTCTTGCAAATCAAGGATCGACATAACGGGAATATCATGATCGGCGGGGATGGACATATTGTGCACATTGGTAACTTTCGTCATAATCTAGGCAACTGGATTTGGCTTAACATAACATACAGATTTTGGGTTCCTTTTCGATATAGATGAGTTTTGGACATTTCTAAGTCTTTATTTTTACTTATCTTTCTTCGTAGACACGTCCAGGAGTAAGGACCTTTAAATCGCCTGTAAACAGGGATATTCATTGACTGGATTCCATAGGGCGTAAAATTTGAACCTCACTCATTCAAACTCAACCATGAGATGGTTGTTTTGATGGGTGGTCGTTATTCTCAAGGTTATCAAATGTTCCAAAGCCTGACCGTCAAGGCGTTTCTAGCGATCCGACCACACGCGGAACAAATTATTGATGCAGTAAGATTGATGCTCGGGACGGGTTTGCCTTCGTTCAAGGGCGATCCGACTATTCGGAGACTAAGGGATCGATTCGCGCTGCAGTTGAATGAGCGCCAGGCTGCGGATTTCATGATGGGAATTATCCGTAACGCCCATGAAAACGTCAGGAGCACTGCGTACGACGAATTTCAAAGGGTACGTGTTTTCGCGTCTCCGTATGAGCGATTAGCTAACACTGCGATGTGACTTAGCTACAAAATGGTTTGTCGGGAAATTCTTATTCTTGAAGCTACCTGACTGACGTTCGATATATAGGTATACCCTATAAGTAGACTGCACGGAAGACATGGATTTTTTACATTTTGATCAAAGTTGCGTTGAGTTTTGAGATAGACACCACGAGCTGCGCCATTACTTCCTCCAGACTTGAGAGCAGCTCATGACCCTGGCTCTTCCTGAAGGGCAGAATGCTCACTCGGGCTTATACATTTTTGTTGTGTGGTGGCATCGCTGATGCAGTACAAGAGTACGGTAAAAGAGCTCTGGTTTCAATTTAAAACCTTTCCAGGGAGTGGGATGAACCTAGATGCATCTTCCTCCTGGAAAGCTCCTGAGCCTTAAGTCCTGCTTGCGAGTTCTTTAACGTTATGTATAACCTTCAAGAGTAATGCCCCCTCCTTTCTGAAAAAGAACAGGCTACAACAAAAAAGACAGTGGTTCCCACGCTCTCTTCGAAATTAGGCGCCCATCTCATTATTCCACTGTACAACAAAACATTGCAATGAAATTTCGGCTTTTTGTTTTTATCGTAACGTGGGTTCCCCTCTCAGTAGCTCTGAAAGTACAACATCAAGCGCGCGGAATCAGTATCGCAGACATCTGACAATGCAAGTGCGTAAATGTTACATAACAAAAAAGATTGAAACATATTTGAGCCACCACACCATACTCCCGGGTCACGAACAACACGAGAATAACGCGGTAAAGCCGACAGTGGTCAGCGTGGCCCACTACTTTATGATCCTTATCCGTGTAAGAAGTAAAATTTATTTGGGGTACGAATACAGGTACCAGGGCGCAATGAACTAGTACAAGTGAGGCTCGACTCATGTTATTAGGTTGAACAGGGAATCTAGATAGTTTGCAGGCCATTTACGTGTGACAAACCTTTTGGGAGAGGGATCCAAAGCACTGAAAGCAGAGGATTTGGATTTGGACCATTTGGACTTCAGTGGGGTGGTGCAAGACTGACCAACAGACTTATTTGCACATTCAGTCATTGAAAAGAGACCACTTAATGCAACAGCCGAAGAGTTGATAATCATAAATAGTAGCAACAGGCTAAGAGTTTCAGAAGGGGGGGTTGACAAGACCTGTAATCGTGGTGATTGCAATTGAATTTGGGATATCGTTTTGTCGTCGCCGAGAACTGATCAAACGGCCGAAAGAAGGGGATACATAAGATACCAAGGACTGGTATTGACGGTAGAGAAGAAAGCCATGATTTTTGCGCTCGCAACACTAGTGTGGACAAAACAATGGAAGGGAGTGAAAGGGAAGGAACGGTATGGAAGTGCATGGTGAGTTCAAAATATTGGAAGCTTCTCATATTTAATCAACCGATATCCGGGCCTCGCATCAGGTACTGACCAAGAGCCAACTTCGAAGCAGAGATACGGCGTATCCACTGGAACAGTTTCGTTGGATTTCAGCCCTTCGTGCATGGCAGCGAGGTTCCCGCACATAGGCTGTAGGCGGTCACAAAATTTGCGCAATATCGCATCGTTTTCTAAAAGACAGCCCCTTTCCAACCCAGTCAACAAGGGACACTACAGGATGATGAATACGAATAAATGACCAATGAAAGGGACAAAATGACGGACCTTATCCCCAACTGACACAACGATTTGGTATCCAAGTTCGTCCTCCAGCATTAGGAATAATTGATATTTATATTCCAGATAAGCGTGCTCGAAATCGGAACATCGAGTACAAGCCTTGTGCTTTTTAGGAATTCTACAACAAGAAGCCTCAGTGACGACACAAGAACATAATGAATCACCACTTAACTTACTCTATGCTGCAACGAGAACAATGCTGGTAGAAGGCTTCACACAGTTCTAAAGGATAGAAGTCAACCACCTTGGCACAAATTTGGTAAATTCTGGGGCTATCATCTTCTCGGATATCCACGATTCTCGTAAAAGGCTGGGTGGCCTTGTTCACAACTCGTGCTGGGGAAGGTTGTTTTGGTGGCAATTTATCGACTTTGGGCGCATCATGTTGGGGGCGTTTAATTTTATTTATCCAAGTCTCTCTTCGTCTGACAAAAGAAGTGAGCAAGGTAAAAGTGTCAACATTTAGGTGCATACCTGAGCAATCCATTCAGATGTTCGTTATCGGTCTTGTTTGGGTTCAGCAACACTAACAACTTCTCGTTTCCTCCGAGGAATCCACAATAACCCTGTTCAAGCTGACTGTGCTTTAACCTCAGCTTGCGGATATAATAGTACGATCCTGTGGATATCACATCCACTACGTGTTGCTGTTCTTCCGACAGGAAAATCTTGATGATACGTTTTTCGAGACCCCGAGACCATGATGAATTGGCAACATTCGCGGTTAGATGGGGATTAGATGTGTAATCCGTTACGTATAGGTGAGGTGTGTGACCTGGCCTGTTTACAAGATGAAGAAGCTGAATCGTTTCAGATTGGTTCGCAGTCCAATGGTCAAAAAATTAACCTCAACAGCGCAGTTGAAAAATTTTCCCTCCGTTATATCTTGGATTAACTGGTAAGTAGTGGCTGATTCTGTGTTTGTCTGCTTGGCCTCCAATTGGTGTTTTCTCCTAAAAGCAAAAGCAAAAACATCGAATCAAGGTAATTTAGAGAATTTCAAGAAGATTCACTCAAGCATGGATTTCAGGTGTATGTTTGTCTCCGCATCAGCCGCCTTAAGCTCAGTTATCTTTGCCTGAGCCACCTTCCCTTCAAGGTAACCTGCAGTATTTATCCTCATGCGAGCATTCTTTATATGATAATATTGACCCGGTCGCATATTCTGAGCCGCCTCGGCGGCGGCATCCCACATTTCTAGTTGAAGCACGTATTCTGCTAGCGATGAAGAACACCAATTACCCTGGACAATGGGGATCTGTTCGTTTCGTGTGTAATCAGTTACAAATAGTGTATACACCGTGTTGAAACCATTAGTTGGGACGCCTTTCAAGACCTGAAAACCTTAGGCACTGCAATCAAAAATGGGTATCGTGATAGGCGCACCTCGATTGTGCAGTCAAAGTATCCATCCGGAGGCACAGAGGGACCGGCCTCGCTAATCAATCTATGAACTCTAGGCGAGCGTGATATTTGAGGGTACGATCGATTGGCCTTTTCATCTATCTGAAGTTTCGTGTCTCCTGTGTCGACCTTTGGCTCCGCCTCGCGCCACCAGTCAGATAACTTCACGCAATATCTGATCTCAGGCGAATCCGGCTGGAAGAAAGGGGAGAATGAGACACCAAGTCCACCATCGGCAAGACCTTCTTGTTTGGGGGCGTTGTTTGGTGGGCCATGGTGCACCTCGCCCTTGCTAGGGGAGAACGCAGCCCAGCGTAATTTATCAGCGTAGCCTGTCCCTGCTAAACCCCCTTGGTATTGGACGATCTATGTTCTCCACCGTGAGTGCATCTCGTGGTGTAACTTTGAACACGCGGCAATACCTTTACGTAGCAAAGAATAATGACATCCCCCACGTTTGGGTGCGGTAACCATTCCTTGTATCGCTTTGTAAAGCAATTGATCTTGAGCTCTTTCGATCGGCGAGAGTCATTCAGGCGGTAATTGCTCGGGTCCACTATATCGATGTAACGCATCCAATCTGGATACTGTCATGCATTGAAGAAGAAGTTACCAAACAACTCACCTCCTCTGTGCGTCGTGGTCGGAGTGGACACGTTCGTCACAATGCCGATTAAACATACAGATGAACCCAGTCGGATATCTTTAATGGCGGAATAGAAGCCCTATTCGAATATCATTGAGGGTATGTACGGACATATCGTTCATGACTCACTGATGTAGTTCGAAGTCCTGGTTGGAATTCCAGGACACTCTCAGTTGCTTGAGGTTGCGAATTCAAATGTGAGATATCTTCCGAAGATTTCCCAGTTTGAATGGAAACTGGTTTGGAGTCATCCACTGAGGACTTCTTTCCTTCCCGGTTTGCCAATTTTTGACGTTTTGCCTCCATCCTACGATATTTTTTCGATTCCGTTGCCGACGATTCAATTCTAGGCGAAAAATTTGAGGTTTCGGACTGCAAAGGGTAGGTGGTCTCTTCTGATTGTTCATGGCTCCGCTTTGCAGGAATTTGGTGATAATCGGATTCGCCGTCCGACAGATACCATGAATTACTGGCATCGCGACATTCACCAGCTAGAGAAGCTACAAAAATGAGAGAACACAATAAAAGTAATGGCAGAAAAAAAACATACACGACCATGTGTTAAGAGCTTTAATCTCTGCGTTTGGCCCTTGGTTCTTCCATTGGATGTGCACACCATCCGAGAAAGTAAGTTCCATAGCTAGAGAAGAGAGCTTTGGGATTTGAGGGAGTTTCTGCATGACCGCTCCTTTGAGCGATAGCCGAAATTCATCATCGGCTGACATTTGTAGCCTTGCAAGAAACTCCTCCGTTAGTTGAAAAAATATCCGAAAAGTATAGGCGACGTTGTCTGGCGTAGAAGACGAAGAAATCGTCGCAATTGTTTTTATCCTCCTTCCCGTTGGAGGCCACGTCATTAAGAATCTACCAGCTACGCATTTCTTTTCGTCGGGCCCATTACGAAGTATGTCTTCTGGTGACTGCTCGGCAACTTGATCCAACATGAAGGGAGCACTGAGTAATCGCAAGCGAGTTTAATTAAAAGGGGAACTCTGACAGTAATTTGCTGGGGATACGCTCAGCAGTTGCCAAAACGTATGTTCGAAAAGGGTGTTAAGGCGTGACAGCGCCTTTCCTGTGCGATGCATGACCTGTTATATTTCGCGTCTCGGGTCACACCTCAAGGCCTCAAGCTCGAATCTCGATCTCGATCTTTGCTAGAAGTGGTCGTGAAATCCAGTTTTGACGCATGCCACGATAAGTAGGTAATTTTGTACCACTGTATAAGAAAACCACTTTTTTGGTTGACGTTATTAAGTACATAACACGTTACTTACTGTAAGTAAGTACTAAAATTTATATAGACAGCTACTTACACGACATGTATTTCTCTATCTTATGGTTCGCCACGCAGGAGAATAAACAAGGATTAAAAAAAAAAAAAAAAAAAGTACTAAAATTAACTGAACATTGATACGAAGTTGGGTACGAAGTACTTGCGTAGTACCTGAAATTTTATTGAGTTTGAGCTCAATTTTGTGGTATTTAGATATCGAGACGAATGAATGTAGAACAGCAGAATCTAAGTCACAAGATTTCAAATGCCTAGTTTGTGGTACCAAGGAAATTGTATGAATGCAAGACTTTTTACCTACCTTAGGCTTTGTTGACTTCGCTTTCTACTGGGGATTATTCAGGTATGTATATAGAGAACCCGACAGACTATTGGCATGATCTACTCTGAAAGCGTGATTTATTGTCTTGCCTTACACTCCAAATCAAAGTAGTTCGATGTACATACTTAGCTGGTTCGCCTGAAATCACGAAGAATCATAACGGATAAAGTTACAGCCATTTTGGATGATTTCTCTGATTAGGAGTCAAGTATTTACATGACTGAATTATACCTTTCAATTTTCAAACCTGCAGGATCAACCATCTCTTGAGAAGGAGCTTGAAGGTTCTAAGTCAGCCCAAAGCCCAGCATAGATAGGGAGAAATCATCACCAAGATGTAGACAACCAGACCTCTGAATTACGCAATTCTCAGTTTGTTAAGGGTCTTGAGACAGTCAAAAATGGTGCTCAAGGCGATCAGGCCAAAGCTGTTGGCCCCAAAAACATTTTGGTGGCGGAGGCTAAGATCCCAAGCATTCCACGCAAGGCCGAGCCCATGTACTAAATCAGAAGTCGAATCGGTATCTGGGTTCTCGAGCAATCCATGCTGGACTTCCCAGACGAGAGTTCCTGTGTGAAGACGCATTCGATAGATGCGTTCTTTCCTCCACCGTTTCTGAGAACATTTTGCTAGGATGGTACCAACAACAATCTCGGCTTCCAAAAGTCTGACACCAGGAGTATTGGAAATAGTATGGGTGGCGCAGATGTACTGTAGTTCATCACAGTAAGTGTGAAAGAGCTTTTCTACAACTTGGACCGTGTGGTTGATAAAGGCTGATTCTTGAAGGTAGGGCTGCACCTTTTCAAGCAGGGCAACAGATATAGGATCACAGAGGGCATAGGTAGGTGGTAGATCCTCGGTTGGGATAGGTTTAGGATCTTCCAATTTAATGGACCGAAATAGGTATCCGAGCGCCCTGCCTGACTCATAGTAATCTGTCTGTCGAGGAGAGACCACCTCTGCTGCGTGCCAGTCGGGTTTGCAGCGGATCAGAGTTCTGGGTAGTCGGTCCCCTTCGAGATCAGGGGCTATCCCCTGTTTGGGATAATCGACTGCCTTCAGAAATATGAGAATGATACTGACAATTCGGAAGTTGTCGAGTGTTACCTGAGAACATAACTCAGCAAGAAACAAGCAGTTTTCGTCAAAGATGCCATCCTATTTTCCAAAAATAAATAAATAATGAGATATTGTGCAGCGAATAAAATAACCAAACTCACACTGGATTGATCTGATAGAATAAGAAACTGGGAAGCAATGTGTATTAACTCTGAACAAACTCACCGGCAATAACTAAAAATCTGTCAGACAAAAGACCCTGTTATCAAGCCCAGAGGTTATTGAGAGTGAATGAAGAGGAGGGAAACCAACACACTAAAACATCTGAATTAATATATTCCACTATAAAGTCGCAAATATCCTCCACGGTGCTTTCTCTGTCAAGCTCGAGGGTTCCTAAGCTTTCGTATTTTGCAGGGTCTTCAGCTTGGATTGGCATTAGAGACTCATGGAAAATTATGGAAAAGAGATCTCTGCGCGACACGATGTTAACGATGTCGCGAAAAAGAATGATCAGATAATAAACTGACCCATCAACATCCCCACCACCAAGATATGACGCCAACGACCGATCTCCTAAATTTCATGTAAGCGACCAGGTGGGTGTGATTATTTTGATATACTCATACCAACAGACGGCAAAACAACAACATTGACAAGGTTTCGAAAAAGGCAGAGTTTATCATCAGGTGGCTTCCCAATTGCGCGCACACGCTGGACTGAGTGAGATGTAAGTCCGTACTCATAATCTCCAAGAATCAATGGCATACCGTCTCCGGGGTGTACAACGGGGCTTCTTGATATACTAGCATTTCCAGTCAACCACGTTGGCTCTGTTTCGTTGGGACTTTGAACACACACTAGGAATAAGTTCATTAATCGATCAAAGAACATGAGGTGGAGCACTTACCGTACACCTCTCCTACACTCAGGCAAAAAACGTTTTCATGGCCTTCTGCGATGTAGGCCGGGCCTTCATCTGCGATGCCTACGAGTAAGTAGCTGTTTGGAACGGGGATGCGGGCACTGTGTTTGATGTCGCGAAGGATGTCTGTCATTGCGACCTGGCGAACTTGGCGCAGAAAGGGTGTGTCCATTGCTATTGTTTTCCCGTTAGAAGTGAGATCCATGTTGAAATCATCTCGAAGACGGCATAGAATCTCTCTCAATCTATAGGAGGATCCCAAGTGGTGTGATGCCAAAACATCCAAGAATTTTGATATAGAATCATCAATTGTTTTGGCGTCCGCGACAGCATTGTCCTGCAGCTCCTGGAAGGCTTCTTTCCTGACCCCGACATCCTCCAATACCATAACAAGAGGACTGTGGCGGCATTAATGAAGGGTGACTTTGACAAAAGATTTTTTTTCGACGAACCGGTTTAGATAGCAGGTATTTGGTACTTCGAACGCTTGAGCAATTTCAAGGGGGGCAATTTCATCATCGAGCACATCAAATTTCTTCATAGACGGTCTGAGCCGCATTTGAATCCCGCCTTCTCTCTTGTCGAGCTGCTCATCAACTGCAACCACGCCCTTAAAACCAAGGAATCGGATTTGATACTGATGAAAAACAGGGCTTATATTTGAAATGAAATGAAGAAAGGTTGCAAATGGCTTACCGCAGAAGGTTGGGCCGTGTATCCTGGATTACGCTTGCGCTCGCATAATTTCGCCCAAATTCTGTCGCCTAGTGCCTTTGATATCGTACCTACACCATCAGTGAATAAGTAGGGCTCTTTACCAAGGTCAGGCATTTCGTCCCATTCATTCCTGCAGATGTCGACAGATGGGTCAGTAGCCGTGAATGCCTGTGCCAAACGTGCAGCAAATTTGGATGGTTGTCTCGAAAGCTTTGTTCCTTCGAAGTTTCCTAGTGATGTGCGAATGGATTCCGCATTAATGCGTCCTCTTTGAGGATGAACAAATGGATTCATGAACCAGACAGCATGTTCGCGCAATGCGGAACTCGAATATGCCAAAAACTCGAATCGGCGCCCAGCCAACTCGAACCCATTCTTAAGGATGTTGCCGACACGTTCTGCGAGAAACGAGGCCCCGTCCACTTCTCGATCCCAGCGATATTGCAAACGATCTTCATCTCGGAAATCGACACGGAGGAAGTGGTCTTCAAAGCCCTGATATCGTCTAATAACCCTGTTTGATTGAGAGGAATAAGGGCCTTCGAGGAGCATTCGCGTAGGGGTAAATGTTACATGGTGACAGCGGAAATTTTTGCTCGTAGGGGGTATGAATTCAAACTTGGCGAGAATACGCTGGTAGCATTTTAAAGGACTTTCCAAGGCAGGTCGAATTTGGAGAGCTTCGTTGTAGCGCCGCAAAAGATCACTTGCATATGTTGCGCCTTGCCTGGCATGCTTCCTGGAGAGTTCTCGGACCCGAGGGATTAAAACATCCATGTCATCCGTATTCAATAAACCATTGTGTAAGAGAGATTCCAGCTGAAAAGCTACGGGCCAGTAAAATGTAGATAAAGTCTTGTGGAGGTCGTAGATACGTTTCGGAGAGAAGAAACCTAACCCAAGCGCTTCGATTTGCCGAGGTGGTGAACATTTGAAGATCATACTCTTCGAGAGACCTGCTATTACACACATGGAAACGAACTTTCCAATGACATCGTCGTATGGATTGTTAAAGAGGACCAGGCGGAGATGCCGCGCGTAAGGGGCCACTGGTGCATGAGTTGGGCTCAAAAAGCCAACCCTTTGTTTGAATCTGCGGAAGTCGACATCCCTCCTCCCTGTCATCGGTCGGTGAATTTGAAACTTTTCCATCATAGGAGGGACAAGGGTATCAAAGCAAATGTCTAGAAAAATATGAATGAAAGCCGCTAGCAAGTTTGGGTAGAGAGATATGGGGGCTTACAGGCGGGTCCGTCATATCCTGTCCCGATTTTTTGGATGCTCGCAAAATTTATTGCGAGAGTGTAGCCTTCGTCTTCTGTCAGTTCATTCTCGAGCTTAAAGGAAGGTCAGGCAAGAAATGAAATTGAGAAAAGAAGAGTCTACGTTACCGTTATCCGGATTAGTTTGTGGTCGTAGTCAAATGATAATTGTCCTCTGCCTCGACTATCGGAGTCATATTTTGATTCCCATTCCACAGAAAATGCACGAGGCTTAAGCGGGTCTTTCTCTGTAAGTGGATATTCCCGTTGAAAGAAAAGCCCAAATTGAACGGCAGTGACGCGCAACTGGGTATCTAGGAGTAATACTTTCTCATCTCTAGCTTCTTCGATATCTGGGTTGACATAAGGCGTTTTCTTAAGAGTGAGAGCCAATCCTTCTGGAGGAGGTCTGTCGAGTCTCTTGAATAGGAGCTTTTTCTTGTTGATCTTGATGGGATCCTTGAAAATATATGCGAGGAATTTGGATCCAACCGTCTCCGTGGGTAGAGTTAGGAGACCTGTGCCGTCATTACGAATTCCCCCTGCGGGATTCGGGTTGAGC